>Ga0194120_10002701_pt1 | contig 30105 bp, 27 predicted proteins | sample TA2MahCa65mmetaG_FD_148642 | JGI IMG/M metagenome (GOLD analysis project Ga0194120, IMG submission 148642) | Freshwater microbial communities from Lake Tanganyika, Tanzania - TA2015019 Mahale Deep Cast 65m | ecosystem: Environmental > Aquatic > Freshwater > Lake | place: Tanzania: Lake... | reverse complement strand
AGGTCAGGCTCCAGCAGACGGCGCCATCGACGATCTTCCTCACGTGGGCCATGGGGAAGTTCTGGCTCTCGTCGGTGTAGTTGAGGCTCGTGCTGGTGTGGATCACCGAGCCGTCGTTGGTCACCGCCACGCCGCGGCCCTCGTCGTTGAAGACCGTGCCGAAGGACGTGCCCCACGAGTGCCCGTACCCCGTCGGCTGCTGGGCCCGCGCGGCGGCCGTCACCTCGGGATGCTGCATCACGCTCCACATCAGCAACAGGCCCACGAAGGACATCAGGATTCTCTTACGATCCGGTGGTCGAGTGGTCGAGTGGTCGAGTGGGCGAGTGGGCGAGTGGGCAAGTGGGCGAGTGGGCGAGTGGGCGAGTGGCGGGGGGGGAGGACAGGCGGGACGCCTGTCCCACCGGGGGCTGGGGGCTGAGGGCGCGTGCCTGGTTCCGGGTCCGCGGTGGCATGTTCACGAGTGGTCTCCCTGGGTAGATCGGCGGCGTGCCGCCGACCCTCCCGGTCCTACCGGCGGGTTCCCCCATAGGTTGCCCGAATCGGAAGCGATTGTCAAGCAAATGTGCGGGCCGGGCGGGCGGTGGGGGTCAGGAGCCGGCGGGGGCGGGGCCCTTGGGGGCGTCGCCCTCGCCGCGGCGCCACTTGAGGCCGAGGCGCTTGGCCAGGGCGCTTTGGGCGAAGGGTTCGAGGAACCCGGCCTCGCCGGCCTGCTCGAGCAACTCGTCCATGCCCATTCGCGTGGCGACGCGGCCCGCGGCCTGCTGGAACTGCTCGAGCGTGAGCGGTCGCCGCGCCACCACCTGCCCGGCGGCGAGCCCGAGCGTGCCCGGGATGGGGACGACGACGGTCCGGGCGGGGTGCGAGCCGGGGGGGAGCGGGCTGACGGGAGGCGTGAGCGGGTCGAGGGTGGCGGCGGCCTCGAGGACGGCCTTGGCGAAGGTGGTGTCGCCGGAGAGGACTGGGTCGAACGCCATCACGCCGTCGCGCTGGACCGTGGTGAGGCGGCGGATCTGGGGGGTGGTGGGGTCGCCGGGCTGACCGGCGGGGGGCGGGGCGGCGAAGGACTTGGCGGCCTCGTCGAGGCCGGCCTGGGCGACGGCTTCGCGCGTCGCCGAGACCTCGGAGGCGAGCCGCTCGTACACGCGCATCGCCTTGTAGTCATCGACGATGGAGGTCCCGAGCTCGTCGATGGAATCGGGTGGCGATTGATCGCGGGCGTCGAGGACGAGGAGGAAGCGGCGGGCCTCGGTGCTCATGTCGATGAAGGGGCCCTCGACGTAGGGGACGCCGACCTGGATGATGATGGGGCGCGCCTCGGACGCCAGCTCGCGGACGACCAGGGCCGCCGCGTCCATGGAGATCTGGGTCTGCCCGTGGCGAAGGACGCTGACGCCGAGGTCGGGGATGGCGCGGAGGTCGTCGGCGGTGAACCAGGCGGCGGCCCTGGTGGAGACGGTGGGCAGCGGGAGGTCCAGGCCGTGGGTCGACTTGATGCCCTCGACCACGAACTGGGCGATCTCCTCGAACCTGGGTCGCTTGTCGGGCCAGTCGGAGGGCAGGGTGCGGTACTGGTCCTCGGTCTCGAGCTTCTGGGTGCGCTTTCGGACCTCGGCCTGCACGAGCTTGACGGCGTCGGCCATGACGTCGGCGGCCTTGGCCTCGCGCAGGGCCGACTCGATCCTGGCCCGCTCGGCCTCGAACTCGCCCGGGTAGACGGCGCGCTGGGCGAGGTAGCGCTTGCGGACGTCCACCGGGTCGGCCTTCACCGCCGCCCGCAGGTCGTTCATCTCCAGGGACAGGTACTGGACCTTGACTCGCGCCGGCAGCGTGTACCCGATGCCGAACTCGCCGGTGCCTTGCGGCACGTCGCGGAAGCGGGCGAAGTGGGCCTGGAGCTGCTCGGGCGTGGGCTGGGGCTCGGCGGCGGCCAGGTCGCGGGCGCGGACGGTGAAGAAGTCGATGACCGCCTGCGCGCCCAGCTCGCTGGCGCGGAGGAGCGTGCGCTTGTCGGAAAGGCGGGCCGCCTCCGCGTATGAACCGACCAGGCGCAGCACGCCCTTGACCTTGGCCAGGGCCTTGTGCATCTGGTCCATGGTCATCCGGGCGTTCGTGGCGGCCTGTTCGGCGAACGGCGGCAGGGTGATCCGCACGCGCTCGCGGAGGGCCTCCAGGTCGGCCGGGGAGCGAAGCAGCTGCGGATTCTGTCGCACCGTCCTCATCACCATCTGGTCCACGAGGTCGCCGGTCAGCATGTCCTCGCCCTCGCGGGCGCCGGCGACCAGGCCGGCGCGCTCGGCCTCGCGAGCGATCAGCAGCCAGTGGACCCCGTTGGACACCGGCCCCACGCTCTGGAGGATGTCGGGCACGACCTGGTTGAGCGCCTGAAACTCCTGCTCGGCGAGCATGACGTCCCCGGCCCGCAGGCTCGACCCGGCGAGGAGACCGACCACTTCGTCCCTCGGGTCGCCCTTGAGGTTCCGGATCGCCTCCGGCAGGAGGAAGGCGACCATGAGCAGGGACCCGCCCACGACCAGGATCCACTTCTTGTACTTGTTGAGTGATTTGAGCATGGCGGGCTCCGAGGGGGCGGGGCAGACTCTAAGCCGCTGCCGCTGTCGGGACGGAAAAAAGCCCCGGGAGGGCCCGGGGCGCGGTCAGGACCCATTGCCGACCGCCGATCAGCGGTAGAACTCGACGATGAGGTTGGGGTTGATGTCGAAGGGGATCTGGTCGCTCGTGGGCAGGGCCACGACCCGGATCGTCAGCTCGCTGGGGTTCACGTCGATCCAGGAGGCGACCTCGTGGCCGGCGAGCGACTCCATCGCCTCGCGGGCCAGCTTCTGGGTCTTCTCCTTGATCGTGATGACGTCGCCCACCTTGAGGGTGCAGCTGGGTCGGTCGGTCTTGCGGCCGTTGACGCGCACGTGCCCGTGGGCGACCAGCTGCCGCGCCGCCCACACGGTGCGGGCCAGCCCCGCGCGCCGGATCACGTTGTCGAGGCGCCGCTCCAGGAGCTGCAGGAGCGTCTCGCCCGTGTTGCCCGGGCGGCGGTTGGCCTCGGCCAGATACCGCAGGAACTGCTTCTCCAGCACGGAATAGTGGTACTTGAGCTTCTGCTTCTCGGTCTGGCGGATGCCAAAGTCGCCCTTGCGGCGGCTGCGGAAGCCGTGCATGCCCGGGAAGTTCAGGGCCCGCTTGGACGTGTGCTTGGGGGTGTCCGCGATGGGCACGCCCACGCGGCGGGAGAGCTTGAGCTTGGGGCCTGTGTATCGAGCCATGCATCCTCCGTCTCCGGGGGACGGTGTCCCTCGGGTGCCATGGGTGAGCCCTGGCGATCCGGCCGGTGGACCGAGGCTTCGGGCCGGCCTTGCTGATCCGGATCCCGCGGGTCCCGAACATCGGGGGCGGGGGGAGACAAGTAAAGGTCGGGGCCCGGACGGGGTCAACCCAGCCGCGCCCCGACCCCTCAATGCACCCGCATCCAGCAGGCCCGGGATGAGCGGGCCGACCGCGAATCCCGGGAAGGCACCGACCCCCACGATCCCCGGACCCACTAGACTCCCGGCGCACCCCCAGGACGAGGGCCCCGGCCTGATGACGATCCAACTCCCCATTCTCGCGTCGGGGACGTGTCAGGGGGGCGGGTACGAGAAGAAGGAGAAGTGCGGGGTGTTTGGCGTGTGGGGGCGCCCGGACGCCGCGGGGCTCACTTACTACGGGCTGTACGCTCAGCAGCACCGCGGTCAGGAGTCGGCGGGGATCTGCGTGAGCGACGGTCGGGCGCTGACGGCGATCACGGGCATGGGGCTGGTGCCCGAGGTCTTCGACCCGGAGACGCTCGAACGCCTTCAGCGGGCGGGCGGGGCGGGGGCGATCGGGCACAACCGCTACTCGACGGCGGGCGGATCGGTCGCGTGCAACGCCCAGCCGCTGCTGGAGAACTACGTGGGCGGTCAGGTGGCGGTGGCGCACAACGGCAACCTGATCAACGCCGAGGCGCTGCGCCTGAATTTCGAGCAGGCGGGTCACCTTTTCCACACGACGAGCGACACCGAGGTGATCATCCACCTGCTGGCCAGCCCGCAGCAGCAGCGTGCGCCGGACCCGCTGGCGGCGGCGCTCCGTCGGCTGCAAGGGGCGTTCAGCCTGGTGTTTCTCTTCCCCGACCGCATCGAGGCGTGCCGCGACCCGTGGGGTTGGCGACCGCTGGTCCTCGGGCGGCTCCCCCACGGGGCGCCCGTCGTCGCGAGCGAGACCGTCTCCCTCGGCGTCATCGGGGCCGAGTTCGAGCGCGAGGTGAGGCCGGGCGAGATCGTGACGCTGCGGGACGGGGGCGTGAGTTCGCGGTGCTTCGCGGAGGCGGCCGAGCGGGCCGCCCACTGCGTGTTCGAGCACGTGTACTTCGCCAACCCCGCCAGCGTGGTGTTCGGTCAGAACGTGCAGGTGGTGCGCGAGCGTCTGGGCGAGAGGCTGGCGGTCGAGGCCCCGGTGAGCGCCGACTACGTGATGCCGATGCCCGACTCGGGGCGATCGGCGGCGACGGGGTACGCCCGGGCGAGCGGGATCCCGTACCGGGAGGGGATCGTGCCCAACCGCTACGTGGGGCGGACGTTCATCAAGCCGACGCAGGACCAGCGGGCCGCCGCCGTGCGCCTCAAGCTCAACATCATCTCGGAGCTGGTGGCCGGGAAGCGGCTGGTGATCGTGGACGACTCGATCGTGCGCGGCACGACGACCAAGGCGAAGATGGACCAGCTCCGCTCGGCGGGGGCCAGGGAGATCCACCTGCGGATCAGCTGCCCGCCCATCAAGCACCCGTGCTACTTCGGCGTGGACTTTGCGACGCGCGACCAGCTCATCGCCAACGGGCGGAGCGTGGAGCAGATCCGCGCCTTCCTGGGCGTGGACAGCCTGCACTACCTGTCGCTGGAGGGGATGCTGGGGTGCGTGAAGCACCCGTCGGCGAGCTACTGCACGGCGTGCTACACGGGCGACTACCGCCTGGACCCGGACCGCCCCGAGACCGGGCTGGTGATCGAGAGCAGCCAGATCAAGATGTTCGGCTGACGCGGCGCGGTCCGCGTGAGTTGCCATGGAACCCGGCGCGCCCGGCGTGCGCACACCACGCGGGAGGCACGATGGGTGTCGCCGGGGAGATTCCGCGGGAGGACGGGTCGACGGCGGGGCGGCTGTCGGCGTGGGCCCGCCGGCCCCGGACGTGCGCGTGGCTCGCGGTGGTCATGGTGTTTGATTTCTTCGTCGTCGCCCGGATGATGTCGTCATCCGCGGGGCGAGTGGCGTCGATTGTTGGTTGTTCGCAGGTCCTGCAGAGCTCGTGCCGAACCCCCAGGACCGTCAGGGGGTGGATCGTCGCGGTCGACGGCGTCGAGGAGGGCGTGCTCCTCTACTCAACGCGGGCGGAGGAACTGGGGATAGCCGACGGCACCGAGGACGCCGGGATCCGGTGCGACGTCTTCTCGCTCCCGCGGACGGATGCGGCGGGGCTTTTCACGCCGGTGTACCGATCGCAGACTCATGACCTTCGCATCACCGAGCGGGGAGGCGGTGCCGTCAGCGCGGAGAGAGCGGCGGCGCGCCGCGCCGCCGTCGTGGCGGCCATGGCCAGGGACCCGGTTTGGGGCTGGCCCGGGTTTGCCGACTGGCGCCGCCGGCTGGCCGCGGGGGACGGGACCAGCGTGTGGATCTCCTGGACCTGCCTCGTCCACGATGCGCTCGCCCTGGCGGGGTGGGTCGTTCTCCTGTGCATCTCGCTCCCCGCGCTCGGGCCGGAGCTCAGGGCGGCACGCCTCGCCCGGATGGACCTCTGCCCGACCTGCTCGTACCCGAGACTCGGCCTGCCGACGGACATCTGCCCTGAGTGCGGCGGGCGGGTCGAGGCGCCCGCGCCCTGAGCCGGGCTCACACGCCGATCGTGTTGATGCCGCAGTCGACGTAGATGGTTTCGCCGGTGACGCCGGCGGAGAGGTCGCTGGCGAGCCAGACGGCGGCGCCGCCCACGTCCTTGCCCTCGACGCCGCGGCGGAGGGGGGCCTTGGTGAGGGCCAGTTCCTCCATCTTGTCGACGCCGCCCACGGCGGAGCTGGCGAGCGTGCGGAGGTATCCGCCCGAGATGATGTTGACGCGGATCTTGAGCCCTCCCAGCTCGGCGGCGAGGTAGCGTGCGGTGCACTCGAGGGCGGCCTTGGCGACGCCCATGACGTTGTACCCCGGCACGACCTTCTGGGCGCCGTAGTAGGACATGGCCATGATCGACCCGCCGCCGGAGCGGGCCATGAGGTCGCGGGCGCGGCGGGCCATGCCCAGGAGCGTGTAGGCGGAGATGTCGATCGCGGCCAGGTAAGCCTGGCGCGGGGTCTGGGCGAACTTGCCGATCGCGAGCCAGTCGCGGTCGGCGTAGGCGATGGAGTGCACCAGGAAGTCGAGGCGGTCGAACGACTGGGCGTAGCGGTCGAAGGCCGCGTCGATGTCCTCGTCCTTGCCCGCGTCCATGGGGACGAGGACGGGGTCGGCGACGCCCAACTCGTCGACGGCGCGGCGGGTGCGTCGTTCGTTCTTCTCGCCGGGGAGGTGGGCGAAGGCGCAGCGGGCGCCCTGGGCGATCAGCCCGTGGGCGATGTGCCAGGCGTAGGAGCGTTCGTTGGCGATCCCGACCACGAGCCCGACCTTCGCGTTGAGCAGCGCCATGTGGGTCCTCCCGAGCGCCCCGCCCGGGGCGCGGGGTCACGAGTCTACGCGGGGGCGGAGGCGATCACCTCCCGCCCGGCGGGGCTAGCATGGCGTGCATGGTGGACCTGAACACCCTCCGGCTCCACGACCTGTACCAGCGGCTCGCCGCGTCGGGCCAGGCGCGTCGGCTCTTCGAACTGGCGCGCGACGAGGACCTCGGCAAGGCGGGCGACGTGACTTCGCAGGCCTGCGTCGGGAAGGTCGAGCCCGGGTCGGCCAAGGTGGTGGCGCGGAGCGGGGGGCACATCGCCGGGCTGGCCGCCATCCCCGAGCTGCTCGCGGCCATGGCCCCGCGGAGCGAGCTTGACGTGCAGGTGCGCGACGGGGAGCACGTCCCGGCGGGGACCGCGGTCGCCGTGCTCAACGGGCCCGTGCACGAGATCCTCGGGGTGGAGCGCACGCTCCTGAACGTTCTGGGTCGGCTCTCGGGCGTGGCGACGCGGACCGCCGAGTTCGTGGAGGCGATGGGGCGCGGGCGCGCCCGGCTGTACGACACGCGGAAGACCACGCCGGGCATGCGCGTGCTGGAGAAGTACGCGGTGCGTTGCGGCGGGGGGTTCCTGCACCGGGTCGGTCTCTTCGACGCCGTGCTCATCAAGGACAACCACGTGACGGGCGTGCGCCCGGAGCGTCTGGGAGACGTGGTCTCCGACGCCGCGCTCCGGGCCCGGATGCTCCACGGCTCGGAGCTGAAGTTCGTCGAGGTCGAGGTGTCGTCGATCGAGCAGCTCCGGGCGGTGCTCGGGGTGGCGCGCACGCGGGGCGAGGAGCGGCGGATCGACATCGTGCTGCTCGACAACATGGGCGTCGGGCAGATCCGACAGGCGGTGGATCTGCGCAACCGCACGGCGCTGGGCGTGGAGCTGGAGGCATCCGGGGGCGTGACGGTGAAGAGCATCGCGGCCATCGCCGCCACGGGCGTGGAGCGGATCTCCACCGGCGCCATCACGCACGGGGCCACGTGGCTGGACGTGGCGCTCGACCGCATCCCGGTCGCGGCGGGCGTCGCCTCGCCGTGACCGCCTCGGACCTTGTCGAGTGGTCGGCCCGCCTCGACGCCCTGCTGGGATCGGGGGGCACGGCGTTCGACCGCGCGGTCGTGCTGGCGGAATGCGAATCGACGCAGGACGAGGCGCGGCGCCTGGCGCGGGGGCGGGGCGGGCTGATCGTGGTCGCCCGCCGCCAGACCCGGGGGCGCGGGAGGCTGGGTCGCGCCTGGGAGCAGGGGGGCAAGGGCGTGGCGGCGACGTTCGTGCTCGACGCCCCGGCGCACGACCCGCGGCTTCTGGCGCTGGTGGCGGGGGTCGCGGCCGCCGACGCCGTCGAGGCCGCGCTGGCAGGGGTCCCCGGCGTCCGCATCGGTCTGCGGTGGCCGAACGACGTGGTCGTGTCCGGCGCGGGTGGGGCCGCCGCCGGCGACCCGCCCAAGATCGCCGGGTGCCTGGTCGAGCGCAAGGACGCCCTGGCGCTGGTGGGCATCGGGATCAACGTGGTGCACGCGCGCGGCGACTTCCCGCCGCAGATCGCCGACCGCTGCGTGTCGCTGGCCATGCTCGGCGCGGCGGTCCGGACCCTCGACACCGTCGAGCGGCTCGTGGTCTCGATGGGGCGTGCGCTCGACCTTGCTCCGCCCGCACTCGTCGAGCGCTGGAGTGCCCGCGACACGCTCGTCGGCACCAGCCGCACCTTCGAGCACGGCGCCCGGCGCTTCACGGGCCGCGTCGTCGCGGTCGACCCCCTGGGCAACCTCAGACTGATCACCGGGTCGGGCCCGATCGACCTGCCCGCGGCGACCACGTCGCTGGTCCCAGTGGTCTAGCCGACCCTCCCCCCCTTCAGGGGAGGGGTGGGGAGTGGCTGGTCGCTCTCGCCTCCCGGGTGGGACGGGCGTCGCGCCTGTCCGGTCGCGAGGCAGGCCCGGCTACACGAGGGCGGCGATGCGCCGGGCCAGGTCGGCCCCGGCGGCTCCGTCGAGCTTGCCCGCCTTCCACGCGATCCCCAGGCCGGTCCCGAGCCCGGCGCGGGCCGACTCGAACCTCGGGATGAGGTGGAAGTGGACGTGCTCGACCGCCTGGTGCGCCAGCCCGCCGTTGTTCTGGAGGAGGTTGTATGCGTTGGCCCCCGTGGCCTTGAGGACGGCCCGGCAGATCCGGGGCAGGACGCGCCCGATCGCCGCCGCCGACTCGTCGCCCAGGGCGTCGAGCGTCGCGGCGGGCTCCTTGGGGATGACCAGCGTGTGCCCCTCTGAGAGCGGGAAGGCGTCGAGGAAGGCGAGTACCTGCCGGTCCTCGTACACCCTGTGGCAGGGGACCTCGCCGCGGATGATCTTCGAGAAGATGGAGTCGGGCATGACGGGAGTGTACGGGTCGGTAGAATCGCGGCGTGACGTCGCTCGCCTCCCCCCGGATCCGCCTGCTCCCGCCCCTGGTGGCCTGCCAGATCGCCGCGGGCGAGGTGGTGGAGCGCCCGGCGTCGGTGGTCAAGGAACTGATCGAGAACGCGCTGGACGCGAGGGCGACGCGGGTCGTTGTCGAGCTGGAGCAGGGGGGCATCGAGCTGGTCCGCGTGAGCGACGACGGACGTGGAATGCCCGCGGAGGACCTGCCCCTGGCCCTGGCCGCGCACGCCACGAGCAAGATCGCCTCCGTCGCCGACCTGGACCGCATCGGGACGCTGGGGTTCCGCGGCGAGGCCCTGGCGTCGATCGCCTCCGTCTCGCGGCTCTCGATCCGCTCGCGGGCCGGCGAGGGTGCGGGCGAGGTGTCGAGCGAGGGGGGCATGGTGGGCGAGGTCCGCCCCGCGTCGGGCCCGGGGGGCACGAGCGTCACGGTGCGCAACCTGTTCTTCAACACCCCGGCGAGGCGGAAGTTCCTGCGCACGCCTGCGACCGAGCAGGACCGCTGCGTCGACGCGGTTCGGGCCCTGGCCATGTCGCACCCGCTGGTCGGGTTTCGGGCGACGGTGGACGGTCGGGCGGTGATCGACCTCCCTGCGGACCAGACCCCCCACGACCGCGCCCTGGCCGTGCTGGGCGCGGAGCTCAAGGACCAGCTGGTGGAGGTGCACGCGGACCGGTACGACGACGCGCGGGGGCTGACGCTGTGGGGGCTGGCGGGGCTGCCGTCGATCGCGCGGGCCAGCGCCCGGGTGCAGCACGTGTTCGTGAACGGTCGGGCGGTGCGCGACCGCACGATCCAGCACGCGATCGCCGAGGCCTACCGCGGGCTGATCGAGCCCGGGCGGTACGCGACGGTCGTCGTCATGATCGAGATGAGCCCCGAGGGGGTCGACGTGAACGTGCACCCGCAGAAGGCGGAGGTGCGCTTCCGCGACTCGGGGCTGGTCCACTCGACGGTGCTGGGGGCGCTCCGGCGGGCGCTGCACCAGGCCGACTTGACGCCCCGCGTCGGGCACCTCAGGCCGGGCGTGCGCCCGGGGTCCCCCGTCGAGGTGCTGCCGCCGCCGGACCCGGCCGCGGCGGGCAGGGCCGCGACCGCATTCGTGGACTTCTTCACGGGGAACGTCCCGAGGCAGAGCGGGGGGCGCTTCGACTACGACGCGATCCGGTCGGCGGTGGAGGGGGGCGAGGCGCCCGCCGCGCCCGAGCCGACGCTCCCGGCGCCCGCGCCGAGCCACCTGCAGGTGCACAACAGCTACGTGATCACGCAGGACGAGCAGGGCGTGGTGATCATCGACCAGCACGCGCTGCACGAGCGCGTCATGTTCGAGTACCTGGTCGCCCGCATCGCCCAGTCGCCCCTGGAGAGCCAGCGCCTGCTCACCCCGGCCCTGATCGACCTGGAGCCGGCGGTGCTGGCGCGCCTGCCCGAGATCGAGCCGATCCTGGGACGCATCGGCGTGGAGGCCCAGCCCATGGGCCCGCGCACGCTCGGGGTCCACGCCTTCCCGACCTTCCTTTTCGACCGGGGGGTCGAGCCCGACGAGTTCGTCCGCGACTTGCTCGCCAAGGCCGAGGGCGGCGAGCTGGGCGGCGGCGAGGACGCCCTCCGCGAGGTGCTCGACATGATGGCCTGCAAGGCCGCGGTCAAGGCGGGCGACCACCTCTCCGGGCCGGAGCTTTCCGAGCTGGTCAAGCTCCGCGAGTCGGTGGAGCGGTCCAGCAACTGCCCGCACGGGCGCCCCACGAGCGTGCGCCTGACCATCCGCGAACTGGAGCGCCTGTTCGGGCGGGCGTGAAGGGCCCGCGCTCAGGTCTTGAGCACGCGCCGGATGAGCAGCCCGCCGCCGAGGACGATGGCAACAGCGGGCGGGAGCAGCCAGGCGTAGATCGACGGGAACTCGATGTCGCACCGGAGCCAAATGGCGGCGAGGATGGCGGTGATGCCGGTGTTGGCGACCGCGGCGACCCAGGCGAGGTACACCAGGGCCATGATCGGGCCCAGGAGGAGGGCCGGGCCCAGGCGACGGGCCTCCGGGATCGGCTGCGTGCGCCACACCGCGAAGACGCCCGTCGCGGCCATGCACGCCGCGAGCGTCGCCAGGATCACGAGCGGCGACCCGCCGACGAACCGCCACGCGATGATCCCCGCGAACAGCCCAATCCCGGGCGACGCGAAGAACACCGCCCTGAACTTCCCCTCGCGCAGCACGCGACCGGCGGCGGCGGTGGCGCGGGACGCCGGGCCCGTGTCCTTTCCGCACTCCGGGCACGTGCCGTGACGGGCGATCCCCGACAACTCGTACAGGCACCACGGGCAGCGGAGGTCCAGCTCGGGCTCGGCGGGCGGAGGCATCCGCGGGAATGTACCGCGGCGGGCCGGGTCCGGTTGCGGTCTCCCGCCCCCGGGGCAGCGGCGGCGTCAGAAGCGCGACGCCGGGGCGGGCAGCGCGATCGCGACGCCGCCCTGGAGGACGATCGCGTGGGCGATGCCGAGGCCGGGCGCGACGGGCCCGGGCTCGCCTCGGTAGCGGCGGAGGCCCAAGGCCTGCCCGAGCCGCACCATTCCGAACGCGGGCACCGCCGCCAGGAGCGATCCGACGACCAGCGCGGCGGGGACGGGCGGGAGGAACGGCAGATCGACGACCACCGCGGCGAGGTGGATGATCGTGCCGGCCGGGAGCGGGGCGAGCACGTTGATGACCGCCGCGCGCCTGAAGCGGCGGCGGAGGCGGGGCTCGCGGAGCGGGACGGCGCGGTCCCACAATCGCCCGCACTCGGGGCAGCGGACCCGCGGTCCTCCGCCCTCGTGCGGGTAGCCGCATCCGAGGCAGTGCAAGGCCCGCGCTCCGGTCAGGCGTTGTCGAGCAGGTCGACGCTCTGGAACTTCCTGCCCTCGAGCATCTCGAGGCTGGCCCCGCCCCCGGTGGAGACGTGGCTGAAGCCCGAGGCGAGGTTGAACTTCTCGACGGCGGCGGCGGAGTCCCCCCCGCCCACGATGGTGGTGGCGCCGGCGGCGGTGGCCTCGGCCATGGCCTTGGCCAGCCCGCGCGTCCCGGCGGCGAACGGGCCCCACTCGAACACGCCCATGGGCCCGTTCCAGACGACGGTCCGGCCCTTCTTCACGGCGAGGGCGTAGCGGGTCTGGGTCTTGGGCCCGATGTCCAGCCCCATGGAGCCGTCCTTGATGTTCTCGTCGAAGACCTGGATGTCCCCCGCGTCCTCGGCGAACTGCGTCGAGCAGACGTGATCGACGGGGAGGAGGAGCTCGCACCTGGCCCGGGCCGCGGCTTCGAGGATGCGCTTGGCATCGCTCAGGCGGTCGGTTTCGACCCGGCTGGTCCCGACGCGGCGCCCGAGGGCCGCCAGGAACGTGTACGCCATGGCGCCGCCCACGAGGATCGTGTCGGCCTTGGTGAGCAGGTGCTCGATCGCCGCCATCTTGTCGGAGACCTTGGCGCCGCCCAGCACCACCACGAAGGGCCTGGCGGGGCTGGCGAGGGCGTCGGAAAGGAACCGGATCTCCTTCTCGACCAGGAACCCGGAGACGCGGGGCTTGCCGGCCAGCGCGGTCGGGACCGCCACCATCGAGGCGTCGGGGCGGTGGCAGGTGCCGAAGGCGTCGTTCACGTACACGTCCGCGTAGGCCGCGAGCCTGGCGGCGAAGCCCGCGTCGCCCTTCTTCTCGCCCTTGTGGAAGCGCAGGTTCTCCAGCAGCAGCACGTCGCCGTTCTTCATCGCGGCGACGGCGGCGGCGGCCTTGTCGTCCACGCAATCCGTCGAGGGGAACCCGACCGGCTTGCCCAGCAGGTGCGCGAGCCGCTCGGCGCAGGGCTTGAGCGAGTCCTCGGCGGAGTAGCCCGTGCCCTCGGGGCGCCCCAGGTGGGACATGAGGATGGCCCGCCCGCCCCGGTCGATCACGCCGCGGATCGTGGGAAGGGCGGCCTGGATTCGGCGGTCGTCGGTGATGGCGCCGCCCTCGATGGGCACGTTGAAGTCGACGCGGATCAGGACGCGCTTGCCCGCGACGTCGGCCTTCGCGATGTTCTTCTTCGGCATGAACGACCTCCACGGACGCCCTCGGGCGGGCGTCGCGATTCACGGTAGGGCGGGACCGGTCCGTCGGGGAGACTTCCTCCGCACGCCGAGGCCGGGTCTTCGAAGCCTCGGATGGACGCGCGCCCGCGACGCCCTGGGCGCGACGGGGGGCGCGCGAGTCAGCGCCCGAGGCCCCGCGGGCTCGCCCTCGGCGTGCGTCAGGAGCCCAGGATCTTCCCGAAGCGGGCGCGGAGCTTGCCGGCGCCGTCGCTCTGGAGCTGCTCGCGGAGGCGGCGGAGGCTGGTGGCGATCGAGGCGTCGACGAGCTGGTCGCCCAGGCGGAACTTGACGCCCCCGATCATGCCCGCGTCGACGTAGGGGTGGAGCACGACGTCGCGCCCCAGGGTCTGGCCCAGGCGCGAGCGGAGGGCCGCGATGGCGTCGGGGGCGAGGGGCTCGGCGGTGAAGACGTCGACCTCGACGCGACCGAAGCGGTGCTGGCAGACGGCGTCGTAGGCCGCCACGATCGCGGGGAGCTGCCCGAGTCGGTCCTTCTCGTTGAGGATCTGGAGGAACCGGACCACCAGGTCGTCGGCGCGGCCCTTGAAGATGCGGTCGAGGGAGGCGGCGCGGCGGTCGGTGGCGACCACGCGCGAGGCGATGAACTCGCCGAAACGCGCGTCGGACCGCGCCAGCTCGAGGATGTCCTCGAGCTGGCCCAGGATCGACTCCGCGTGCGCCTGCCCGCCCTTGCCCATGGCCAGGTCGAAGAGGCTGGTGGCGTAGGTGGTGGCGAGGGCGTCGGGCTTGGCTTCGGTGAGGGGCATCGTGCGCTCCGTTGGCTCAGTTGCGGGCGCCGGCGAGCTGGGCGAGCGATTCTTCGATCAGCCTCTTCTGGTCGCCGGCCCCGACCTCGCGGCGGAGGATCCTGGAGGCGGCGGCCGCGGCCAGCTCGGCGGTCTGGGTGTAGATGTCGCTGAGGGCGGCGCGGCGTGCGGCGTCGATGTCCGCCATGGCCTTGGCGCGGAGCTCGGCCAGGTCCGCGTCCATCTGCTGCTTGCGGGCCGCGACCTCCGCCTGCTGCTGGGCCTTGGCCTGCTCGAGCATCCGCTGGGCCTCGGCCCGGGCCTGGGCCAGGCTCTGCTGGTACTGCTCCAGCGCGTCCCTGGCCTGCGTGCGGGCCATCTCCGCCGCCTCGATCTCCTCGCGGATCTTGTTCTCGCGGTCCTTGAGGCCCTTGACGATCTTGGGCCAGACCTTGAGGCTGAGGATGGCGAAGACGGCGACGAAGACCACCAGGGCCGTGACCAGGGGCGTGATCCCCTGTTCCGCGCTGGGGAGCACGCTGGGCTCTTCGTGCCCGCCCCCGCCGCCCGCGAGGCACAGGGGCGCGAGCATGAAGGGCGTGGCCAGACCGAGGAATCGAGGGATCGTCATGGGGGCCTCTCGGGGAGCGGGGGGGTGTTCCGCGGGTGCGTTCGGACAAGCCTCGGCGGGGGCTGTCGCTCCCGCCGGGGTGTGGGTTACTTGACGAAGCCGACCAGCAGGCCGACGACGACCGCGAAGAGCGTGGCGCCTTCGATGAGGGCCGCGGCCAGGATCATGTTGGTGCCGATGGGGCCGACGGCCTCGGGCTGTCGGGCGATGGACTCCACGGCGCCCTTGCCGACCAGGCCGATGCCGATCCCGCCCCCGACGATGGCCAGCCCGGCGCCGACGGCGGCCAGGCCCTGGCCGACGGTGACCCCGGCGGCGGCGGCCTCGCCCGCGCCGCCCTGGGCCAGCGCGGCGGCGGGGGCGGCCAGGGCGAGCGCCCCGGCGGCCAACACGGACTTCTTCAGAATGTTCGACATGGTGTTGCCTTCTCCGATGGATTCACGAGTCTCGGATCGATGCCGGGACATCCCGGCGGCCCGTCATTCACGCCGGCCCCGCCCGGGGGCCTGGGCACGCGCTAGTGCGCGTGGGCGTGCTCGTGGCCGATCTCGCCATGGTGCTCGTGCTCGCCATGGTGAGCAAGTTGTGCGATGAACACGGTGGTCAGGAACATGAACACGAACGCCTGGAGCAGCGCCACGAAGAGCTCGAGGAAGTAGACGCCGACCGCGGCGACCCCGGACACCAGCGTGATGGCGTACCCCAGCCCGCCCAGCTTGGCCCCCATGCCCGCGAACATGAAGAGCGTGGCGACGAGGATGTGCCCGGCGGTCATGTTGGCGAAGAGACGGATGGCCAGCGCCACGGGCTTGATGATCGTGCCGATGATCTCGATGGGGACCATCAGGGGCCAGAGGTACGTCGGCGTGCCGGCGGTGAGGTGCTTGAGGTAGCCCAGCGGCCCGAGCTGCATGACCCCGGCGATGTTGATCACCAGGGCCGCGATCAGGGCGAGCAGGCCCGTCACGTAGATGTTGGACGTGGCGGTGCCGCCGAGCCACGCGCTGTGAGAGGCCCGGAGCTCGGCGCTGGCCAGGTGCTGCGCGTCCAGGAGGGGGACCAGCCCGAGCAGGTTGTTGAACAGGATGAAGAAGAAGAGCGTCCAAAGGAAGGGCATGAAGCGGTCGGTGCGTTCGCCCAGGAGCGGGCGGCAGGTCTGCTCGCGGAGGTACACGCACATCACCTCGAGCGCGTGCGCGAACGGGTTGGTCGTGACGTAGGCCTCGGCGCCCCTGGCGGGGTCGCCCGTCCGGATGCGCGCCGCCGCCCACCACATCACCAGCACCGTGAGCAGCCCGGCCAGGATCAGCGTGTTGGCGTGCATCGACCAGGCCCACCCGATGGGCGTGGGGTGGTTGAGCGTGTGGGGCACGGGGTTGACGGAGGCGAGGACGGTCAGGTCGAACATGGGAGCGGTTTCACCCTTGTGCGGCCGGCGGGCTGTCGCCGCGCGCCGCGCTGTGCCTGCGGATCGTCGAACGCACCAGCGCCGTCTCCAGCGCCAGCATGCCCAGGGCCGTGATCAGGAACGAGACCCAGAAGGGCACGCCCGCCATCGCTTGCCCGGTCACCGCGGGCAGCGCGAAGTACACGCCCACCGCGAGAAGGAGGGCGGCGAGCATGCGCACGGACGAGCACGCCATGACGTAGAGGCCCAGGTGCTGCGGGGGCTTGGATCGGGCGGCGGCGAGGACCGCGATCCCCGCCCACGCCGCCAACACCACGCACGCTGCCCCCAACGCCGCGTCGCGAGCCCCGGCGGTGGACAACGCCAAGCCGATGGTGGCGGCGGTGGCGGCCAGCGCCAAGCCCTTGCACGCGCCCAGGACCCGCTCGGGGAGCCTGGCGTCGGGCAGCTTGAGCGAGGGCTGGGCGGGCATGGCGATCATCGAGGGAGTCGGTCCCTGAGCCCGGAGGAGCGACCGCTCGGCGTCGTCGACGCCATCGCCGGGCCGGTTCCCCTGGGGAGGCCAAGGGTAGGTGCCGAGTGCGGGAGAGGCGAGCCCGACGGGGCCGGGCCGCCGTGGCGTCAGCGGGCCGGCGGCTTGGGGTTGAGCCTCCTGGCCTCTCGCAGGAACCCGACAAAGCCGCCGACGAGACCCATACCAACCCCGATCAGCAGGAACAGGGGCGACGTCTTGAGCCAGCGGTCGAGGACGTACCCGATCAGGGAGAAGCCGATGACGGCGGCGGCGAAGTTGGTCCCGATGACAAACACGCGACCCCACTGCCCCATCATGTCGGGGCGGACGGGCTGGGGCTGCCCGACGCGGGGGTCGGCCCTGGGGGTGGGGCGGAGGAGCAGTTCGGGGATGTCGGGGGGCGTCGGCAGCTCGGGGAGGGTGTGGTCGTCCCCGGGACGCGCCCGCTCGTCGCCGGTGGTGGGATCGTCGGGGTGGCCCATCGGTGCTACTTGAGGAAGCGGAGCGCGTGGGCCCGGGCCGCGGCGATCGCGGGCTTGATCCGGGAGGCGTCGGTGCCCCCGCCCTGGGCCTGGTCGGGCTTGCCGCCGCCCTTCCCGCCGCAGGCGGCGGTTGCCTCGCGGACCCAGTCGCCGGCCTTGAGGCCGGACTGGATCATGACGTCCGGAACGGCGGCGGCGACCGAGAGCTTCGACGCGGGGCCCTCGGGCTGCTCGACGGAGAAGAGCATGACGGCGGCGCGGGGGCAGGCCTGGCGGACGGCCAGAACGGCGGCTTGCAGCGCGGCGCGGTCGTCGCCCGCGGGCACGACGTTGACAATGACCTCGTCGGCGGACGTCAGCGACGACTGCGCGATGGTGCGGGCGGCGGCGACGGCGGCGTCGCGGGCGGCGGCCTGCTGCTGCTTCTGGAACTGGCGGGCCCGCTCCTGGAGGCCAGACAGGTCCGCGCGAAGCTGCGACCGCCGCGACATCGGCATGGGGAACTGATCGATCGCCTGCGCGACCGCGTGGGCCTCGGCCACGAGGGCGTCGGGGGCCATGAACTCGGCGGCGTGGATCCGCCGGGCGATCCCGTCGGCGGCCCTGTTCGCCGCCTCCGCCGCCACGCCCGTGACCATCCCGACGCGCCGGACGCCCTTGGCGATGGCCTCCTCGGAGAGGACGGCGACGGCGCCGATGCGCCCGGTGCTCGGGGCGTGGGTCCCGCCGCAGAGTTCGATGGAGAGCTCGCGCCACGCGGGATTCGCGGGGGACCCGAGGAGGTCGGATACGGGCTGGCCGATGGCGACGACGCGGACGGGGTCGGGGTAGGCCTCGCCGAAGACCGCGCGGACGCCGTGGATCGACCGGGCCTTGGGCAGGTCCGTCAGTTGGGAGTAGACGGTGAGGTCCCGGTTCACCTGGTCGCGCATGACCGCCTCGATGCGGGCGATCTCGTCGGCGGTGACGGGCCCGGGGTGGGAGAAGTCGAAGCGGGCGCGATCCGGGTCCACCATGGAGCCCTTCTGGTGCACCTCGTCGCCCAGGACCGTGCGGAGCGCGAGGTTGAGCAGGTGGGTCGCGGTGTGGTTGTTCTCGATGGGCGTCCGCCGGGCGTGGTCGACGTGGGCCATGACGCGCTCGCCCACCTTGATCTCGCCCCGCAGCAGGTGCCCGACGTGGAGGACGTAGCCGCCGAAGGCGCGGCAGTCCTCGACCTTGAACTCGGCGTGCTGGGCGCCCTCGGCGCGCCCGTCGGAGATCAGCATGAGCCGCCCGTGGTCGCCCACCTGCCCGCCCATCTCGGCGTAGAAGTTGGTCTTGTCCAGCACGACGCCGATGAGCGTGTTGCCCCGGGTGTTGGTCCGCACGTGGTTGTCGAAGTTGGCGCCGTTCCAGATGGCCTCGACCTTGGCGGAGATGTTCCGCGACTCGAACTTGTCGTAGTCGTGGGTGGGGGCCACGCCCATCTTGTTCAGGCGCGCGATGGCGTCGGCGTCGAGGGCCAGCGTCTCGCCCGGGCCCTTGGCGCCCGAGGCCCGGCTGAGCTCCTCGGCCCTGGCACGCTCCGCCTCGTACCCCTCCATGTCCACCGCCAGCCCGCGCTCCTGGGCCATGAGCGCCGTCAGGTCGATGGGGAACCCGAAGGTGTCGTACAGCTTGAAGGCGTCGGCGCCCGCGATGCGCCCGCCGGCGCTCGCCGACGCCACCTGCTCGAAGAGCCTGATGCCGCGGTCGAGCGTGCGCCCGAAGCTCTCCTCCTCCGAGCGCACGATCTCGACGATGCGCTCGGGCTTCTCGCCCAGCTCCGGGAAGGCGTCGCCCATGTGCTCGACGACGACGGGGACGAGCTGGGAGAGGAGGCCGGGCGGGGCGTTGAGAAGCTGGCGGGCGAATCGCGAGGCGCGCCGCAGGACGCGGCGGACGACGTAGCCGCGCCCCACGTTGCTGGGCGTGCCGCCGTCGTTGATCGCGAACGTGAGCATGCGCACGTGGTCGGCGATGACGCGGTAGGCGGTGTCGACCTGGGCGTCCTTGCCTCCGCCCAGCCGGCCCCCGTACCGCGGGGCCCTGGTGAGGCGTTCGATGGCCACGAAGATGGGCGCGAAGACGTCGGTGTCGTAGTTGCTGCGCACGTTCTGGAGCACGCTGACCAGGCGCTCCAGCCCCATGCCGGTGTCGACGTGGCGGGCGGGGAGGGGCCTGAGCCCGCCGGACTCATCGCGGTTGAACTGGATGAAGACGTGGTTCCAGATCTCGAGGACGTCGGGGTCGCCCGTGTTGACCAGCCCGCCCGCGTCGCGCTCGCCCAGGCGGTCGTAGTGGATCTCCGAGCACGGGCCGCAGGGCCCCGTCTCGCCCATCTCCCAGAAGTTGTCCTTCATGGTGCCGGGCAGGACGTGACCCCGGGGCAGGAGGGCCTCCCACAGGGCCTTGGATTCCAGGTCGGGCTCCAGGCCCGCGGCGGGCTCGCCCCCGAAGTACGTCGCGTAGAGGCGGTTGGGGTCGATGCCGAAGACCTTGACCAGCAGCTCGAAGCCCCAGGCGATCGACTCCGGCTTGAAGTAGTCGCCGAAGGACCAGTTCCCGAGCATCTCGAAGAAGGTGTGGTGGTAGGTGTCGCGCCCCACGTCCTCAAGGTCGTTGTGCTTGCCGCCGGCGCGGATGCACTTCTGGCTGTTGACGGCCCGCTTCAGGCCGAAGAGCGGGCTCCCCGGCGCGACGCTCCCCAGGAACAGGGGCTTGAACTGGTTCATCCCGGCGTTGGTGAAGAGGAGCGTGGGGTCGTCGTGGGGGACGACGGGGTTGGCGGGGACGAAGACGTGCCCCTGCGCGGCGGACGGCTTGCCCTTGAAGAAGTCGATGAACGTGCGCCGGATGTCGCGGGAGGAGAGGGTCAACGCGGGCTTCTCCGTGGGAAGGAGAGGGTAGCCGCGGGGCCGGCGGGGCTCGGACTCGGCGGGGGTTGCCCGGGCCCGGGGGCATGCCTACGCTTCTCCCGATTCTCTGCTCCGGTCCCCGGCCGCGTCGGTCGAGTCCCGTCAGGTTTCCCGACGCTTTGGCCGCCCGAGCAAGCACCGGTTTCAGTTCACGTTTCGGGCAGATAGGAAGCTTTATGAAGCTTTACGTTGGCAATCTCTCCTTCAACACGTCCGAGTCGCAGCTCCGCGAGCTCTTCGCCGCCCACGGCGAGGTCTCGTCGGCGTCGCTCGTCATGGACCGCGAGACCGGCCGCCCCCGCGGCTTCGGCTTCGTCGAGTTCCCCAACGACGAGCACGCCCGGGCCGCCATCACCGCCCTCAACGGCAAGAACGTTGACGGGCGCGACCTCACCGTCAACGAGGCCAAGCCCCGCGAGGGCGGCTCCCGCGGTGGGTTCGGCGGTCCGAAGCGCAGCGGCGGCGGCGGCGGCGGGTTCGGAGGCGGGAAGCGCGGCGGCGGCTGGTAAGCCACCCCGCATCATCCGATCGCTGATCGGGGGAGGCCGACACACGTCGGCCTCCCCTTTTTCTACGCCCCGGGGGTGGCACGCATCCCGCCCCGGGGAAGCATGGGGCCCGCCCCCAGCGCCGTTCGAGCGCATGCTTCCTCAAGGCAGGAAGCATGTCACCCCCCTCACCGGCGCGCCGCCCGGAGCATGCCCGGCGTGGAAGGCGTGCCGCCCCGGTGGCGCGAGTCGGAAGTCCGTGGACGGAGCGCTCCGGGTGCCACGGGTCATCGGGCGCTTCGCCCGTGACCCGTGCGGCTGTTCGAGGCCGGTCCGGAGGCCGGCACGGGCGAGCCGCCGGGCGGCTCGCCCGTGGCGCCCGGCGTGCCACGACTGTTCGGCTTGGCGAACAGTCGTGCTCTCCCCGCCGGCACGACTGTGCCCCACCGGCACGACTGTGCCCCGAGCGGCACAGTCGTGGCACCCGGCACGACGAGTGGTGTGTGTCGGAAGTCCGCGGACGGAGCGCTCCGGGTGCCACGGGTCATCGGGCGCTTCGCCCGTGACCCGTGCGGCTGTTCGAGGCCCATCCTGACGGCGGCACGGGCGATCCGCCGGGCGGCTCGCCCGTGGCGCCCGGCGTGCCACGACTGTTCGGCTTGGCGAACAGTCGTGCTCTCCCCGCCGGCACGACTGTGCCCCACCGGCACGACTGTGCCCCGAGCGGCACAGTCGTGGCACCCGGCACGACGAGTGGTGTGTGTCGGAAGTCCGTGGACGGAGCGCTCCGGGTGCCACGGGTCATCGGGCGCTTCGCCCGTGACCCGTGCGGCTGTTCGAGGCCCGTCCGGAGGCCGGCACGGGCGATCCGCAAGGCGGATCGCCCGTGGCACCCGCGGCGTCCGCCGGCGCCTTGGTGCGCATTCTTCCGACTCGCATCACTAGCGTGCGAACTCGATGGCCCGGGTCTCGCGCAGGACCGTGACGCGGATCTCGCCGGGGAAGGTCATCTCCTGGCTCACGCGCCGGGCGATCTGGTGCGCGATCAGGTACGCCTCGTCGTCGTCGACGTTTGCGGCGTCGATCATGACGCGCACCTCGCGTCCGGCCTGGATCGCGTACGCCTCCGTCACGCCCCGGAACGAGAGCGCGATGTCCTGCAGCTCGTTGAGGCGCTGGACGTACTTCTCCATGCTCTCGCGCCGGGCGCCTGGGCGGGCGCTGCTGACGGCGTCGGCGGCCATCACGATGGGCGTGTAGAAGCTCGTGGACGGGATGTCGGCGTGGTGCCCGCCGATGGCGTTGAGCACCGGCTCCTTCTCCCCGAGTTGGCGGGCGAAGTCCATGCCGATCTTGGGGTGCCCGCCCTCCATCTCGTGGTCCATGGCCTTGCCGATGTCGTGCAGGAACCCGCAGCGCCGGGCCACGGCCCCGTCCAGCCCGAGCTGGTCGGCGATGATCTGGCACAGGAACGCCACCTCGACCGAGTGCCGCAGCACGTTCTGTCCGTAGCTGGTGCGGTAGTGCAGCTTGCCCATGGCCTCCACCACCTTGGGGTGCACGCCCCGGAGGTTCACCTCCAGCACCGCGTCCTTGCCCGCCTTGAGCACCTTCTCGTCGATCTCGCCCCGCACCTTCTCGACGACCTCCTCGATGCGCGAGGGGTGGACGCGCCCGTCGGCCACGAGGCGCTCCAGCGATTCGACGGCGACGGCCTGGCGGATCTTGTCGAAGCACGAGACGACGATGACGCCCGGGGTGTCGTCGACGATGATGTCCACGCCCGTGGCCTTCTCGATGGCCCGGATGTTGCGCCCCTCGCGCCCGATGATCCGCCCCTTGATGTCGTCGGAGGGGATGGCGACGGTGCGGACGGTGGATTCGCTGGACACCTCCGTCGCCGTGCGCTGGATCGCGTTCAGCACGATCTCCCGCGCCTTGTTCCGCGCGTCCAGCTCGGCCTGCCCGATGATCTGGCGGGTCAGCTTGCCGGCCTCCTGGCGGGTGTCGTCCTCGATGCGGCTGAGCAGGAGCTCGCGGGCCTGGTCGCGGGAGAGCCCTGCCAACTGGTGAAGCTTCTCCTTCTGCTCGTCGATCACGCGGGCCAGTTCGGCATCCTTCTGGCCCAGCCGCTCCTCGCGGGCCCGGAACCCCTCGGCCTGCTTGGCGAGGGTCTGGTCCTTGAGCTGAAGGGCCTCCTCCTTGCGCTCGAAGATGTCCTCGCGCTTGGCCAGGCGGCGCTCGACCTCGCGGAGCTCGGCCCGCTCCTTCTCGATCTCGGCCTCGGCGGCCTTGCGGCTTTCGAGGAGGGCCCGTTCGGCGTCGAGGCGGGCCTTCTCGGCCGCGGCCCGGGCGTCGGCCTCGGCGCGCGTCTTGATCTGCTCCGCCTCGGTCCTCGCGGCGCCGATGGTGCGCGAGCCCACCAGGCGGTACAGCACGACCCCGGCGCCAGCCCCGACGATCAGGGCCGCGGACGCGACCCCCACGGCCAACGCGTCGGCGACGCCGACGACGGTCGAGAAGTCAAGCATGATGCGCACACCCTCAGCGTTTCGCCGCGGGACCGGCCCCGGCCCGCCCCACCCCGAACGAACCAGGAAGACGTGCCGCTTGTCGCGGCGGCCTCGGGTTCGGGCAAGGTGGGTCTGACCACGGCTCGTGCTCCCTGGCGTCGAGGTGTCGGCGCGCGTCCTGCCGCCGCCGCACTCGTGGGTTCATGGGACACCGGTCGCGCCGCGATCAAGCCGATGCGCGACCACTCACCGAACTGACGGAACACCCCCCCCGGGGACGGCGGCGCCCCGCCGGGTTGATGTTAGGGGCGCCTCAGGGCGTCCGTCCGACCCCGCCCCGCAAGGCTACAACTGGCGTCGGGTTCGGACCGATGTGATTGGTTCGCCCCCTTCCGGGACCCGCCAGGAGCGCCGATGACGCCGAACCGCCTCTTCCGATCGCCGTGCCCGCTGCTCGCCGTCCTGTTGCTGCTCACCGGTTGCCAGAGCCTGGGTCTGCACCGATCGGTGCCGATCGCGGGGATGGTGGGTCCGGTCGACCCGGCGACGCCGCTGGGGGTGGACGTGCAGAACCGGATGGGGACCGTCCGGGTGGTGGTGGAGCCGAAGCTCAAGGCGCCGATGGTCCGGGCGGTGCGCATTGCCCCGGGCGACGAGCGGACGCGGCGTGGCAAGCGGGCGGCGCCGGCGCCCGGCCCGGTGGATTCGGTGGCGGCGGCGCAACTGGTGACGGCCGACGGGCGGGCGGTCCTGCGGGTCCTGGCCGACCAGCCCTTCGAGGACTACGCCGACTGGGCGACGCAGATCGAGGTCCGCCTGCCGCGGTGCAACGGCGTCCGCGTGCGCAACACCGGCGGGCCCGTGGAGCTGGTCAACGTGGAGGGCGCGATCGACGTGGACAACGGGGCGGGCAACGGACCCGGCGGGCACGTCACGCTGACGACCGACCGAGCGATCTCCGATCCCGTGTTGCTCAACACGCCGCGGGGCGACGTCCGTGCCGTCTTCGGGCACGGGTCGGCGCTCGCCGTGGACGCCCAGACGCAGTACGGAACGGTCAGCGTCGATGCCAGCCGCCAGGTCATCGACGGGGCCCTGACGCAGCGGCTGCGGTGGCAGGGGGCCGTGAACGGCGGCGGAGCGCCCGCGCGCCTTTCGACGGGCCTCGGCGGCGTCTGGATCGACTTCCAGGCGAAGCCTCGCGGTCGGCGCTCGCCGGCCTGACGCCGGGCACCGGGATCGCGGGGCCGGTCTCGGTGGCAAGGGGGTCAGGCGGTGAAGGACGACCCGCAGCCGCAGGTGCTGGTGGCATTGGGGTTCTGGAAGACGAAGCCCCTTCCCATGATCTCGTCGCGGAAGTCGATGGTGGTGCCGCGGAGGTAGAGCAGGCTCTTGGGGTCGCAGATGATCTTGACGCCGTGCTGCTCGAACTCCTCGTCGGTGGGCTTCTGGGTCTCGGTGAGGTCGAGGAGGTAGCTGAAGCCGGAGCACCCGCCGCCCTTGACGCCGACGCGGAGGCGGACCTTGTGGGGGTCCAGCTCCTGCTGCTGGATGATGGCCTTGACCTCGCGTGCGGCGTTGGGGGTGAGGATGACCGTGGCATCGGCGGTCTGGTCGGCGGCGGTGGTTGGGGTCGAGGTCATGGGGCTTGCTCCGTCTTGGCGTCGGCGGGTTGCCGGGTCGGCAGGCCATTCTTGGCCCGGTAGTCGCTGATCGCCGCGTGGATGGCGTCCTCGGCGAGGACCGAACAGTGGATCTTGACGGGGGGGAGCTGGAGCTCCTGGACGATGTCGGTGTTCTTGATGTCCATGGCCTGGTCGACGGTGCGTCCCTTGAGCCACTCGGTGGCGAGGCTGGAGGAGGCGATGGCCGACCCGCAGCCGAAGGTCTTGAAGCGGGCGTCCTCGATTCTACCGGTCGACGGGTCGACCTTGATCTGGAGCTGCATGACGTCGCCGCACTCGGGGGCGCCGACGAGGCCGACGCCCACGTCCTTGCGGGCCTTGACCTGGGCCTGGGTGCCGAAGTTGCCGACGTTGCGCGGATGCTCGTAGTGCTCGATGATCTTGGGGCCGTATGCCATGCTGAATCCTCCGATGGGCCGGGCGCCCTTCCCGTCAGTGCTGTCCCCACACGACTTTCGACAGGTCGATGCCCTCGTTGTGCATGTCGTAGAGCGGCGAGAGCGAGCGGAGCTTCTGGACCGACTCGACGATGCGCTCGGCGGCGTAGTCCACTTCCTCCCGCGTCGTCCAGCGCCCCAGCGACAGGCGGAGCGAGCTGTGGGCCAGCTCGTCCCCCACGCCCAGGGTCTTGAGGACGTAGCTGGGCTCGAGGCTGGCGCTGGTGCACGCCGAGCCGGAGGAGCAGGCGATCTCCTTGACCGCCATCATCAGGCTCTCGCCCTCGACGAAGCCGAAGGAGATGTTCGTGATGTGGGGCAGGCGCTTCTCCGCGTGCCCGTTGACCTGGGTGCTGCCCAGCTTGCCGGTGACGGCGGACTCGAGGCGTCGGCGGAGGGCCAGCAGGCGCTGGGCGTCGGCGTCCATCTCGGCGCGGGCGATCTGGGCGGCCTTGCCGAGCCCGACGATTCCCGTGACGTTGAGCGTGCCGGAGCGGAAGCCGCGCTCCTGCCCCCCGCCGTCGACCAGGGCCTGGAGGCGGACGCGGGGCTTGCGCCGGCGGACGTAGAGGGCGCCGACGCCCTTGGGCCCGTAGATCTTGTGCCCGCTCATGGAGAGGAGGTCGACCTGGTCCTTCTCGACGTCGACGGGCATCTTGCCGGCCCACTGGGTGGCGTCGGTGTGGAACACCGCGCCCCGCTCGTGGCACAGGGCGCCGATCCGCGGGACCTCGTTGACCGTGCCGATCTCGTTGTTGGCCCACATGATCGTGACGAGGATGGTGTCGTCGCGCAGGGCGGCCTGGACCATCTCGGCGGTGACGATCCCGTCGGGGCCGGGTTCGAGGAACGTGACCTCGAACCCCTCCTTCTGGAGGCGCTTGCAGGGGTCGAGGACGGCCTTGTGCTCGATGGCGCAGGTGACGATGTGCCCGCGGGGCTTGCCGGCGCCGGCGGGCGCCTTCTCGTACATGTAGGCGGCGCCCTTGATCGCCAGGTTGTTTCCCTCGGTCGAGCCCGAGGTGAAGACGATCTCCTTGGGGTCGGCGCCGAGAAGTTCGGCGACGTGCCCGCGGGAGGTGTCCACGCCCTCCTCGGCGGCCCACCCGAACTCGTGGTTCCGCGAGCCGGGGTTGCCGAAGACCTTGGTGAAGTAGGGCAGCATCGCCTCGACGACGCGGGGGTCGCAGGGCGTGGTCGCGGCGTGATCGAGGTACATGGGGAGCTTCAGGGCCATGCCGCCTCCTCGCACCGACGTCATGCCGGCGCAGTTGAGACTCATTCTAGACACCACCGCTCATTAAGATACCCGTTCAAGACCCGAACGGTTCGGCCCCGGGGGGCGATTCGGGCGGATTCGCGCCGTCGGCGGGCCGGTCACTTGGGGGTGGCGGGCTTGCGGTAGAGCAGTTCCACTCGGTTGCCCACCTTGTTGTACCGAACGGTGGCCATGAAGGCCTTCATGAGCATCAGGCCGCGTCCGCTGGGCTCCTCGATGTTCTCGTCGAGGGTGGGGTCCTTGATGGCCTCGGGGTGGAAGCCGGGCCCCTGGTCCTGGACGGCGATGCGGATGGTGTCGTTGGCGACCTCGTAGTCGACGGTGATGGGCGAGTCGGAGGGGAGGTCCTTGTGACCGTGGCGGAAGGCGTTGGAGATGGCCTCCTCCATGGCCAGGCGGATGGCGAAGACCGACTCCTTCGAGAAGCCGCGTCGCTCGGCGACGGCGAGCACGCGGTCCTGGATGGCGTCGATCGCCGCCCGCTCGCAGCACAGCGTCACGACGTCGCGATCGGGCGGGATCTGGGGCGGGTCGGGCATCGGCGGGGCAGGGGCGACCGGGGGCGGCGGCCCGGCGGGCGTCACTTGAAGCTCTTGAGGGCGGAGTCGGCGGTCTCGTGGATCTGGAACAGGTTGTTGAGGCGGGTGATCACGAAGACCTCGTAGATCTGCGGGTCGATGTTGGCCAGGCGCAGCTGCCCGCCCTTGGCCTTGACGCGCGTGTTGATGGTGAGGAGCGTCCCGAGGGCGGCGGACGAGAGGTGATCGACGTTGGCGAAGTCGATGAGGACCTTGGGCTTGGGCGCCGCGTCGACCAGGGCGGAGATCTCGGCCCCGATCAACTGGATGTTGCCCTCGTCGAGGATGTTGCGGTCGACGAACTCGACGTGGAGGAGGTCGCCCTGGCGCTTGATCCGGAGGCGGGAGTCGTTGGCGGGCATCGGCGGGTTCTCCTGCGGGCCCCGGCGGCGGCGCGTCCCGGGACCGTCGATGATACGGGAGGGTGGGCGATCGGCAAGTGAGGGGGGCCCGGGCATGAACAAGGCCCCGCGCGGGCGGGGCCTTGGGTCGGACCTGGGCGGGCCGGGTCAGTTGCCGCTGAAGGAGGCGCCCATGCCGTCGAGCAGGCCCGGGAAGGCCCGCTCCTCCTCCTCGTTCTGGATGAGGACGGTGGGCTTGAGGAGGATGAGCAGGGTCTGCTCCTCCTTGATCATGGCCCGGTTGCTGAAGAAGCGGTTGAGGATGGGGATCTTGGAGAGTACGGGGACGCCGCTCTCGACCTCGGTCTCCGAGACGAGCCGCTGTCCGCCGAGCATGATGGTGCCCTGGTCGGGCACGGTCACGGTGGTCTGAACCCGGGTGACCGTGACGGTGGGGAGCTGGACGAAGCTCTGGGTGTCGGCGGAACTGACGAGCTGCCCGCCGGCGACCGCGGACACCGGGATCTGTTCGAAGCCGCGGATCTGCCCGATGGCGGTGTCGACGTTGAGGGTCACGTACCGGCGGTCGGCGGTGACGTAGCCCTCGACGACGAGGGTGACGCCCTCCGAGACCGTGGCTGGCTGCGGGTCGAACGCGGCGGCGCTCTCGCTGACGACGGGGGTCAGGTCGGCGACGAACCCGCGCTGGGTCGCGACGATGATGTTGGCGACCTGTCCGTTGGTGAAGGTGAGGCGCGGGGCGGTGAGGGCGACGCTGCGGCGGTCGGCCTGGGTCGCCTCGATCAGGAAGTCGACCTGGACGTCGTCGAGGAACTGGCCCGAGACGCCCAGGGCCGGCGCCAGCCCGGCCAGGTCGCTGGCGATGCCCGCGGTCGGGAGCAGGGCGCTGGTGATGGTGCTGGAGTTCTGGCCCGCGCCGATGGGGCTCCAGCGGTCGGGCGGGATGACGGCCTGGTTGATGCGGTCGCCCTCGGCGATGGCGCCCAGCTGCCCGCCGATCGGGCCCCAGCCGCGGATCTGGCGGAGCAGGCCCCGTCCGGAGGGGTTCTGCCCGCTGAAGTCGAAGAAGTCGCTGGTCTGGATGGTCGGGTCGTTCCCGCGGGCGAAGCGGACCTGGTTGTTCTCGGCGTTGAAGTAGACGTCGACGTCGAAGCCGATGCGCTCGAGGAACTCCTGCCCGACGAGCAGGAACCGGGCCTCGACGTTGATCTGCAGGTTGCGGACCTCGCGGAGGCGCTGGAGCAGCCCGGTGATGGCGCGGTGGTTGCGCGGCGTGGTGGTGATGAGCAGGCTGCCGCTGAGGTGCTGGACGAATCCGCGGTCGCCGCCGACGTCGGACCAGCCCTCGGCGTCGACCTGCTGCTGGATGAGGCCCATGATCTGGCGGGCCTTGTCCTCGGCGCCGAGCCCGGGCTTGCCGGCGCCCTCGGCGGTCGCATCGGAGAAGGGGGAGGAGGCGCCCAAGGCGCTCTCGCGCCGGACCTTGGCCAGCACCGAGTCGAGGTCGAAGTCGACGCTGCGCTTGTAGTTGGGCGCGTCGACGAGCAGGTCGCGGATGTCGTAGACGTGGGCCGGCATGTCGGCCCTGTCCAGGTCGTGCTGGGAGGCGACGACGAGGATGCCGTCGATCACGGCCCAGCCGACGCGGGAATCGGGGCTCGGGCTCACCTGGTCGGCGAGCCGGTCGAGCACGGTCCGGAGGGGCACGTTGGTGAGGTTGAGCGAGACGGCGGCGTCCTTCTGGACGCCCAGCGAGGCCAGCGAGCGCCAGTTCACGTCGACGTTGACGCCCGACACGCCGCGCACGTACTCCATGGCCTGGGCCAGCGTGTGGTCGGTGAACTCGACGGGGATGCGGCGCTGGTCCAGCAGCCCGAGGATCTGGCGGTTGGCGGGGGCCTCGCTGAAAGGGACCGGCTGCCCGCGCCGGAAGCTGATGCTGGGCCAGTCGGCGGGGTAGTTGATGGGCCGCTCCGGCGCGATCAGGGCCTCCTGGTTCTGCACGGAGTGGCTCAGGTAGCTGCGGTAGCGGTCGCGGAGGATGCGGTTCTGCTGCACCGTGGCGAGCGTCAGCTCGACCGAGTCGCGGAGGATGAGCCCGGCCGGGTTGATGGGGTCCAGGAAGAGGATCTGGTCGACGACCTGGCGGGCTTCCTCGTACCGCATCTCGCGCATGAGCGAAACGACCCGCTGCACGTTCTCCGAGATCTTGCGTTCGCGGTCGGACTCGCGGGTCCTGCGGGCGGCGTCGGCGGCGGTCTTGAGCTCCTCCTCCTGCCGCGTCCTCTGCTCGGCGCGGATGCGGTCCCGCGTCGCCTCGACCTCGAGGCGGAGCTGATCGGCCTCGCTCTGGAGCTGGCGGAAGTCGGTCTCGGAGAAGGCGTTGCGGCCGTTGTTGAGGATGAGGCCGGCGCGGGCGATCCGCTGGAGGGCGGCGTCGGCATCGCCCTCGCCGAGCTTGGCGCGGGCCTGGTTCAGCTCGCTGCGGAACTCCGCAAGGGTCTGCTGCCTCTGCAGCGTGTCGCGTTGGATGACGTCGCCCAGCAGGTTGACGCCCGGGCCCCCCGCGCGGAGCTTGAGGCGCGTCTCGGCGAGGCGCTCCTCCACCTGGACCTGCTGGTCGGGCTGGAGCACGTCGAAGAGGGCGTCCTTCAGGCGCTGGAACCCGGCGAGGGCCTCGTTCAGACGATTCTCCGAGAAGGCGCGGTCGGCCTCGGCCAGCGTCGCCTGGGCCTCGATGCGGCGGGCCTCGGCGATCAGGTCGGGCGCGGGAGGCGGCTCGGCGGGCGGGGCGGGG
>Ga0194120_10002698_pt1 | contig 30122 bp, 31 predicted proteins | sample TA2MahCa65mmetaG_FD_148642 | JGI IMG/M metagenome (GOLD analysis project Ga0194120, IMG submission 148642) | Freshwater microbial communities from Lake Tanganyika, Tanzania - TA2015019 Mahale Deep Cast 65m | ecosystem: Environmental > Aquatic > Freshwater > Lake | place: Tanzania: Lake... | reverse complement strand
CAACCGCTTGGCCAAGGGTTCGATCGCCGCCCGCGCCAGGCCGAGGTCCATCTTCATCTCGCCGCCAAGCAGGCCCTTGGGCGACAGCCGCCCCAGCACCAGATTGGCGTCGGTGACGGTGGCGTCCTTGCCGCCGCGGCCATAGCAGGCCGGACCCGGCTGGGCGCCGGCGCTTTGCGGCCCGACCTTCAACAAACCGTCGCGTTCGAACCAGGCGATCGAACCGCCGCCGGCGCCGACGGCGTTGATGTCCAGTGCCGGCAGTCGCGCCGGATAGCCCTCGATCCACTTGTCGAAAGCGGTGGCGGCGGCGTGGCCGCGGATCAGCGAGACGTCGGCGCTGGTGCCGCCCATGTCGAGCGAGATGACGTCGGGCAGGCCCGACAGCTTGGCCATGTGGATGGCGCCGACCACGCCCGCGGCCGGACCCGACAGCGCGGAGCGGATCGGAAAGCGCCGCGCCCGCTCGACCGACATCAACCCGCCCGAGGACTGGTTGATGCCAAGCGTGACCCCGGGTGCGACCGCCTTCACGCCCACCGCCAGATCGGCCAAATAGCGTTCCATCACCGGCTGCAGGAAGGCGTTCAGCACCGTGGTCGAGAGCCGTTCGTATTCGCGGAACTCGGGCTGAACTTCCGAGGAGATCGACAGATACATGTCCGGGAGCGCGCGTGCCAGCGCATCGCGGATCATGCGTTCGTGCTCGGGATTGACGAACGAGAACAACAGACACACCGCGCAAGCGTCGGGCTTGGCCGCCACCATCGCCTGGGTCAGCGCCCGCAGCGCCTCCGCCGTCAGCGGTTTGACCGCCTCGCCCTTGGCCGAGACCCGTTCCGTCGCCTCGAAGCGCAACTCGCGCGGCACCAGCGGCGTCGGATAGTCCGCCTGGAAGTCGAACACCTTGGGGCGGATCTGGCGGCCGATCTCGATCAGGTCGCGGAAGCCTTCGGTGATCACCAGCGCCACCCGACCGCCCTTGCGCTGGATCAGCGCGTTGGTGCCGACGGTGGTGCCGTGCGACAGCCGCGCCAGCTGCCCGAGTTGGATGCCGTGCCGCCGCGCCATTTCGCGCAGGCCTTCGACCACGGCCTCGGCCGGGTTGCGCGGCGTCGACGGCGTCTTGTGCAGCCGCACCGCGCCGCTTGCGGCGTCGAAGGCAAAAAAGTCGGTGAACGTGCCGCCGACGTCCACCCCGATCATCCAGCCCATGGTCCGCCTGTCACCGCTCTTGGCAAATAAAATACGCGGTGTATTATAATGCCCACGCATCGGGAGTCAAACCGCGCCATGCCCCGCCGTCCCAGCCCGCCCCGCAACGGCGGCCGCGGCCAGCCCAAGGGCCAAGGCAGCCGGCTGGTCTATGCCGCCCTGCGCGAGCGCATTCTCGCCTTGGCCCTGGCCCCCGGGCTCGATCTCGACGAACCGGCGCTGGTGGCGGAATTCAAGGTGTCGCGTACGCCGGTGCGCGAGGCTCTGATCCGCCTCGCCAGCGAGGGCCTGGTCGAGCTTACGCCCAATCGCGGCGCGCGCGTGGCTTCGCTCGATCTTTCCGACGTCCCGCAGCTGCTGGAGGCGGTCGAGCTCAACCAGCGTGCGGTCAACCGCCTGGCTGCGCTGCGGCGCCGGGCCGAGCACGTAGCGGCGATCGAAAGCGCCGAGCGCGGCTTCGCCGCCGCCGTGCGCGCGGGCGATTTTGCCGCCATGACCGACGCCAACAAGGCCTTTCACGACGCCATCGGCCGGGCCTGCGGCAACCGCTATCTGATCGAGCACGGCGAAAGCCTGACCACCCGCACGCTGCGGCTGGCGCGGCTGAATCTCGAATCGGCCGACGACGCGCCGCGCTATTTTCCGACCGTGGTCCGCCATCATGCCGCCATCGCCCGGGCGATCCGCCGCGGCGATGTCGAGCGCGCCGATCGCCTGGCGATCGCCCATGCGAAATTGTTTCGCGAGCGCGTCGCGCGCTACATCGACCTCAACACCGCCAGCCTGATCAAGCTCGACCAAATCGCACCGGAGCGACGGCGGTGAACTGGTCAGGCCGCCAGCCGTCCGAACGCCGGCACCAGCAGCGCCGCGAACGGCCGGCACAATTCCATCTGCCTGCGGTCATAGGCACCTTCGCGGTCGAGCAGGTTCATCGTCCCCAGCACGCGGCCGTCATAGACCACCGGCCAGTTGATGGTGGCGCCGAGACCCAGGCTGGCGATCAGCTCATGGTCGGGAAAGGCCCAGCGGATCGCAGCGGGATCGCGGCCGAGATAGGGTTCCCGCCGGCCCAACACCAGCTCGCCCCAGGGCGTCGGCGCCATCGCCTTGCGGCCACCGACCGGATAGGCCGTCGGATTGCTGGTGTAGACGCGCTGGACCTGGCGATCCTCGGTCGTCACCAGCAGCGTGAACAGGCGATGGCCGACCAGGCCGGCCAAGGCGCGTTCGATGCCGCGGAAACCGGTCTCGGGCTGGCCGGGCTCGGCCAGGGCGGAAGCGGCTTGGGCGACGGCGTGTTCGAAATCCATGGCAGGTCCCTCGGTTTGGCGTCAGTATGGCGCGCGCGGCCCGGACGATGAACGCCTATTCCTTCGCCCATCTCGCCTATCACGCGCTGACCGGACATCGGCATTGGCGGCCGGCCTGGCGCGACCCCGCGCCCAAGGCGTCCTACGACGCGATCATCGTCGGCGGCGGCGGACACGGCCTGGCCACGGCCTATTATCTGGCCAAGAATCACGGCCTGGCCAATATCGCGGTGCTGGAGAAAGGCTGGATCGGCGGCGGCAATACCGGCCGCAACACCACCATCGTCCGCTCCAACTACCTGCTCAACGCCAACGCCCAGCTTTATGAATTGTCGCTCAAGCTCTGGCACGGGCTCAGCGCCGATCTCAACTACAACGTCATGTTCAGCCCGCGCGGGGTGCTCAACCTGGCGCATTCCGATGCCCAGTGCGATGCCTTCGTCCGCCGCGGCAATGCCATGCGGCTGAACGGGATCGATGCCGAGTTTCTCGACCGTGATGCCGTCCGGCGCATGGTGCCGCTGCTCGATTGCTCTAGCGCCGCGCGTTATCCGGTTCACGGCGGGCTGCTGCAAAGGCGCGGCGGCACGGCCCGCCACGACGCCGTCGCCTGGGGCCTGGCCCGCGCCGCCGACGCGCGCGGCGTCGACATCGTCCAGAACTGCGAAGTCACCGGCTTCCGCATCGTCAATGGCCGCATCGAGGGGGTCGAAACCTCGCGCGGCCCGATCGCGGCACCCAAGGTCGGCCTGGCCGTCGCCGGCCATAGCGGCCAGGTGGCGGCGCTAGCCGGGCTGCGGCTGCCGATCGAAAGCCACGTGCTGCAGGCCTTCGTCAGCGAGCCCTTGAAGCCGATGCTGGATACGGTGGTGACGTTCGGCGCCGGGCATTTCTATGTCAGCCAGTCTGACAAGGGCGAGCTGGTGATGGGCGGCGATCTCGACTTCTACAATTCCTACGCCCAGCGCGGCAACCTGCCGGCGATCGAACATGCCGCCGCCGGCGCGCTGCAGCTTTTCCCCAGCTTCAGCCGGCTGCGGCTGATGCGGCTGTGGGGCGGGGTGATGGACATGACCATGGACGGCAGCCCGATCATCGGCATGACGCCGGTCCAGGGTCTCTATCTCAACGGCGGCTGGTGCTATGGCGGTTTCAAGGCCACGCCCGGATCGGGCTGGGTGTTCGCCGACACCATCGCCAACGATCGGCCGCACCCGATCGCGGCTCCATTCTCGCTCGAGCGCTTCGCCACCGGCGCGCTGCTCGATGAAAAGGGCGCGGGTCCCGTGCCCAAGGATCATTGAGGTAGCGATGCTGCGCCTGCCCTGCCCGCATTGCGGCCTGCGCGACCATGCCGAGTTCGCCTATGGCGGCGATGCCAATGTCGCCAAGCCGGCGCTGGATGCGCCCCAGCAAGCCTGGATCGAGGCGGTTTATATGCGCGCCAATCCGCGCGGCGCTCATGCCGAGCTGTGGCATCACGTCCATGGCTGCCGCGCCTGGATCGTGGTCGAGCGGGATACCGCAACTCATGTCGTGCGCGGCGCACGGCTGCCAGAGCGCAAACCATGAGCGGTCCGCATCGCCTGCCGCAAGGCGGCCTGGTCGATCGCTCGCGGCGGATCGGTTTTCGTTTCGATGGCCGCGCGCTGTCGGGTCATCCGGGCGATACGCTGGCCTCGGCGCTGCTGGCCAATGGCGTGCGCCTGGTCGGGCGCAGCTTCAAGTACCACCGGCCGCGCGGCGTGTTCTCCGCCGGACCCGAGGAGCCCAACGCCCTGGTCGGATTGCGGACGGGCGATCGGCACGAGCCCAACACTCGCGCCACCATGGTCGAGCTGTTCGACGGGCTCGCCGCCGCCAGCCAGAATCGATGGCCGTCGCTGGGTTTCGATCTGCTGGCCATCAACGATCTGGCATCGCCGCTGATTCCGGCCGGGTTCTACTACAAGACCTTTCTCTGGCCGCCGAGCTGGTGGCCGACCTATGAGCGCTGGATTCGCGGTGCCGCGGGTCTGGGCCGCCCGACCGAGAAGCCCGATCCCGACACCTACGAACACCGCCATGCGCATTGCGATGTGCTGGTGGTGGGCTCGGGTCCGGCCGGGTTGGCGGCGGCGCGCGCGGCCGCAAGCGCCGGCGCACGGGTGATCCTGGTCGAGGAACGCGCCGCGGCCGGCGGCAGTTTGCGCTGCGAGCCCGCGCGGATCGATGGCCAAACCGGCCTGGATTGGGCGCGGCTGGCGCTGGACGAACTCGGCGGGCGCGAGAACGCACAGGTGCTGACCCGCACCACCGCCTTCGCCTGCTTCGACCATAACGTCGTCGGCCTGCTCGAGCGCGTGGCCGACCACCTGCCCGAGCCCGAAGCACATCGTCCCCGCCAGCGCCTGTGGCTGGTCCGCGCCCATCGCATCGTCCTAGCAGCGGGCGCGATCGAGCGACCGCTGGCCTTCGGCGACAACGATCGACCGGGTGTGATGCTGGCCGGCGCCGCCCGGCGTTATGCCGGCGAATACGGCGTTGCGGTCGGCGGCTCGATCGTGATCGTCGCCAACAACGACAGCGCCTGGCATGCCGGGTTCGACCTCGTCGCATCGGGTGCGCGCGTCTCGGGTCTGGTCGATTGCAGGTCCAGCCTGGCTCCCGACCTTCTCGCCCGTGCGGCGGTGGCGAGTATCCCGGTCTTTCCGGGCCACGTGCCGCTGCGTGTCTTGGGCCGAAAGGCGGTGCAAGGACTCGACATCGCGCCGGCCGACGCCGGCGATCGGCCGCGGGCGACGGCCACGCTGGCGGGCGATGCGATCTGCGTTTCGGGGGGATGGAGTCCGACGGTTCATCTTCATTCCCAGGCCGGCGGCAAGCTCGAATGGCGCGAGGACATTGCCGCCTTCGTGCCCACGAACTTGCGGCCCGGGCTGGTCCCGATCGGCGCCGCCGCCGGTCGCTTCGATCTGTCGGCTTGCCTGGGCGAGGGTCACGCCGCCGGACTGCGCGCTGCCGTCGAGTCGGGTCATGCCGGCGGCCGCGCTTTGCCGCCCCGCTGCGATCCGGAGGCCGCCTTTGGTCGCGTCCAGGCGTTGTGGGCGGTGCCGCAGCCCGAGACCGGAGGCGCCAAGCGCTTCGTCGACATCCAGGACGATGTCACGGTCGAGGACGTGGCCTTGGCCCATCGCGAAAACTACGTCTCGGTCGAGCACCTCAAGCGCTACACCACGCTCGGCATGGGCACCGACCAGGGCAAGACCTCGAATGTCGCCGGCCTGGCGCTGATGGCCGATCTGCGCGGCCTGCCGATCCCCGCGGTCGGCACCACCACCTTCCGCCCACCCTACACGCCGATCGCGCTCGGTGCCGTGGTCGGCGAGGCGGTCGGCAAGCGTTTCGATCCGATCCGCCTCACGCCGCTGCACGATTGGCATGTCGCCCGCGGCGCGATCATGGTCGAGGCCGGCCAGTGGCTGCGGCCGCGCGCCTATCCGCGCCCGGGCGAAAGTTTCCGCGACGCATGGGTCCGAGAGACCAAGCAGGTGCGCGAGAAGGTCGGGCTGGTCGACGTCTCGACCTTGGGCAAGATTGCGCTCGAAGGTCCCGACGCCGGCGAGCTGATCGACCGCCTTTATTGCAACGCCATGCGCAGCCTGCCGGTGGACAAGGCACGCTATGGCTTGATGCTGCGCGAGGACGGCATGGTGATGGACGACGGCACCGTCGCCCATCTTGCGCCCGAGCGCTATCTGCTGACCACGACCACCGTCAACGCCGCCAAGGTGATGGCGCTGATCGAGCGCCTGTTGCAGGTCGACTGGCCCGAATTGCGGGTGGCGGCGACTTCCGTGACCGATCAATGGGCGCAGATGGCGTTGTCGGGTCCGGACAGCCGCGCCGTGCTGGCGCGCGCGCTGGAAGGCGTCGATGTCTCGCCCACCGGCCTGCCGCCACTGGGTGTACGCCGAGGCAGGATCGCCGGCGTCGCCGTCACCGTCTTTCGACTTAGCTATTCCGGCGAGTTGGCCTACGAGATCGGGGCTCCGGCCGATTCCGGCGTTGCGGTATGGGAAGCTTTGCTGGCCGCCGGGGCCGCGCACGACATCGCTCCCTTCGGCACCGAGGCGATGGCGGCACTGCGGATCGAAAAAGGCCACGTCGCCGGTCCCGAACTCAACGGCCAGACCACGCCTTATGATCTCGGCCTCGACAAGCTGGTTAGTCGGAAAAAGCAATTTCTCGGCAGCCGCCTGTTGGCACGGCCGGCACTGCGCAGCCCCGAGCGGCCGACACTGGTCGGCCTGGTCCCGCTCGACGGCACGACGCCGATTCGTTCGGGCTCGCAACTGATCGAAGCCGCGGGCACGCGGCCACCGGTGCCGATGCTGGGCCATGTCACCTCTGTCACCTATAGCCCGACCCTCGGTCATCCCGTGGCTTTGGCGCTGGTCAAGGGTGGCCTCGAGCGGCAAGGCGGGATCCTGATCGCCGCCACGCCTTTGACCGGTGGCGAAGTCCCGGTGCGAGTGGTCGACCCGCATTTCCACGATCCCGAAGGAGCGCGCCAGAATGGCTGAGACCTCGGCGCTGGGAACGGTGATCGCGCGCCCGGGCGGCGAACGGGTCGGCGTGCGCCTGCGCCAGCGTTGGCCGCTGGCGGCGATCCAAATCGTGCGATTGGGTCCGGGCGATGACAAAGCGCCGGCCGACGCGCTGGGCGCGGCCCTTCCCGCCATGGGCCGCTCGGCCGTGTCGGGATCGGGCACCCTGCTTTGGATCGGGCCCGGCCGCTGGCTTACGATCATGCCGGTCGGCGCGGCGGCACGGACACTGGCGGTACTGGCCGAGTTGAACCGAACGCGCTGGGCGGTCGAGGAGCTGGGTTCGTCGCGTTGCGCGATCCGCGCCGGCGGGCCGATGGCGGCAACGCTTTTGGCCCAGGGCTGCGCGGTTGATTTCCATCCCCAAGTTTTCGCAATAGGTGCCGTCGCCGTCACCGCACTGCATCACATGGGGGTCGCGATCCATCGCCTCGATTCCGACACCTGGGACATCTATGTCAGCCGAAGCTTCGCGCGCGATCTGTGGGAACGGCTTTGCCATGGCGCCGAGCAATTCGGATTGGCGATCGAGCCGACCGCACCCTGAGCCGAGAGGATACCCGCCATGCCCATGCTCCGCCGCAAGGCCGATTTCCGCGTGCTGTCCGCGGCCGAACTGTCGGCCTGGCGGGACGTGCAGCCGGCGGTGGCGGGCGATGCCATGAATCGCAGCCAAGTCATGGCGGCGGCGATCAAGCCGATCAGGACGGGCCTGCGACTCTGCGCCCAGGCGCGCACGGTCGAGACCATGGTCGGCGACAACGGCACGGTGCACGCCGCCCTGGCCTTGGCGCGGCCGGGCGAAGTGCTGGTGGTGGATGGGCGCGGCCATGTCGACACCGCGATCTGGGGCGAGATCATGACCCGCTGCGCCATCGCCCGCGGCCTGGCCGGGGTGGTGATCGACGGCGCCACGCGCGATGCAGCGGCGCTGCGCGAACTCGGTTTCGCCGCTTTTGTGCGCGGCACGGTGCCGCGCGGCCCGCACAAGGGCTTCGGCGGCACCATCGACGGACCGGTCAGCGTCGGCGGCGTCGCCGTGCGGCCAGGCGATCTGGTCCTGGGCGACGACGACGGCGTGACCGTGGTGCCGCTCGAACGGCTCGATCAGGTCCTGGCCGAAGTGCGCAAGATCGAAGCCCGGGAATCGCAGATGACGGCGGCTGTGGCACAGGGCAAATCGACCGCCGAGATCAACGGCATCGCCTTGCCGGAGGTCAGCTAATCCTTGCGCCGCGCCACCAGCGCCGAGCGGCCGAGCACGATCGCCAACACCGCCCCGATCGCCAGCAGCAGGTAGCTGTTCTCCCACAGCCCGTGAACGTGATCGGCCTGCGCGCCGTGCTCGGCGGCGAGGTGGGCCATGGCCAGTCCCGGATTCAGGATCAGGGCGGGAATCGACCAACGCATCATGACTGGGCTCCTTGGGCGAGAGACGGGCGCGCCGGCAGCCCGCCGGCGGCGACGATGAAATCGGCGATCTCGGTGACGCCGCGATTGTCCTTGAGCTGGCTGAACAGGAACGGCCGCTCGCCGCGCATGCGCCTTGCGTCGCGGTCCATCACTTCGAGGCTGGCGCCGACCAGGGGCGCGAGATCGATCTTGTTGATGATCAGCAGATCCGAGCGCGTGATTCCGGGTCCGCCCTTGCGCGGGATCTTGTCGCCGGCGGCGACGTCGATGACATAAAGCGTGATGTCCGCCAGTTCGGGACTGAAGGTCGCCGCCAGATTGTCGCCGCCGGATTCGACGAACACCAGTTCGAGATCGGTGAAGCGCTTGCGCAGCTCGGCCACCGCCGCCAGGTTGATCGAGGCGTCCTCGCGGATGGCGGTGTGCGGACAGCCGCCGGTCTCGACGCCGAGGATGCGCTCGGGCGCCAACGCCCCCGAGCGGGTCAGGAACTGCGCGTCTTCCTTGGTGTAGATGTCGTTGGTGACGACGGCGATGCGATAGCGCTCGCGCAGGTGCTTGCACAGCCGGTCGACCAGCGCGGTCTTGCCCGAACCGACCGGGCCGCCGACGCCGACGCGCAAGGGTCCGTTGACGCTCATGATCGGAACAACCTCGTGTATTGGGTTTCGTGACGCATCGATGTCCAATCGACCCCTGCCGCCGCGGTGCCGAGTCGGTCGAGCGGACAAGAGAGGGCGTGGCGCGCGGTCTCGGCCACGGTCTCGGCCAGCTCGGCCAGCGCCAACTGGCCGTCGGTCTGACCGAGCGGGATCAGCCTTACCCCGGCCGAGACCAGGTTGGCGGCAAAGGCCTGAAGATAGGCGCCCAGCGCCGCCGCGACCGGAATCCCGGCGGTGGCGGCGGCCAGCGCCACCGCCACGCACAGCGCAGTCTCGTTCTCGCCGCGGCGCTGGGTCCAGGACTCAAGCACGGCATCAGGCCAAGCCCGGCGCGTGACGGACAGGAAGGCCTCGCCCTGCTGGCGGGATTCGAGCGCGGTCTCGGCGCTGCCCCGCAAGGCCTGGGCCAGATCGGCGATGGCATCCAATTCCGCCCAGTCTTCTATCGATGCCGCTTCATGGGCACGGGCGAACAGCACGCCATCGGCATGACCCGCGCCGCGCTCCAAGATCCAGCCGATCCAATCGACCAGCCCGATGCGGTCCTTGACCAAACCGTGTTCGACCGCGAATTCGAGGCCATGGCTGTAGCTGAAGCCACCGACCGGATATGCAGGCGACAGCCACGCCATCAGGCGGTAAAGCGCGCCGGGATCAATGGTCATGGTCATGGCCATGATCGTGGCGCCCGGCATAGGCGCCGGATTCGGGCCGGAAGGGGCGCTCGACGCGGCGCAGGCGCGCGCCCAGCCCTTCCAGCATGTCGGCGATGACATGATCGTCGCGGATCAGAATCCGATCTTCCAGGATCTCGGCGGCAAGATGGCGATTGCCGATATGCCAGGCCAGCCGCGCCAGCGCGTGGCCATCGGCTGCGGTGATCTCGATCAGCTTCTCGGCCGCGGCGACGATTTCGAAATAGCCGCCGTCCTCCAGCTCGAGTCCGTCGCCATCGGCCAGCACCCGCGCTTCGGCCAGATCGAGCAGTACCGCCGTGCCACCCTCGCCCACCAGGCGGATGCGCCGGCGGTGACGGTCGTCCCACGCCAGCACGGCGCGATCGACACGGCGATCGCGCGGCCATTGCCCGGCGGTGTGGATGGCGAGGGCGCGGCGCATCAGAACAGAAAATAGCGCTGCGCCATCGGCAGCGTCTTGGCCGGCTCGCAGCTCAGCACCTGGCCGTCGGCGCGGACGACATAGGTCTCGGGATCGACCTCGATCCGCGGCATGGCGTCGTTCAGCACCATGTCGGCCTTGGAGATGCCGCCGCGGGTGTTGGCGACCGCCACCAGCCGCCGCTCGAGTCCGAAGCGCTCGGCGATCTCGGCTTCGAGACCGGCGCGGCTGACGAAAGTCACCGCACTTTCTAGCCGGTTGCGGCCGAAGGCGGCGAACATCGGCCGGTAATGCACCGGCTGCGGGGTCGGGATCGAGGCGTTGGGATCGCCCATCGGCGCGGCGGCGATCGAGCCGCCCTTCAGCACCAGTTCGGGCTTGACCCCGAAAAAGGCCGGCTGCCAGACCACCAGATCGGCCAGCTTGCCGACCGCGATCGAACCGACTTCGTGGGCAATGCCGTGGGCGATTGCCGGATTGATGGTGTATTTGGCGATATAGCGCCGGGCGCGAAGGTTGTCGTTGGCGCCGCGCTCGCCTTCCAGCCGCCCGCGCTGGCGCTTCATCTTGTCGGCGGTCTGCCAGGTGCGGATCACCACCTCGCCGACCCGGCCCATGGCCTGGCTGTCGGAGGACATCATCGCCATCGCGCCGAGATCGTGCAGCATGTCTTCGGCGGCGATGGTCTCCTTACGGATGCGACTCTCGGCGAAGGCCACGTCCTCGGGAATGCGCGCATCGAGATGGTGGCACACCATCAGCATGTCGAGATGCTCGTCGACGGTGTTGACGGTGTAGGGCCGGGTCGGATTGGTCGATGACGGCAGCACGTTGCGCTCGCCGCACAGCTTGATGATGTCGGGGGCGTGGCCGCCGCCGGCGCCTTCGGTATGGAAGGCGTGGATGGTGCGGCCCTCGAAAGCGGCGACGGTGTCCTCGACGAAACCGGATTCGTTGAGGGTGTCGGAATGGATCGCGACCTGGACATCGAAGCGATCGGCCACCGCCAGGCAGTTGCGGATCGCCTGCGGCGTGGTGCCCCAATCCTCGTGCAGCTTGAGGCCGCAGGCGCCGGCGCGGATCTGCTCCTCCAGCGCCGCGGGCGTGGCGGCGTTGCCCTTGCCGAGCAGGCCGAAATTCATCGGAAAAGCCTCGAGCGCCTGCAGCATGCGCATGAGATGGAACGGCCCCGGCGTGCAGGTGGTGGCCGAGGTGCCGGCGGCCGGCCCGGTGCCGCCGCCGATCATGGTGGTGACGCCCGAGCACAGCGCCTCCTCGATCTGCTGCGGGCTGATGAAGTGGATGTGGGAATCGATCCCGCCGGCGGTGACGATGCGGCCTTCGCCGGCGACGATTTCGGTGCCGGGGCCGATGACGATGTCGACCCCGGGCTGGATGTCGGGATTGCCGGCCTTGCCGATGGCGGCGATGCGCCCGGCCTTGAGGCCGATATCGGCCTTGACCACGCCCCAGTGATCGAGGATCAGGGCGTTGGTGATGACCGTGTCCACGGCGCCTTGGGCGTTGGTGCGCTGGCTTTGGCCCATGCCGTCGCGGATCACCTTGCCGCCGCCGAACTTGACCTCCTCGCCCGGCTGGGTGCGGTCGGCCTCGACCTCGATCCACAGCTCGGTGTCGGCCAATCTGACCTTGTCGCCGACCGTGGGGCCGTACATGCCGGCATAGGCGGCGCGCGAAAGCTTGGCCATCACACCGCCCCCTCGATCGCGCCGCGGAAGCCGTGCACCCGGCGCGCGCCGGCGAAGGCGACCAGGGTCACGCTGCGGCTCTGCCCGGGCTCGAAGCGCACCGCGGTGCCGGCCGGGATGTCGAGCCGCATGCCGCGGGCGCGGGCGCGATCGAAAGCCAGCGCCGGATTGGTCTCGAAGAAGTGGTAGTGGCTGCCGACCTGGATCGGCCGGTCGCCGCGATTGGCCACTTCGAGCGTGACGCGGTCGCGCCCGGCGTTGAGCTCGATCTCGCCCGCCACAATGGCGTATTCGCCCGGGATCACGGCAGCCTCAGCGGATCGGGTTGTGGACGGTCACCAGCTTGGTGCCATCGGGAAAGGTCGCCTCGACCTGGATGTCGTGGATCATCTCTGCCACCCCCTCCATCACCTGATCGCGCCGCAGCACGCTGGCGCCGTCGCGCATCAGCTCGGCCACGCCCTTGCCGTCGCGCGCGCCCTCGACCACGAAATCGGCGATCAGCGCCACCGCCTCGGGATGGTTGAGCTTGACGCCGCGTTCCATCCGGCGTCGCGCCACCGTCGCCGCCATCGCCACCAGCAGCTTGTCCTTCTCGCGCGGGGTCAGGTTCATGACCGGCTCCTCAGCATTGCCACAAGCGCGGCGGTCGCGCCGGTCGCCCCAACAGCGCGGCACGCAGGCCCGCCACCAAATCCGCCAGCGCCAAGCGCAGTCGCGCGGGATCGGGATCGAACAGCCGCGCCAGCAGCAGATCGCCCATCAGCGTCGCGCCGCCGCGCACGCCCGCGCGCTCGATCAGCACCCGCGCCGGATCGAGGCCGGCCTCGGCATCCTCGCCGGCGTACAGCACTAGTGCCATGGCAGCGGCCCCGCCCAGCCCGCCGGGGTGATCGAACGCCCGATCCCCACCGGCGATCCGACCGCGCTCGGCCCAGGCCATCCGGCCCGCGCGGTTGAGCGTCCAGCGATCGCGGAATTCGCCGTCATCGAACCGCTCGCCCCGGGCGCGGCGGCCGAACACCACCATGTCACAGGCCAAGAGCCGTCCGCCCGGCTCGATGGCAAGCTCGGTCTCGCGTTCCAGCCGCGCGCGATCGAACAGGATGGTGTCTTGCGGCAGGTATTCCAGCGCCGCCCCCGGCGCCACCGCGATCTCGACCCGCAGCCGCGCCACGCTGCCGTCCGAGCGATAGATCTTCTCCGCCGCTTGGCTTGCGACCAGGGCCTGGGCGCCCGACTCGGCCGCGATCGCGATCGACAGCCGGTCGCCGCCGGCGATGCCGCCCGAGGTGGTGATCGTCACCGCCGTCATCGGCTCGTCGGGTTCGGGCCTGGGGAACAACACGCGGCAGGGCGCGCGCTGATAAAGCCGGCCCAGGCGGGTGACGCCGTCCGCCGCGACGAAGGACAGATCGGCCGCACCGTCGCCGCGCTGCGGCGCCGCCAAGCCCAAGCCCTGCGCTATCGCCACGTTCACGTCACACCGTCAGATGGCGGCGCAGCTCGGCCTCGGCCAGATCCGGCCAGGCGCCCGCCAACACCACCTCGCCGCGATCCATCACGAAGGCATGATCCGACAGCGAGCGGGCGAAGTCGAGGTATTGCTCGACCAGCAGGATCGCCATCTCGCCACGCCCCGCCAGCAGCCGCAGCACCTTGGCGATGTCGCGGATGATCGAGGGCTGGATGCCCTCGGTCGGCTCGTCGAGGATCAGAAGCTTGGGCCGCGTCACCAGCGCCCGCGCGATCGCCAACTGCTGCTGTTGGCCGCCCGAGAGGTCGCCGCCCCGACGCCTCATCATGTCCCACAGCACCGGGAACAGCGCGAAAATGTCGTCGGGAATGAAGCGCTGCGACCGCGGCAGCGGCGCGAAACCGGTTTCGAGGTTCTCGCGCACGGTGAGGCGGGGAAAGATCTCGCGGCCCTGCGGCACCAGCGCGAAACCGCGCCGCGCCCGCAGATGCGGCGGCAGCATGGTCACGTCCTCGCCTTGCCAGCGCACCCGCCCGCCTGCCACCGGTTCGAGTCCGGCGATGGCGCGGATCAGGCTGGTCTTGCCGACGCCGTTGCGGCCCAGCACGCAGGCGATCTTGCCGGGCTCGGCCGCGACCGAAACCCGGCGCAGCGCCTGGCTGGCGCCGTAGAACAGGTCGATCGATTCCGCCGCCAACATGTCAACGTCCCAGATAGACGTCGATCACGCGCGGATCGGCCTGGACCTTGTCGAGCGAGCCTTCGGCCAACACCGAACCCTCGTGCAGCACCGTCACCGGACAGCCCAGGCCGCGGACGAATTCCATGTCGTGCTCGACCACCACCACCGTGCGCTCGCCGGCGATGGCGCGCAGCAGGCCGGCGGTGGCCTCGGTCTCGGCATCGGTCATGCCGGCCACCGGTTCGTCCAGCAGCAGCAGCCGTGCGTCCTGTACCAGCAGCATGCCGATCTCGAGCCATTGCTTCTGGCCGTGGCTGAGCGCGCCGGCCTGCTGGTGGCGCCGCTCGGCCAAACCGACCTGAACCAATATGTCCTCGATCCGCCGCGCCTCGCCGCCACCCAAACGGAATCCAAGCCCGGCGAAAACCCCGCGCGGCGCCTTCAACGCCAATTCCAGGTTCTCGAACACGCTCAGGTTTTCGAACACGGTCGGGCGCTGGAACTTGCGGCCGATGCCGAGATTGGCGATCGCCGCTTCGTCCAGCCGCGTCAGATCGTGCCTTCCGTCGAACAGCGCCGCCCCGGCATCGGGCCTTGTGCGGCCGGTGATGACGTCCATCATCGTCGTCTTGCCGGCGCCGTTGGGGCCGATGACGGTGCGCAACTCGCCCTGGCCGACGATCAGCGACAGCGCGTTCAAGGCCTTGAATCCGTCGAAACTTACGCTCACGCCGTCGAGATAAAGCAGCGCATCGGACAAACGGCCGGAGCGGTCGTCGATCATGGCTCGCGCGCCTTCCACCTGGCGGCGAGACCGACGATGCCGCGCGGCAGGAACAGGGTCACCACCACGAACAAGGCGCCGAGCGCGAACAGCCAAAGCTCGGGCGCGACTCCGGTCAGCCAGGACTTGGCGCCGTTGACCAGGCCGGCCCCGGCCACCGCGCCGATCAGCGTGCCACGGCCGCCGACCGCGACCCAGATCGCGATCTCGATCGAGTTGGCGGGCGAGAATTCGGAGGGGTTGATGATGCCGACCTGCGGCACGTAGAGCGCCCCCGCCACCCCGGCCATCGTCGCCGACAGCACGAAGGCGAACAGCTTGGCGTTGGTGACCGAATAGCCCAGGAAGCGCACCCGGCTTTCGGCGTCGCGGATCGCCAGCAGCACGCGACCCAGCTTCGAGGCCACCACAAGCCGGCAGATCAGGAAACTTGCCCCCAGCGCCGCGACCGAGGCCACGAACAGCCCAAGCCGCGTCGCGCGCGCCTGCACCGGAAAGCCAAGAATGTCCTTGAAGTCGGTCAGGCCGTTATTGCCGCCGAAGCCCATGTCGTTGCGGAAGAAGGCCAGCAAGAGCGCGAAAGTCAGCGCCTGGGTGATGATCGAGAGATAGACCCCGGTGACGCGCGAGCGGAAGGCGAAGTAACCGAAAGCCAACGCCAGCGCGCCCGGCACCAGCATCGCCATCAGCGCCGCGAACCAGAACTGATCGAAGCCCTGCCAATACCAGGGCAGTTCTTTCCAGTTCAGGAACACCATGAAATCGGGCAGCACGGGATGGCCATAGACCCCGCGCGGGCCGATCTGGCGCATGAGGTGCATGCCCATGCAATAGCCGCCGAGAGCGAAAAAGGCGCCATGGCCCAGGCTGAGGATGCCGGCATAGCCCCAGACCAGATCGAGGCTCAGCGCCAGGATGGCGAAGCAGGCGTATTTGCCGAGAAGCGGCACCATGTAGTCGGGCAGATGCAGCGCTGAACCCGGCGCGGGCAGAAGATTGGCCAGCGGCACGCCGACGGCGGCGATCAGGCCGCTGCCGATCAGCGCCCACCAGCCGCGTGGAGTAAGCAGCGCACCCATCTCAGCCCTCGGCCGCGCGACCGCGCGGCGCGAACAGGCCGCGCGGGCGGCGCTGGATGAAGACGATGATCGCCGCCAGCACCACGATCTTGCCCAGCACCGCGCCGGCCACCGGTTCGAGCAGCTTGTTGATCACGCCCAGGGTCATCGCCCCCGCCAGCGTGCCCAGCAGCGAGCCGACGCCGCCGAACACCACCACCATGAAGCTGTCGACGATGTAGATCTGGCCGAGATTGGGGCTGACATTGCCGATCTGGCTGAGCGCGACCCCGGCCATGCCGGCGATGCCCGATCCCAGGCCGAAGGTCAGGGCGTCGATCCGCGCCACCGGAATGCCCATCGCCTTGGCCATGTCGCGGTTCTGGGTGACGGCGCGGACATGCAGTCCGAAGGCGGTGCGGCGCAGGATCAGCGCGATCGCGCCCAGGACCAGAAAGCAGAAGACGACAATCGCTAGCCGGTTATAGGCGACGAAGAAGCCGCCCACCGGCTCGAAACCGCCGGTCATCCAGGCCGGGTTGGCGACCTCCTTGTTGGGGGCGCCGAACACCGACCGCACCGCCTGCTGCAACATCAGGCTGATGCCCCAGGTCGCCAGCAGCGTCTCCAGCGCCCGGCCGTAAAGAAAGCGGATCACGCCGCGCTCGAGCGCGATGCCGACCAGCGCCGCGGCCAGGAACGCCGCCGGCACCGCCGCCGGCAAATAGAGATCGACCGCGTCCGGCGGCAGGTAGGCGCGGAAGATCTCCTGCACGACGAAGGCGGTGTAGGCGCCGATCATGATCATCTCGCCATGGGCCATGTTGATCACGCCCATGACGCCGAAGGTGATGGCCAGGCCGATCGCCGCCAGCAGCAAGACCGAGCCGAGCGACACGCCCTGGAACAGGATCTCGGCCAGGCCGGCAAGCTGCAGCCGGCGCTCGATCGAGCGCAGGGCGGTTTCGGCGGCGGCGCGCAGCTCGGCCGGCGCCTCGGCCGCCTGCGCGACCTGGCGCAAGAGATTGCGCACTTGCGGATCGGTCGCGGCGGACAAGGCCTCGACCGCGCGGATGCGCTGCTCGATCGTGCCGACCGAAAGCTGCACCGCCGCCTGCGCCGAACGCAGCGCCGCCCGCACCGCCGGCACGGTCTCGGCCGCCAGCGCCTTGTCCAAGGCCAGCGCCAGTTCCGGCGTCGGCGCCTTGGCGGCCTCGCGCGCGGCGGCCAGGCGTTCCTCGGGATTGGGGCTGAAGATCTGCAGCGCGCCCAAAGCGGCGGCGATGGCCGCGCGCAGGCGGTTGTTGATGCGGATGCGCTCGACCGTATCGGCCGCGGAAGTTCCGAGATCGGCGCCGGTCAGCGGATGGGCAAGCTTGACCCCCTCGCCCGCAGGCTCGGCGATGGCGACCGAGCCGTCGGCGCGGGTGACCAACTTCCCATCGGCCAAGGCGCGCAAGGCGGCAATGGCCCTCCCATCGCCCAGCGCCCCCAGTTCGGCTGCGACTTCGGCCTTGTCGGCGAACCCGCCCCGACCCAGCTTTGGGATCAGATCGGCCAGCGGGTCGGCAAAGGCGGGGGCCGCCAGCAAAAACCACAGGCAGGCCAGGAAGCGAAACATCACGATCATGACCGTCGGTTACGGCGCCGCCTCCACCCGCCGGAGCGGATGGAGGCGGTCGCACGCTTGTCCAACCAAGGGCGCTTTCAGTTGGCCAAGCTCTTGAACTTGGGCGCGGTGCAGTTGCCGCAAACCCAGGGGTACGACCAATCGGCCACCAGCTTGGAGCTTTCGGGAATGAACGGGCTCCAGGCATCGGCCTTGATCGCACCCTTGGTCTGCCAGACGATGTCGAACTGGCCGTCGCCGCGGATCTCGCCGATCATCACCGGCTTCGAGAGGTGATGGTTGGTGTTCATGGCGGCGACGAAGCCCGAGGGTGCCGCCACCTTCTGGCCATACATCGCTTGGCGCACGGCGTCGACTTCGACGCTGCCAGCCTGCTGCACTGCCTGGGTCCACATCTTGAAGCCGATATAGTGCGCTTCCATCGGATCGTTGGTGACGCGCTTGGGGTTCTTGATGAAGCTCTGCCACTGCTTGATGAAGGCGGAGTTGTCGGCGTTCTTGACCGATTGGAAGTAGTTCCAGGCGGCGAGGTGGCCGACCAGGTTCCTGGTGTCGATCCCGGCCAGTTCCTCTTCGCCGACCGAGAACGCCACCACCGGGATGTCGGTGGCCTTGATGCCGGCATTGGCCAGTTCCTTGTAGAACGGCACGTTGGCGTCACCGTTGATGGTCGACACCACCGCGGTCTTCTTGCCGGCCGAAGCGAATTTCTTGATGTCGGCGACGATGGTCTGCCAGTCGGAATGGCCGAAGGGCGTGTAGTTGATCATGATGTCCTCGGGCTTGACGCCCTTGGCCTTGAGGAAGGCCTCGAGGATCTTGTTGGTGGTGCGCGGGTAGACGTAGTCGGTGCCGGCCAGCACCCAGCGCTTGACCTCGCCGCCGTCCTTGCTCATCAGGTATTCGACCGCCGGGATGGCCTGCTGGTTGGGCGCGGCGCCGGTGTAGAACACGTTGCGCGAGCTTTCCTCGCCTTCGTATTGCACCGGATAGAACAGCAGCCCGTTGAGCTCCTCGAACACCGGCAGCACCGATTTGCGCGAGACCGAGGTCCAGCAGCCGAACACCGCCGCGACCTTCTCCTTGGCCAGAAGCTCGCGCGCCTTTTCGGCGAACAGCGGCCAGTTCGACGCCGGGTCGACCACCACCGCCTCGACCTTCTTGCCCAGAAGCCCGCCCTTGCGATTGACGTCGTCGACCATCATCAAGATGGTGTCCTTGAGCGTGGTCTCGCTGATCGCCATCGTTCCCGACAGCGAATGCAGCACGCCGACCTTGATCGTGCCTTGGGCCAGCGCCGGTTGGGCTGCACCCAAGCCCGCCGCCAAAGCGCCAATCACGCCGAGACGCGCGATCTTATCCCCGAACTTCACCATGACCTGTTGCCTCCGTATTACGCGCCCGGGCCCGGCGGATGCCGAACCGGGGGTGCTACAGCAACAAGCGGGCCAAGTCGGATGCCGACCCTGGCCAGGGTGAAAAATGCCCGCCTATATAAGGTGTTAGGAGGCGCCGCCGTCTCAGCGGGAGTTCGGGGTCCATCCAATAATATGCTCAAAAATTACTCACATTAAGATGCAGAGGGGTTATATGATTAATAATTGAGCATTTTTGCTATTAACATCCTGGCCGATTGAAATAGCGCACCGCGTTGTTGCCAGCGGCAGAAAGCATGTCGTTGCGGCCGCCGCCCATAATCGCCGCGAAACCCGCGCCCAGCAGGGCGTTGGCGACGGCGCCGCCGGCGGTCTTTTCGCAGGGCTGGGCCTGACCGGGCGTCGCCTGGGCCAGGGCCGGAGCGGGCACAGGTGCCGCCGGACGCGTTGCCGCGCCCAGCGCCGCCAATTCGAGGATCGGTCTGAATTGCTCCTCGGCGAAGGCGGCGATGAAGCGATTCAACCCTGAGCCGAAGCGATCGGCCTCGGCGCGCGCCGTGCCGCTTTCGCGCCCGAAGACGAAATAGATCGGCACGTCCTTGCGCCGCACCTCGATCTGCACCGTCCCCTGGTCGTTGAAATATTCCTCGACGATGTCGCGGGCGATCACCGCATTGCCGGCCACGGCGAAGAACTGGCGGCTGTTAGCGCGAACCAGCACCCGACCGCTGGCGGCATCGCGGGTGAAGCTGTTGGCCTCGACCTCGAAAATGTCGCCGTCGACGGCGATGCCCTCGGCGACATAGCCGATGCGGCGTTCGCGCACGCTGTAATTCAGATCCTGGATGTAGGTCTTGCCGTCCGACCCGCGGGTGGCGAATTCGGCGACAAGGCGATTGCCGACCGCAAGCGGAAACAAGAATCCGTCGGCCCGCCGCACCTCCTGCAGAACGTAGCCGGACTCGTTCATGGCGTTGCTGGGGGTGGTGAAGCGCCGCACCTTCGCGCCCAAAGGGCTGAGGCCGGCCAAGGCCAAGGCAAATTCGGCGCGTTCGTCGTATTCCGAAGCGCTATGGGCATCGCGCTGCGGCCGCCACAGCGTCTTGCCCAGCGTCCGCCGCTCCATCAGATCGAGCCCCGAGCCCGAGCGGCGATAGCTGTATTCCAGCACCGCGGCCTCGTCCGAGACGCCGCTCCCCGGCGCGATGCGGCGGATGGTCTGGGCCATGAAGACGCGCTCGATGCGCGGCTCGGGCCCGCCCAGCGCGGGATAGGAGGCGATCCACTGCATGAGTTCGGGACGGTCGACGGCGAGGTCGACCGGCTGTGGTCGCTGCGCCGCGCTGGGCGCCGGCGGCGCTGCGGGCGGCGGCGCATCGGCGCAGGCGGTCAGGGCCAAGAACGCCGCGATGGCTGTCGTACGGATCGGAATCGGGCTCATGAACTCTCTCCGTGCTCGCAACTCATCGTCCCGCCAATGCCCGCCTTCGTGCCAGGCTGTCGGCGGGCCAATATTTCTCGCGGTCGTAATATTCCGGCACCGCCGGCACGCCCGGCGGCAGGATCACCCAGGGCTGCTTGGACCGGGTGTAGATGTGGATGTCGGGTGGCAGGGCGTCGGGGTTGTCGAGCGTGCCGACGCGGACGAAGCGAACGGCGTCGCCGGCGCCGGCGTAGTTGCTCCACAGCGCCACGCGGCAGCTCGGACAGCGCGCGATCTTCTGGCCCTTGCCGCTCAGCGTCGGCGTCAGCACGATCTCGGGTTCGCCCGCCACTATCGTCACCCGATCGGCCTCGATCATGGCATTGAGCACGAAGGCCGAGCCGGTTTCGCGCTGGCACCAGCGGCAATGGCAGCAATGCACGAACAGCGGCCGGCCGGTCAGGCGATAGCGCACCTGGCCGCAGGTGCAACGGCCATCGAAAGCGATCGCGGTCATGATGCCTGCGCGCCCCTCCCCGGCGGCCGGCGCATCATAAATCCAATTCCAGCCGAATGCGTACCCGATCGCCGGCGCCGATGCCGGCGGTCTTGCGGACCTCGGCCTTGATCGGCAGCAGATAGGCGCCGGCCTTGCGGTCGGGAAAGATCGACGTCCGCCAGTGCGCGCGGCCGATCGCCGCCCGCACCGGCAGCGCGCCGAACGGCCCCAGCCTGGGCGCAAAGCCGGCGATGCGCCGCGACAGCGTCTTGGGCAAGGTGGCGAAATGCCAAGCCGCCTGGCCGGAATAGCGCCAGACTTGGGCACTGAAATGATAACGCAGCTTCTTCCTCCTTCGACTGGACGGCTGCGCCTACTCCTCCTTGGCCAGTTCCTCGCGCCGTTGGCGCAAGCGCGGCAGCAAGGGCGAGATCAGCAAGACAAAGGCGATCGCCAGGCAGACCGCCGAGATCGGGCGGGTGACGAATGTGGCGAACTCGCCCTGCGACAGGATCAGCGCCTTGCGCAGATTGTTTTCCAGCAGCGGCCCCAGCACGAAGGCCAGCACCAAGGGCGCCGGCTCGTAGCCGATCTTTTTCATGACATAGCCCAGCACGCCGAAGCCCAGCATCAGATAGATGTCGAAGATGGCGTTCGACACGCTGTAGACGCCGATGATGCAGAACAACAGGATCAGCGGGAACAGGATGGCGTAGGGCACGCGCAGCACCTGCACCCAGATGCCGATCAGCGGCAGGTTCAGCACCAGCAGCATGACGTTGCCAATGTACATGCTGGCGACGATGCCCCAGAACAGGTCGGGCTTCTGCACGATCAAGAGCGGCCCGGGCTGCAGCCCGTGGACGATGAACGCGCCCAGCAGCAGCGCCATCACCACGTTGGGCGGGATGCCCAGCGTCATCAACGGGATAAAGCCGCCGCCGGCGGCGGCGTTGTTGGCGGATTCGGGCCCGGCGACGCCGGCGATGGCGCCCTTGCCGAAGCTCTCGGGGGCGCGCGCCAGGCGTTTTTCCATCGCATAGGAAATGAACGAGGACAGCACCGCGCCGCCGCCGGGCAGGATGCCGAGCAGGAATCCCAGCACCGAGCCGCGCGCGATCGGTGCCGCGCTTTCCCGCCAGTCCTGGCGCGTCGGCAAGAGCGAACCCAGCTTGGTGTCGAACACCTCGCGCACCACCCGCCGTTCGAGATTGACCAGGATCTCGGCCACGCCGAACAGCCCCATCACCAGCGGCACCAGCCCCAGCCCGTCGACCAGTTCGAGCTGGCCGAAGGTCAGCCGCGGCATGGCGTTGATCTGGTCGATGCCGATCAGCCCCAGCACCAGCCCGACCGCGGCCATGGCCAGCGCCTTGAGCAGCGAGCCGTGCGAGAGATAGACCAGGATCGACAGCCCCAGCACCATCAGGCTGAAATACTCGGCCGGACCGAACTTGACCGCGAAGCGCGCCAGGCTGGGCGCCAGGAACATCAGGCCGACGATCGCCAGCGTGCCGGCGATGAACGAACCGAAGGCCGAGATGCCCAGCGCGGGACCGGCGCGGCCCTGGCGCGCCATCTGATAGCCGTCGAGGCAGGTCACCACCGAGGCCGCCTCGCCCGGGATGTTGACCAGGATGGCGGTGGTCGAGCCGCCATACATCGAGCCGTAGTAGATCCCGGCCAGCATGATGATCGCGGCCTCGGGCGTGATCGAGAAAGTCACCGGCAGCAACAACGACATCGCCGCCACCGGTCCGATGCCGGGCAGCACGCCGATCAGCGTGCCGATGAAGACGCCGAGGAAACAGTAGAGCAGGTTGATCGGCTGCAGCGCGACCGAAAAGCCCAGCGCCAAGTCGGACAGGAGGTCCATCAGCCGATGCCCAGCGCGCCCACCGGCAGCTGCGTGCCCAGCGCCTTGACGAACAGCAGCCAGGCCAAGCCGGTGCTGGCCACGGCGCCGATCAGCGCCGTCGGCCAAGGCTGCGGCTCGACGGTCTTGAACAAGACCACCATCAAGACCGCGGTCGCCAGGACGAAGCCCAAGACCGGCATCGCATAGGCATGCAGCGCCAGGACCACAACCACATAGCCGAGCTTGCGCCAATCGGCGCCTTGCCAGGCCGCGGCCAGGCCGAGGTCGCCGGCCGCGCGCCAGGCTTGGCCGAGAATGCCCGTCGCCAGCGCGGTCAGCGCCCAGCCCACCCAGAAGATCAGGAAGCCCGAACCCGGATCGTTCAGCCGGCCGAGGCCAAGATCCTTCCCGGTGGCGACGAAGAACAGGCCCAGCGCCGCCAGCACGGCGCCGCTGAGGAAATCGTTGGCCTTCACCGGAAGCGGTCGGCCGGGCCGCCGCGCCCGCCTATTTCTGCGCCAGGCCCAGCTTCTCGATGATGTCCTTTTCCTCGGCGATCTTGGCCAGGACGTATTTGGCGTAGTCGGCGGTGTTCATATAGTCGTTGGCCATGTCCAGCTTCTCGATCGCCGCCAGATAGGACGGTTCCTGCATGCCCTTGCGGAAGGCGTCGTGCAGCACCTGCACCGCCTTGGGGTCCATGCCCTTGGGGCCGGCGATGCCGAAGGGCGAGTTCGAGACCATGTCGATGCCGGTCTCGCGCAGGGTCGGCACGGCCGGCCAGTTCTTGGTGCGGGTGGCGCCCCAGGTCACCAACAGCCGCAGCTCGCCGGCGTTGACCAGCGGCGCCCAGCCGGTCGAATCCGCCGTCGCCACGACGTGACCGCCCAGCACCGCGGCGCTGGTCTCGGCGCCGCCGCGGAAGGGCACCTGGGTCCATTTGAATCCGCCCTTGAGCGCGATCTGCTCCATGGTGATGTGCAAGGACGTGCCGGCGCCGGGCGTGGCATAGGTCACCTTGCCCGGATTGTCCTTGGCGAACGTCATCAGGTCCTGGAAGGTCTTGTGCGGGCTGTCGGCCTTGACCACGACGCCGAAGGTGTAGCCGGTGATGTGGATGACATAGGTGAAGTCCTTGGCCGGATCGAAGACGGTCTTCTGCATGTAGGGCAGGCGAAAGACCGTGATCGGCATCTGCGCCACGGTATAGCCGTCGGGCTTGGCGGTGGCGGCCATGGTGGCGGGACCCAGCGTGCCGCTGGCGCCGGGCTTGTTGTCGATCACGATCGGCTGGCCGAGATGCTTTTGCGAGGCCTCGGCCAGGGCGCGCATGGCGATGTCGGTCGATCCGCCCGCCGGCCAGGGCACGACCATCGTCACTGCCTTGGTCGGAAAGGCCTGCGCCCAGGCCGACCCGGCCACCAGCACCGCCGCCGCCGCGGCCAGCAATACCCGCATCATCGTCGTCGCCTCCCAAAGCGTCTTGATTTGAGCCGACCCTAGCATTGTCGTCGCCGCCGGCAAACCGTCGAAACGGCATCGGGTTGACTTGAGGGGGAAATCCTAGAAACTACTGGCCCGCATTCGGGGCAAAGCCATTAAAGGGGGAGATCATGTCCGGACTAAAGCGTCGCGATTTCGTCATCGGAGCGACGGCGGCGGCGACGGCATCGTCGCTGGGCGCGCGCGCCCAGGCGGCCAAGCCGAAATTCCGCTTTTCGGCCGCCTTCACCGACCAGGACATCCGCGCCGAGGCCTACAAGGCGCTGGGCGATGCGATGAAGGACGATTTCGACTACGAGCCACATCTCGCCAACACCCTGTTCCGCCAGGGCACCGAGCTGGTGGCGCTGCAGCGCGGCAATCTCGAAATGTGCAATCTCTCCCCGGCCGACATTTCGCGCCAGGTGCCGTCCTGGTCGCTGCTGACCTCGGCCTATCTGTTCCGCGATTCCGATCACCTCAAGAAAACCTTCCAGAGCGCCGCCGGCCAGGAAATGATCAAGGAGGTCAAGGACAAGATTGGCATCCATCTGGTGGCGCCGGTGTTCTTCGGTACCCGCCAGGTCAACCTCAAGCCGGGCAAGAAGATCGCCACGCCGGCCGACATGACCGGCATGAAGCTGCGCATGCCGCCGGGCGAGGCCTGGGCCTTCCTTGGCCAGTCGATCGGCGCCAATCCGACGCCGGTGGCCTTCGCCGAGGTCTACACCGCGCTGCAGACCGGCGCCATCGACGGCCAGGACAACCCGCTGGTGCTCAGCCGGACGATGAAATTCCACGAGGTCACCAGCCAGTTCGTGCTGACCGGCCACGTCGTCGGCTACGACATGTGCGCGGTCGCCGCCAAGTCGTGGGATGGGCTCAGCGCCGCCCAGCGGGCCAAGTTCGCGGCCGCGGCGGAGAAGGCGTTCGATGCCTGCGCCGCCAAGTACAACGCCCAGGAGCAGGACGCGGTGGCCTTCTTCAAGGCGCAAGGCAAGGAGGTCTACGCCCCCGATGTCGGCGCCTTCCGCAGCTTCGCCCAGAAGAAATATCTCGAATCCGAGATGGCCAAGGACTGGCCCAAGGGCATGATCGAGCGCATCAACGCCATCCGGTGATTTCCGGCGCGCACGCCGCCGCCGCATGGCTCCGCCGCTTGGCGGAGCATGTGGCGGTGGCGCTGTTGGCGGTGATGTTCCTGGCCTTCATGTGCCAGATCGTCTTCCGCTATGTCTTCGGCTGGCCGACCGGCTGGGCGTTCGAGCTCAGCATGATCTGCTGGCTCTATGTCGTGCTGTGGGGGGCGGCGTTCGTGGTGCGCGAAGCCGACGAGATCCGCTTCGATATCGTCTATAGCCTGCTGCCGGCGGGAGTCCGGCGCCTGGGTGCCGCGCTGGCGGGGCTGGTGCTGATCCTGCTCTACGGCCTGTCGTTTCCGGCGGTGATCGACTACGTCGCCTTCCTCAAGGTCGAGCGCACGACCTATTTGCGCATCCGTTTCGATTGGCTTTACGCCATCTTTCCGGTGTTCGCGCTGGCCGTGATCGCGCGCTATGCCTGGCTGGTGCGGCGCGGGCTCTTGGGCGGAAAAGCGACGGCGCCGGACCAGGCCGGGCAATGAACCTGACCAGCCCGTTCGCGCTGGCGCTGTGGACCATCGCCGGGCTGTCGCTTTTGGGCCTGCCGATCGGTCACGCCATGATCGCGGGTTCGGTGCTGTACCTGTTCCTGGCCGGGCTCGATCCCAGCACCGCGGCCGAACAGTTGCTCAACGGCCTCTACAACTCCTGGGTGCTGTTGGCGGTGCCCTTGTTCCTGCTCTCGGCCGAGCTGATGAACGTCGGCAGCATGTCGGACCGGCTGCTGCGCTTCTGCAACGCGCTGGTGGGACGGTTTCGCGGCGGGCTGGCTCACGTCAACATCGTCCAAAGCGTGATCTTCGCCGGCATGTCGGGCTCGGCTATCGCCGACCTGGCCGGTACCGGGCGGGTGATGATCGACATGATGACCCGTGACGGCAAATACACCCGCTCCTACGCCGCCGCCACCACCGCCGTCTCGGCGGTGATCGGGCCGATCATCCCGCCCTCGATCCCGATGGTGCTGTTCGCGCTGGTGTCGGACGCTTCGATCGGATTCCTGTTCATGGGCGGGCTGATTCCGGGGCTGTTGATGGCGGCCTCGCAGATGGCGATGAACGCGATCATCGCCAAGCGCCGCAACTTCCCGGTCGAGCCGCCGATCCCCTGGCGCGAATGGCCGCGCATCACCGCCGAGGCTTTTCCGGCGCTGATGATGCCGGTGATCCTGCTGGGCGGCATCTACAGCGGCATCACCACGCCCACCGAGGCGGCGGCGGTAGCGGCGGCCTATGCCTTCCTGATCTCGGCCTGGCTCTACCGCAGCGTGAGCCCCGCGCAGGCCTACGATTCGCTCTTGTCGGCGGCGCGCTCGACCGCCTCGATCGGCATGCTGATCGCGGGAGCCTTGGTGTTCAACTACGTGGTCACGGTCGAGAAGATTCCGGCGGTGGTGCGCGATCTGCTGGCGGGCTACGAGCTGTCGCGCTTCGGCTTCTGGATCGCGGTCAATCTGATCCTACTGGTGCTGGGCTGCCTGCTGGAAGGCAGCACCATCCTTCTGGTGATCGTGCCGATCCTGATTCCGACCGCCAAGGCGTTGGGCATCGACATGGTGCATTTCGGCGTGGTGGTGGTGTTCAACGTCATGATCGGGCTGGTGACTCCGCCCTACGGGCTGTTGCTGTTCATCGCCTCGGGCATATCCGACACGCCGCTTAGGCCGATCGTGCGCGACGCCATGCCCTTCGTCTGGGCGATGATCGTCGCCTTGATCGTCATCACCTTCGTGCCCGACACCGTGCTGTGGCTGCCGCGGCTTCTTGGCTATCAGGGGTGAAACCATGAAACCCTCGATCGCGACCGTGTCGCTGAGCGGCACCCTGGACGAGAAACTTGAAGCGATCGCCGCTGCGCGCTTCGGCGCGGTCGAGATCTTCGAGAACGATCTGGTGACTTTCGGCGGCGCGCCTTCCGCCGTGCGCCGCATCGCGGCCGAGCTTGGCCTCGACATCGTCACCCTGCAGCCGTTCCGCGACTTCGAGGGCATGCCCGAGCCGGCCCGCGCCCGGGCCTTCGCCCGCGCCGAGCGCAAGTTCGACCTGATGCAGGAGCTGGGCTGCGATCTGCTGATGGTGTGCAGCAATGTGGCACCCGACTCGCTGGGCGGGATCGACCGCGCCGCGGCCGATCTGCGCGAACTCGGCGAGCGCGCCGCCAAGCGCGGGCTGCGCATCGCCTTCGAGGCGCTGGCCTGGGGCCGGCACATCAACGACTACCGTGACGCCTGGGAGGCGGTGCGGCGCGCCGACCATCCCGCGGTCGGGCTGGTGCTCGACAGCTTCCATATCCTCGCCCGCCGCACCGAACTGGGTGCGATCCGCGCCATCCCGGCGGACCGCATCTTCCTGGTGCAGATCGCCGATGCGCCGATGCTGCAGATGGATTACCTCAGCTGGAGCCGCCACTATCGCAATTTCCCGGGCCAGGGCGATTTTCCGCTGGTCGATTTCATGGAGGCGCTGGCGGCGACCGGCTATGGCGGTCCGCTATCGCTCGAAATCTTCAACGACCAGTTCCGCGCCGGTTCGGCGCGCGCGGTGGCGATCGACGGCCATCGTTCGCTGCGCTTCCTGCTCGACCAGCTGAGCCGCCGGCTGGGCCGGCCGGCGGCCGGGGCCCCGGTGCTGCCGCCGCGCGCCCAGGTCTCGGGCACGGCCTTCGTCGAATTCGCGCTCGACGAGCGGGCCGCCGGCAGCTTCGAGACCATGCTGGCCGGCCTCGGCTTCCGCCGCGCCGGCCGGCACAAATCCAAGGCCGTGACGCATTGGCGACAGGGCGAAGTCAACTTGGTGGTCAATCGCGACAAGGAGGGGTTCGCCCAGTCCTTCAACCTGCTGCACGGCTCGGCGGTCTGTGCGCTGGCCTTCCAGGTCGCCGACGCCAAGGCCGCCTTCGAGCGCGCCACGCTGCTGCTCGACCAGCCCTTCCATCAGCCGGTCGGGCCGGGCGAACTGTCGATCCCGGCGGTGCGCGGCCTGGGCGGCAGCTTGATCTACTTCCTCGACGCCGCCGGGCCGCTGGCGCGCAACTGGGAGGTCGACTTCGTCGACACCGGCGAACCGGCCGCGGACGCCGGCCTGCTGCGGATCGATCACATCGCCCAGTCGATGCATTACGAGGAAATGCTGTCCTGGGTGCTGTTCTACACCTCGCTGCTCGAGCTCAGGAAGATCCCGCCCCAGGACGTGCCCGATCCCGGCGGCCTGGTGCGCAGCCAGGTGATCGAGGCCGGCGACGGCGCGGTGCGGCTGGTGCTCAACGCCTCGCAAAGCCAGCGCACGCTGTCCTCGCGCTTCTTGTCGGAGTTCGCCGGCTCGGGGGTGCAGCACGTGGCGCTGGCCACCGCCGACATGATGCGCACGGTGGCGCGGCTGGAGCGCAACGGCGTCGCGCTGCTGCCGATCCCCGGCAACTACTACGACGATCTTGAAGCCAAGACCGATCTGGCGTCCGAGCGCATCGCCGAGTTGCGCGCCCACAACATCCTTTACGACCGCGAGGGCGAGGCCGAGTACCTGCAGATCTACCTGCGGCCGTTCGAGCAGTTCTTTTTCGAGATCGTCGAGCGGCGCGGCTATCGCGGCTATGGCGCGGCCAACGCGCCGACCCGCTTGGCGGCGCAGCAGCGCCTAGCCCAGCGCTAGTACGAGGATCGGAGGCCAACGATGGCGACCCGTATCGGCATCCTCAACGGACCCAATCTCGACCTCTTGGGCGTGCGCGAGCCGCAGATCTACGGCACTACCACGCTGGCCGAGATCGAGCGCGATTGCCGCGCCTTCGCGCGCAAGATCGGCGTCGCGCTCGACTTCAAGCAGTCCAATCACGAAGGCCAACTGATCGACTGGATTCACGCCGCGCGCGGCCGCTCGCAGGCGCTGATCGTCAATCCGGCGGGGTGTTCGTTCGTGTCGGTGGCGCTGTTCGACGCCATGAAGGCGTTCGCGGGGCCGATCTATGAAGTGCACATTTCCAACATCCACGCCCGCGACGAGATGCACCGCCATTCCAAGCTCTCGGCCGCGGCCACCGGCGTCGTCGCCGGGCTGGGGCCCTATGGCTATGTCCTGGCGCTGCAAGCGGCGGCGCGGGCGGTGGGGCACGATCGGTCCGTCTCGAACCGCAAGGTTCAAGGCAGATTGTGAACCGCGCCCTCTTATCCCGCACTGGAATGTCATCCCATCCGGATCGGTCGCGCTCCAGGCGCGCCGCCAACCGATCTTCTCCCGCTGCCGGACGCGGGGCCTTTCCAACCTGACGGGCTTGCGCTATCAATCCGCGCCTTTTCGGCCGGAGGGGTGGTCGAGCGGTTGAAGGCACCGCACTCGAAATGCGGCATACCGGTAACGGTATCGTGGGTTCGAATCCCACCCCCTCCGCCACTTATCTCTGGCAACCATTTGAAATATCGCGGCTTTCGGAAGGGCTGCGGATTCCAGCCCATCCACCAGCCCATCCAGGCGGCGCGGCCAAGGCGGGACGAAATGGGACGCCAAGGCGCCCTTACGCCGGCCTCAGGCCATTGATTCCTTGACCAAAATGGGCATGAAAGGACCGCGCGGATGCCCCACAACGCGCGAACGCGGGCAAACGGGCACGCCGGCGGGTGGCGATGGCCCCTGGGGTAGCGCCCGGCCGAGCATTGCGCTGTAGCGAGTCCCATTCCGTCCAGAATACTCAGGACCTCA
>Ga0194120_10002695_pt1 | contig 30141 bp, 20 predicted proteins | sample TA2MahCa65mmetaG_FD_148642 | JGI IMG/M metagenome (GOLD analysis project Ga0194120, IMG submission 148642) | Freshwater microbial communities from Lake Tanganyika, Tanzania - TA2015019 Mahale Deep Cast 65m | ecosystem: Environmental > Aquatic > Freshwater > Lake | place: Tanzania: Lake... | reverse complement strand
CTCTGAACAATGGGGGGGGGGGCTGACCGGCGTGCCCAAGGCCAAGTCGTGCTGTGGGCCAACCGTCATGGGACACGCAACACACCTCCTCTGGGCCAAGGTCGGGGCGGGCAGGCGCGGTCAAATTTCTCAGGTGCCCGTCGGAGAAACGGAGCCGATGGCACCCAACCGATGGAACATGCTCACGTCCAACGGGTTGCTTCTACGCAATCACAATCACTTCGCCGACCGGTCCGGCAGTCCATTAGAGGAGCGATCAGTTTCGCCCAGTGAACCGAGTCTTGTCATGACGTTGCCGCGAGTCGGCGCCGGCGCGAGCTTGGCAACCCACTGAACAGCAAAGAGACTCGACCCATAGCTGGTCGAGTCTCGCGGAGCCTGTCGGCCAGAAACCGCCGATTCTGGCATTTCGCCGACAGGCTCCTAGGCAACCGTTGGCACGGCCCGCCGACCTCGACCCGCAAAGAACCACGCAAAGCTCATCGACGCACAAAGATACAAAACGACGGCTGCGAGGATCGGCGGCGCGAACCCGTCGCGCTCGATCCACCACCCGCCCACCTGCGTCGACGCCATCCACGCGAGGTTCCAGGCCAAGTGGCGGACGCTGTTGGTCACGGCTTGCTGGTCGTCGGGCACCTGCTCCATGGCAAAGGCGCTGGAAATCGGCTGGTTCATCTGCATCAGCGCCCCGCGCAGCCAGAACGCGGCGACGGCCAACGGCAGGCTTTGCGCAAAGGCCAGCGTCAAGAAGAACGGAATCGACGCCAGTTCGGTGGTGACGATGGCCGCGACCGGCCCAATGCGCCGCGCCATCGCCGGCCCGAGCAGAAAGCCGAGCGTCGTGAACACCTGCCCCGCCGCAAAGACGGCGCCGATGTGCTGCGGGTCCAGCCCAAAGCGATTGCGGAAGTACAGGTTCATGAAGGGGATGATGAACCCGGCGCCGATGCCGATGAGCGCGGCCGGGAACACCAGCTTGCCCAGCAGCCGCCAGTCGCGCGCCGCCAGTTGGTCGCGCCAGGTCTTGCGCGTGCCGGACGCGGCCGGACAGCGGATTGCCAGGAAGACCGGCGTCGACAGGGCCGCCACCGCTGCTGCGCCGACCAGGCCGAGTTCGAGACCGCGCCGTTCGGTGCCCAACCATTGGTGGCCGAACGCAGCGATGGCGCCGACGGCCACGGCTGCGACCAGCGTTGCTGCCGTTTCGATGGCATGCGCCAGTCCGAAAAGGTCTGCGCGATCCTCCGGTGCAGCCGTCCGCATGAAGAACGGTGCAGCAGCAACCCAGTGCACGGTGAACAGCGCGCCGGACGCCAACGCGACCAAGAACAGAAAGGTCGGCTGGGGCCACAAGATGGGCGCGGCGAGGCTGAGCGCAAAGCCGAGGGCGGAGACCGCGAGAACCTTGCCTGGCGCGACCCTGTCGATCCACACCGCCGCCGGCACCGCAGTCGCCGTCGCCCCGACCGCCGCCACCGACAACAGCGACCCGATAGTCTGCTCGCCGAGCCCGATGGCCTTGTACCAGAGGTTCAGGTGCACCCAGAGCGCGCCGTTACCGATGCCCATCAGCGCGCCGCCGAACAGGTACAGCCGTGCGTCGCGCGACAGTCCGGCGAGGCGCGAATACCAGGCGCGCAGGCCGGACCGAACGGCGGCCGGAGGATGGGAAGCGGTGGACATGGTCGGGATTGGGCCCGGCTGGCGGCGCGCGGGCGCGACAGGATAGGAATTCCCGCTTGGCAATCAAGGCCGCGGTCGCCGCGGCCGTCCGAAAGTGGCGGCCGGACGGTTCAGGGGACCGGTGAACGCGTGCGCGTATCGCCTCGCCGCCGGCATGCGCAGCGCGCCAGTCGTTGCAGACCGATGCATGGTTTCAGCGGCAGGCTGCACGACCGCACGGCAGGAATCGCTCGCGGTCAGGCGGGCGCCCTGCGCAATTGCCGCTCGACCAGCGCCAGCCACACGGGCAGCAGCAGACTTGCGGCAAACGACGCCATGGCGACGGCGCCCATGCCGGCGAGCCGGTGGTCGGCCCTTTCGACGAGCATCAGCCCAGACACCAGGGCCCCGGTCGCCGCGCCGATGTGCTGCACCGCCGACATGGCCGACATGAATCGTGCACGCTCGTGCGCCGCCGGCACCTTGCTGGCGGTGGCGTTGAAGGCGACGTTGCGCGCGGCGTTGGCGACGAAATACGGGACGAAGACGGCAATCGCCGACACCGCGCCCGTCCAGTGCCAAAAGCCTGTCCACAGCACGCCAAAGAAGACCACGACGGTCAGGTTCAGCACCGACAGCGCCCCCAGCCGGTCGACCGCCCGCCCGGCGGACCACATCGCGACCAATGAGGCCAGACCGCCGTACAGGTACAGCAGACCAAGATCGCCGCGCGGCAACCCCAGGTTGTACTGCGTGTAGGCGCTCAGGTTCGGGATGAGCAGAAAGGACGACAGCGCGGCGGTCGCGCCCATCGCGTAGGACAGCCAGAACTCGCGGCGGCCCAGGATGCCGACGGCGTCGCGCACGCTCGCCGCCTCGGCCGACGCCCGCGCGACGTGGTCGCGCAACTGCGGCAACTGCGCGCGGGCCAGCGCCGCCACAGCGAGGCACGCCCCACCGATGACCAGAAACGGCCAGCGCCAACCCAGGTGCTGCGCCAACGCCAGGCCCGCCGGAACGCCGACGACAGACGCGATCGAAAACGAGCCCATGACCGCGCCCATGGCCCGGCCGCGCCGCGCCGGCGGCACCGCATCTGCGACGATGGCCATGGCCACCGCCGTAGCGGGCCCGCCGAACGCACCGGCGAGGACCCGCGCGGCGATGAGGCTGCGCAAGTCCCAAGCGAAGCCGCCCGCCAGCGTGCCGATGCCCAGGCCCACCATGCCCCAGGCCAGGGCGGTGCGCCGATCGAAGCGGTCGAGGAACGCGCTCGCCAGCAGCCCCGACACCGCCGCCGCCGCCGTGTAGGCGCCGCCAATGGCGCCCAGGTGGGTCAGGTCGATGCCGAGCGCGATCGCGAAGTCCGGGCCCATCGGCATGACCATCACGAAATCCAGGACGTTGACGAACTGGACAGCGGCGACGACGACGATGAGCTTGCGTTCGCGGGCGAGGTCGGGTGGCGGGATGTCGGGCATCGGCGACTCGCGGTGTGGCGCGCCATGGACCGCCATCCGGCCCAGCCGAACTCACGCGCAGAATGGGTGGACGACGGCCTGCGTCTGCGCGGTTGTAGACGGCCTGCACACTGACAAGGTCGACCGCCTTTCGGCGTGTTCCCGGCAGTGCCAGGGCAAGGAGAGGGGCGTGGCGCGCGAAAAGGCCTTGCGCTGGGCGACGTGCCACCCAGACCTGAGGCGGCGCCGACGGGGGACCAACGACCCCCGAAATCCGACGCGAATGAGGGCCCGGCGGAGGTTTCCGACCCTGCGGGCGTGACATGGTGCTGCGTTTTCTATGGCTCCGACGCCGTGACTTGAACACGGGACCCGGTGATTAACAGTCACCTGCTCTACCAGCTGAGCTACGTCGGAATTGTCGCGCTTGTCCTCTGGCCAACCCCGCGAGCGCGAAACGGGGCCAGGATTCGGGCCGCCGGTGAGAACGAGGCACGTGCACCTGCTCTACCAGCTGAGCTACGTCGGAAAAGTCTGTGGCCTATCGCGCGCCTTCCCGCCGCGCGGGCCGAAGGCGGCCGAAAGTGTAGCTGTGCGGCTGCTGCGGCGTCAAGACCTTGTGGCGGCCCGGCGCGCGGCCTAGACTGCGCGGCATGGCTACCAAACCCGCAGCACCAGCCGCAAGGGCCGCGAAATCCGAGGGCGAGGCCAAGGGATTTCCGCGTGTTTTCGACGAGAAGGTGCTCGCGGCGGAGCTCGCCACAGGCCGGATCCGTCCCGTGTACGTGGTGTCCTCCGCGGACGTGCCGAACCGCGACAGATACGCCGATCGGCCGTACGCCGATCCCCAAGCGCTGCTCGGCACGGCCCGGCGCATTGAGGCGGTCGCCCTGCAGCGCGGCGATCCGGCGCTGGACTACGTCAAGCTCGACTACCTCGACGGCGACTTCGAGGCGCAGGGCATGAACGCGCTCATCGCAGCCCAATTGCGGGCGCAGTCGCTCTTCGGCGGCCGGCGTGTCGTTACCGTCGTGCATGCCGACGCCATGGCCTTGGGCGAGGGCAAGCCCAAGGGCCGGTCAAAGGCCGCAAAGGCCGCGGCCGATGCCAAGGGACCTCAGGATCCGTTGGAGCGCGCGCTCCTCGCCGTCGACCCGGACGACCGCGACCCTGCCTTCGTGCTCATCGTGGTCGCCCAAGCGGTGTCGCCCACCGGCGGCGCATGGGAGGCACTGGCACGCGCTGGCGTCGTGGTGCTGATCGCGCCGCTGACCGTCCAGGCGCTGCAGGCCTATCTGGCGGAAACGGGCGCGCCGCACGGCATCCGCATCGCCGCGGGCGTCGCGCAAAAGGTGTGGGATCGCCTCGGCGGCAGCGACCCGGCGCGGCTGCGGTCGACGGCCGATCGGCTGATTCTCGATGCTGGGCCCGGCGGCACGGTGACGACGGCTACGGTGGAGGACAACGTACCGGTCGATCGCGAGGCCGCCGTCTGGGCGGTGACGGACGCCATCGAACGGCGCGACGTGGCGCGTGCGATGACCGTGTTGCACCTGCTGCTCGAGCCCGGCGGCGACGGCGAGAGCGACGCCATCCGCACGTTGGGCGCTCTGGCGAGCCAGTACACGCAACTGGCCGCCGCGACGGCGCTGGTGCGCAAGGGGGCTACGGTCATGGACCTGGTGCGTTCAGTCGGCGTTTCACCCGGCCGTGCAGAAGCGCTGGTGCGGCAGGCCAGGACCGTCAACCCGTCGCGAACCCATCACGCCTTGCGCGTCCTGGCACAGCTGGACCGCATGCTCAAGTCATCGCAACTTGGCGAGAAGAGGCAAGTGGCCTTGCGGTACACCGAGCAGGCGGTGCTGGCGATCGTGCGGGGTGGCGATTTCCACGCGCCCGGGCCATCCACCGCACTGCAGGCGCTCTGATTGGCGGTCCGGCGTGCGGCTGCCCATGCTGACTTGGAGGGTGTAGCCGAATCTCGTTTGTTGCGAGGTCGAAGAGCATGCTGGCAGATCGCGAGCGCGCCCGCAGCGACCGCGGCACAGAGGACGCAGACCGCGCGGCGCGACGGGTCTTTTTCCGCGGCAGGGCGGCGTTCCGCCTCCCCTGGTCAGGCTACGGCCCGAAATAGGTCCGCAACACCGCGTAGGCCACGGCCCCAAGCAACGCCGAGACCGGCAGGGTCAAGATCCAGGCGACGATCATATTGCCGGCGACTCCCCAGCGCACGGCCGACAGGCGCCGCGACGCGCCGACGCCCATGATCGACGAACTGATGGCATGCGTCGTCGAGACCGGTGCGTGCAACTGGGCGGCGGTGAAAAGCACGACCGCTCCAGCGGTTTCCGCGCAGAAGCCGTGGATCGGCTTGAGCCGGATGATCCGCGAACCCATGGTGCGCATGATGCGCCATCCGCCCGCCGCGGTGCCCGCCGCCATCGCCATTGCGCACGCGCCGATGACCCACGCCGGCACCACCAGTTCGTGTTTGGCTTGCCAGGTCGCCACGTCGAGCCAGCCGGGGGCGTCGCTCGGCTTGCCGCCGCCGTAGTACGCGAAAAGTGCCATGGTCGCGATGCCCATGACTTTCTGCGCGTCGTTGGTGCCGTGCGAGAGCGCCATGGCGCTGGCCGACACGAGCTGCAGGCGCTTGAACAACTTGTTGACCGTCGCAGGCGCCAGCCGCCGCACCACCCAGGTGGTGGCGACCATCATCAGCAGCCCGACGACGAAACCAGAGAGCGGAGAGAATACGAGTCCCTTGAGCACCTTGGTCACGCCGCCGGACTGCAGGAGGGCCGAGAGCGCAGTCCACGCATCCTGCCCTTCGGCGAGGACCCGCCGCGCCGCCACTGAACCGACGATGCCGCCGACGAGCGTGTGCGACGAACTCGAGGGAATGCCGAACCACCACGTCAACAGGTTCCAGGCGATGGCGGCGAGCAGCGCGCACAGGACCACGGTCTGCGTCACGCTCGCTGGGCTGGCGATGTCGCCGCCGATGGTCTTGGCGACTCCGGTGCCGAGGAAGGCGCCGGCGAAGTTGAAAAGCGCTGCAAGCAGCACGGCGGCGCGCGGCGACAGGACATTGGTGGACACCACGGTCGCGATCGCGTTGGCGGTGTCGTGGAAACCGTTGATGTAGTCGAACAGCAACGCCAGCGCGATGACGACGACCATGAGCCAGAACGGGTCGAGCATGGGGTCCTCGCGGCGCTACGCGTGCTTCATGGCGAGCGAGCGGACGAGGTCGGCAACGTCGTCGGTGGCGTCCACAGTACCTTCCAGCGCCTCGATGATGTCCTTCTGCCGGATGAGTTCGATGGCGTCGGTCTGGGTCTGGAACAGCTCGCCAAGGGCGAGGCGGAAAACCGTGTCGCCCTCGTTCTCCAGGGCGTGGATGCGCACCAGATGCGATTGCAGTTCGGCAAAGTGCGTGCCGTCCTTGACCATCTTGATGCTCGTCTCGACCTCGTGGCTCGCGTCCTGCGCAATGCGCACCAGTTCGCGCATGGGGGGCGTCAGCACCGCCAACCGGTAGTTGACGATGAATCCCGCGCACTCCTCCATCAAGTCCAGGATCGTGTCGAGCGCGCTGCACAAGTCGTGCAGGTCCTCGCGATCGAGCGGCGTCACGAAGGTCTGGTCCAGCGCAGTGTAGAACTCGTTGGCCATGTTGTCGCCGGCGTGTTCGATGTCGCGCAACTGCTCAGACACCTTGAGAAACTCGTCGTGTCCGCTCGCGTCGCGCAGGCGACCGAAGGCATCTGCGCCGGCCGACACATTGCGCGCAATCGCGCCCAACATGACGTAGAAACGGTTCTCTTGCGGCATGAGCCGCGACAGCAGGGAGTTGGCGATCACCGGCATGACCTCGCCGCACATTGGGCGCGAGCGCTGGTGATCTTGGTCTGGTTCAGGTTCCGCCGGCAAGGTGCCCGGGCCGTGGGAGACGTGCAATGTTGCACGATCGTGGCACTCGCGGCCGCGGCGGTCGCGCAACCCGCTGGCAGGCCGACCATCGAACCGCACCGGGCCAAGGACTCGTCGTCGGCGGCCGCGACCGCTGCCAAGGACGGAAACGCAGATTGGCGTCGAGGCCGTGGCGCCACCGACGCCCACGGAAGATCGCGAGCGTGGCTGCCGCCTATAAGCCAAAGAAGTCGCGGATGCGCCCGAGCACCTCGTTCTGCTTCTCCTTCATCCGCGCGGCCTTGGCTTCGGTGCTCAGGCCTTCCTTGACCGCCTCGAGTTCGACGCGGCGGCGCGCGAGCATCTCGGCAAAGGTCTGGGCAAGCGCGGGCTTGATCTGGAGCACGGTATGGAACGCGGCCTTGTCGAGCCGGTAGCACTCGATGTCGGTCAAGCCCACGATGGTCGCTGTGCGCGGATCGCCGGTCAGCAGGCCCATCTCGCCCACCACCACCGGGCCGCGCAGCTTGCTCACCTCGCGTTCTGCGGCGTCGACGTTGACGCGGATCGACACCTCGCCGGCGACGATGATGTACAGCCAGTGGGCGACGTTGCCCTGGCGGGTCAGCGCCTCGCCGGCCGCGAACGGGGCGTACTTGAGGCCCTTGGCGATGATGTCGCGCTCCTCTGCCTGCAGGTCCGAGAAAAGGTCGAGTTTCTCCAGAACCTTGAGGCGCCGGCCGTGCTCGCGGGCGGCCTCGTCCTCGCTGTGGGCATGGGTGGCATCGTGCATGAACACGTGCTGGCTCGGCACGCTCATCTGGATGCCCAGGCGCTTGAGCGCGAAGTAGATGCGCACGCGCACCGCGGAGTCAGTGGGGTCATCCACCGCGATATCGGTGAGCCAATAGCGCACGGCGTACTTGCAACCGGCGTCGTTGAAGTCCAGCAGGATGCAGTTCGGCCCCGGGTCGGCCGCAACCCGCTCGATCGGCGCGGCCTTGAGCGCGTCGACCACCGCGCTGGCCACGTCCGCCGGGGCGTGGCTGAGGTCCACGCTGAAGTAGATCCAGCGCCGCCAATAAAGGGGTTGGCCGACCCGACGGCCAAGCACGACGACCTGCCCCTTCATCAGTTGCGAGTTGGGGAAGATGACGGTCTCCCAATTGCGGGTCTCCACGGCGGTGTAGCGCCAGCGGATCTCGGTGACCTTGCCGCTGATGTCGCCGACCTTGATCCAGTCGCCGACGCCGATCGAGTTGTCCATCTGCAAGGCCAGGCCGCCCATGATGTTGCCGAGCGTGTCCTGCAGCGAGAAGCCGATGACGGCCGTGACCACGGCGCTCGTCGCGATGATGCCCGACAGGTTGAAGCCCAACCGCGTGGCCACAGCGAAGACGGCAACGATCGAGGCCGCGGCGGTCAACAAGTCGCGCAGGATGCGCGGGGCGGGCAGACGGATGCGCGGCAACACCACGTCGAACACGATCTGCCCGGCCATGCTGATCGAGGTCATCGCGGCCAGGACCAGTGCCGCCAACCGCACCGATTCGTACGCGGCGCTGGCATTGGGTCCACCGACCACCGCGACCGCGCCGATGCCGGCCTTGAAGCGGAACCACCCGGCGATCGGCACCAGGACGACATGACAGCCGTACAGGACCAATGTGCCCCGCGTGCGCCGCAAGTGCTTGGGCACGGTGGCGCGGGTCACGGCCAGCGTCAGCATGAGCGCGATGCCAATCCACGGCGTCCCGTCGTCGAAGGCCTCGAACCACAAGGTGTCCAGCAAGCTCATGGCGATGGGCTCCCGGGCGGCGCAGGGCGGATGCCGCGCGCGCAGGGTTGTAACACGGTCCGGAAACGGCGTCAGCGCAGGATGGAGCGCAGGCGGCACCTGGATTCGCGACGGCACGGGTTGCCTGCGCCACGAAAACCGCCGATCCTTGGCCTGCGGCGCACGGCACCCATCGCCGCCCCCGCCCACGGAGCCAATGGCCGGAGTCAACCCGTACCTGCAACCCAACCCCGCGCATCGCGCCAATCGGCCGTTCCGCGTGGTCGTGCGTGGCCAACCGGATGCCTTCACGGTCGACCCGGCGCAGTTGCCCTACGGCCGCGACGGCGAACCGGGGTCGCTGCTTGACATCCTGCTGCACCACGGGGTCCGCCTCGATCACGCGTGCGGCGGCATCTGCTCGTGCTCGACCTGCCACGTCATCGTGCGCCGCGGCGGTCACAGTTGCAGCCCGGCCAGCGAAAGCGAAGAGGACATGTTGGATACGGCGCCCGGCCTGACTGCCCAATCGCGGTTGGCGTGCCAATGCGTCCCCGACGGCAGCGAGGAGATCGAGGTCGAGATCCCGTCGTGGAACCGCAACCAAGTGCGCGAGGACGATTTGTGACCGATCGCGTCCGACGAGGGGAACCGTGAGGGCGTTGCTGCTGGTGGACCTGCAACTGGATTTCATGCCCGGCGGCGCGCTGGCGGTGCGCGACGGCGATACCACGGTCGCGGTCGCCAACGCCCTGATGCCGCGCTTCGCCCATGTCGCGTGTACGCAAGACTGGCATCCGGCGGACCACGGGTCGTTCGCGTCGCAGCACCCGGGCCGCAAGCCGGGCGAGGTGGTCGATCTGCACGGCCTGCAACAGGTGTTGTGGCCAGATCACTGCGTGCAGGACACGGCCGGCGCGCGTTTCCACCCCGACCTGCGCTTGCCTGCCGATGCGATCGTGTTCGCCAAGGGCCAGGATCGGACGGTGGACAGCTACTCTGGCTTCTTCGACAACGGCCGCCGCAACGCCACCGGCCTTGGCGATGCGCTGAGGGCGCGCGGCGTGCGCGATCTCGCCGTCCTCGGACTGGCAACCGACTACTGCGTGCTGTTCACGGCGCTCGATGCGGTCGACCTGGGCTTTGCCGTGACCTTGGTCGTGGCGGGCTGCCGCGCGGTGGACCTTGCGCCGGGCGACGGCGATCGAGCGATCGAACGCATGCGGACGGCCGGCGTGCGCATCGCGACCGAGCTCGGGGAATTGGCGTGACGCGGCTGCGCGCCACCCAAGGTGCCGACGGTCCGGCGCAGGTTCCGTCGATCTACGAGGCGATCTGGGCCTTGGTGCGGCAGATTCCGCCGGGCCGGGTGATGACCTACGGCCAGGTCGCCACCCTGCTCGGCTCACCGCGCGGGGCGAGGGCGGTCGGCTACGCCATGTTCTTCGTGCGCGGTGGCGACGTCCCCTGGCACCGCGTCGTCAACGCCAGGGGCATGATCTCGTTTGGTGGCGAGGTCGACCGTCCGCCGCTGCAGCGCGAAATGCTGCAGGCCGAAGGGGTACGGTTCGACGACAGCCACCGGATCGTCGAATTCGAACGCTGCCTGTGGCGCCCCGAACGGGTCGAGGTCGGGCCGTTGGCGATGTGACCGACGTTGCAGGGTGCCGGTCACCGTCGGACAGGTCGGCAGCAACCGAACGCCGCAACCACTTGAAAGTGCTTGGCGCTTGCGCGGACAGGCCATGGCACGGCGCGTGCACGGCGTCCGGCGCAACGCGCGCATCGCGCGCCGCCCACCAGGATCGCCATGGACCAGCCCGACCACACCCACGCCACCCCGGCGAAAAAGAAGACCCTCACGCGCACGCTCAAGGCCGATCCGCTCAAAGAGTTCATGGGATTCTGCCGGCCTGGCCTGGGCAACCGCCGGGGCGACACTGGCAAGGCCGGCTACCTCTCGCCGCCGACAGCCCAGGTGGTGTCGCTGCGCACGCCTGAACTCCCCGTCAAGACAGCCGCAGCGACTGCGGCGCCGATCGCGGGCCCCAGGCTGGCAGAAACCATGCAGCAGTTCGCGCCGCTCGCGCCCGCAGCCCACGTGCCGTCCGCGGCTCCGGCCGTCGAGCCCAGCGCGGCCATGCCACAGTTGCCCAGCATGGCGACGATGCCAGCAGTTGCTCCGGCCATCGCCGCGGCCTTTGGGGGCGGCGCGGTGGGCGGAGGGATGTGACGCGCGTGGCGCTCAGAGGGTGTGTTGTACTCACGTCCGTCGCGCGTCCAACAGCCCAGTTGGGTGCCGCGGTTTCGCGCACGCACGTTGCAGTCCCAGGCCGCGGCACGTATCCTCGGCGGGTCGTCCCCCGGAGGTTTCCATGCGTACCCTGTCGCGTACCCGCCTGCTCGGTTTCGCCGCGGCGGCGGCGTGTCTCGCCGTCCTTTCGAGCGCTTGCACGGATCCCGGCGGCAGCGATGGCACCTCTGGGGCCCAAGGCGATGGCGCGACAAGCGGCGAGACCGCCCGGTCGGTCGGCGGCGAGGAGACGGTCGGCACGACCGAAACCGCGACCAGCGATGGTGCGACGGCAGGCGACACCTCGACTCCGCCCGACGACAGCGGCGGCACCAGCGGCGAAACCGGCGGCACCCTGGATCTGGTCGAGCAGGAGGCGAGCGGCGGCGACGCGACCGCCGGGTGCCCAGGAGGCCCGGGCTGCGCCTGCAAGGCCAACGCCGAGTGCGATAACGGCTTTTGCATCGACACGCCCGCGGGCAGCCAATGCGCAAAGCCGTGCATCGACAAGTGCCCGGACGGATTCGCGTGCAAGAACGTCCAGGGCTCAGGCGGCGACACGGTCGCGCTGTGCTTGGCGCAGTTCCCGCGCCTGTGCGAGCCCTGCGGCAGCGACGCGGATTGCCTCAAAGGCGGCTCCGACGCGCTGTGCGTGCCCTACGGCGACGCCAAAACCACGCTGCCGGGCGCGTTTTGCGGCGGGGCGTGCGACGACGGCGCCAACAAGTGCCCGGCCGGCTATTCGTGCGCCGACGTCACGTCGCAGTCAGGCGCCAAGGGCAAGCAGTGCAAGAAAGACGCAGGCGAATGCAGTTGCAGCCCCAAGGCCATCGAGCAGAAGCTGAGCACCGTGTGCGGCACCGCCAATACACTCGGCACCTGCCCGGGCAGCCGGGTGTGCTCGGACAAGGGCCTGTCTGCGTGCGACGCGCCGACGCCAGCCACCGAGACCTGCGACGGCGTGGACCAGGACTGCGACGGCAAGACCGACGAAGAGACCTGCGACGACAGCAACCCGTGCACCAAGGACGGCTGCGACGGCGCGACCAAGGCGTGCAAGAACGAACCGCTGACCGGCCCCTGCGACGACGGCAGCGCGTGCACGCTCGGCGACACCTGCATCGGCGGCGGCTGCAAGGGCAACCCGAAAAGCTGTGACGACGGCAACCCGTGCACCGCCGATACCTGCGACGCGGCCAAGGGTTGCACCTACGCTCAGCAGACGGGTCCGTGCCAAGGTGACAACAAGTGCGAGACGGGCGCCACGTGCGACAACGGCCTGTGCGTGGGCGGCAAGGCCAAGAAATGCGACGACGACAACACCTGCACCATCGATACCTGCGACCTCAAGACCGGCGGCTGCGTGAACAAGCAGGTCGATTCGCCCTGCGACGATGGCAACAAGTGCACGACTGCCGACGTGTGCAACACTGGAAAGTGCGAAGGAAAGCCCAAGAGCTGCGACGACAGCAATCCGTGCACCGACGACACTTGCGATCCGGCGACCGGCTGCAAGCTGGCCAACAACAGCGACCCCTGCGACGACGGCAGCGCGTGCACCAACAAGGACGCCTGCGTGGACGGCGAGTGCAAGGGCAGCGCGGTCAAGTGCGACGACGGCAGCATGTGCACGACCGACTCGTGCGACCCCAAGGTGGGCTGCAAGACCGAACCCATCGCAACGGCGTGCGACGACGGCAACGCCTGCACCATCAACGATGCGTGCAGCGCCGGTGCGTGCGCAGGCGTGGCCAAGAACTGCGACGACGGCAACGGTTGTACCACCGACACCTGCGACCCCAAGAATGGCGGCTGCGTCAAGACCAACAACACCGACCCGTGCGACGACAAGAACGCCTGCACGATCAAAGACGTTTGCGCCGCAGGCGACTGCAGTTCCGTGCCGTTGGATTGCAACGACAAGGACCCGTGCACCAACGACACCTGCGACACTGGGACCGGATGCAAACACGTCACCGTGACGACCAGTTGCGACGACGGCAACGCATGCACCAATGGCGACCTGTGCGGGGCCAGCGGTTGCGAGGGCAAGGCGGTCAGCTGTGACGACAAGAACCCGTGCACCGACGACACCTGCGACAAGTCCGCCGGGTGCAAGTACAGCAACAACGTGCAGCCCTGCGACGACGGCGACGCGTGCACCAAGAACGACGGCTGCAAAGACGCCGTGTGCGCGGGCAGCGGCGGCCAGAAATGCGACGACGGCAAACTGTGCACCACGGACACCTGCTCGCCGACGGCCGGTTGCGTGTTCGCCAACAACAAGCTGGCGTGCGACGACGGCGACGCCTGCACTGAAAGTGAGGCCTGCAGCAACGGCGCTTGCCAGCCCGGCAAACCGATCGCCTGTGACGACGGCAATCCCTGCACGGACGACGCGTGCAACCCTGCCAATGGCACCTGCGGATTCGCGCCCAACAAGGCGGCGTGCAACGACGGCCAGATCTGCACGGTCAACGACGTGTGCGCGTCGGGCAAGTGCACCGGTACGGCCAAGAACTGCAACGACAGCAACCAATGCACCATCGACGCGTGCAGCCAGACCTCCGGCAATTGCACCCACACCAACTCGACCACGGCCTGCGACGACGGCAGCTTCTGCACGCAGAAGGACACCTGCTCGGCCGGCAAGTGCCTGGGCGCGACGGTGCCCTGCGACGACAACAATCCGTGCACCTCCGACAGCTGCGACCCGGGTTCCGGCTGCGTCAACACCACCAACACCGCAACTTGCGACGACAAGAACGCATGCACCAAGGCCGACACCTGCACCGATGGCGCGTGCGTGGGCGACAAGGTCGACTGCAACGACAACAACCCGTGCACCGACGACGTCTGCAATTTGCAGACTGGCTGCGCCAACAACCCCAACCTGGGGACCTGCTCCGACAGCAATGCCTGCACCACGGGCGACAAGTGCAGCAGCGGCAACTGCATCTCCAGCCCGCTGAGCTGCGACGACAAGAACCCGTGCACCACCGATTCGTGCGACAAGGTCAAGGGCTGCGCGCACGCCAACAACACCGCGACCTGCAACGACGGCACCGTGTGCACCGACAGCGACGTGTGCGGCGGCGGCAAGTGCGCGGGCAAGGCGGTCAGCTGCGAGGACAACAACGGCTGCACCAACGACAGCTGCGACCCGGTCAAGGGCTGTGCCAACCTGGCGAACGACGCGACCTGCACCGACGGCGACGCCTGCACCATCGGCGACGGCTGCGTGGGCGGCGGCTGTCTGGCCAAGCCCGCGGTGTGCAACGACAACAAGGACTGCACCGACGACACCTGCGACAAGGTCAAGGGCTGCGTGTACGGGAACAACACCATCGCCTGCAACGACGGCTCGGCGTGCACCAGCAAGGACGTCTGCGCCGGCGGGGCGTGCGCAGGGACAGCGATTGTGTGCGACGACAGCAACCCGTGCACGACCGATGCCTGCGACAAGGTCAAGGGTTGCATCTTCACCAACAACACCTTGCCCTGCGACGACAAGAGCCAGTGCACCGACACCGACACCTGCGCAGGCGGCAGCTGCGTCGGCAAGACCGTCGTGTGCAACGACAGCAAGGTCTGCACGACCGACACCTGCGATTCGACCAAGGGTTGCGTGTTCGCCGACAACACGGCAGCGTGCACCGACGACAACGCATGCACGGACAAGGACCTCTGCGCCAATGGCGCGTGCGCTCCGGGCGCCCCGCTTGTCTGCAACGACAACAACCTGTGCACGACCGACAGTTGCGACAAGCTCAAGGGTTGCGTCTTTGCCAACAACAGCTTGGCCTGCGACGACAAGAACGCCTGCACCACGGGCGACAAGTGCTCGCTGGGCAAGTGCGCAGGCACCGGCGGCCCCAACTGCGACGACAGCAACCCCTGCACCGACGACGGATGCACCACGGGCAGCGGGTGCTCGCACACCAACAACACCGCGGCCTGCACCGACGGCAACGCGTGCACCGCTCCCGACGTCTGCGCCACCGGCGCCTGCAAGCCGGGTGCGGCGCTGTCGTGCGACGACAAGAACCCGTGCACCGACGATAGTTGCGACAAGGCAGCCGGCTGCAAGAACGTCGCCAATACCTTGGCGTGCAGCGACGGCAATGCCTGCACCACGGGCGACAAGTGCGGCAACTCGGCGTGCGCGCCCGGCGCGGCCGTTGTGTGCAACGACAACAATCCGTGCACCACCGACAGTTGCAACCCCGCCAGTGGGTGCGTCTTCTCCAACAATACGCTGCCTTGCAACGACAGCGACGCCTGTACCCAAAACGACGTGTGCGCGACCGGCAAGTGCGGCGGCGCTGCGGTCACCTGCAACGACAGCAATCCGTGCACCACCGACGCCTGCGACAAGGCCCAGGGCTGCACCTTTACGTCGAACACCTTGCCGTGCGACGACAAGAACGCCTGCACCGACACCGATACGTGCGCCAACAGCAAGTGCGCGGGCGCGACCAAGGTGTGCAACGACGGCAACGTCTGCACGACCGACACGTGCAGCACGACGACCGGCTGCGTCTTCACCAACAACACGTCGACCTGCAACGACAACAGCGCTTGTACCACCGGCGACGCGTGCGCGCTCGGCAAGTGCGCAGGCCAGGCCATCACGTGCACGGACGGCAACGTGTGCACCGACGATTCGTGCGCTCCATCGACGGGATGCGTGTTCACCAACAACACGGCGACCTGCAACGACAGTGACGCATGCACCAGCAGCGACAAGTGTGGCGCCGGCAAGTGCGCAGGAACGGCGATCTCGTGCGACGACAACAACGTGTGCACGACCGACAGTTGCGACAAGGTCTCCGGCTGCGCCAACGTCGCCAACACCTCGACCTGCGACGACAAGAACGCGTGCACCACCGGCGAGAAGTGCAGCAACAAGGTGTGCGGCGGCGGGGCGGCCAAGGTCTGCGACGACGCCAACCCGTGCACGACCGACAGTTGCAACACCACGAGCGGCGCGTGCGTGTTCACGTTCAACGCCACGGCGTGCACCAGCAAGCCATTGGCCTACGTCAACGCCATCGACTGCGGCGATACGACGTTTGCGCTGTCAGCGGCGGTAGGAGGCGTTCAATGGGCCTTCGACGCCACGCCGGGCACGCCGGGCAAGCTGTCGGGGTCGTGTTCGCTCAACTTCAACAACGGGACCAACTACACACCGACCGGCAGCTTGGTGCCGGCGGGCACGGCCACCACGGCCTTCGTCGTCGACGGCAGCGCGGCCACCAAGGTCGTCGTGTCGTTCATGAGCTACAACGGCGCCGATCCGACCGAGAACAGCAACAGCTTTGACAACCGCTACGTGGAAGCGTCGGCCGACGGCTTCAACACCATCGCGTGGCAAAAGAACCTCCTGCAAGGCACGGCCAAGGGCGCGTGGACCTGGGAGGCCTTCGACGCCAGCGCGCTCGCCGGCAAGAAATTCCAGTTGCGGTTCCGTTTCGAAGGCGAAGACACCAGCTTCAACAATGGCCCTGGTTGGTTCGTCGAGAACATCCAGGTCTACGCCGGCACGCTACTCGTGCCCGCCGCCACCACCGACGCGGTCGAGCCCTTCGCGGCCGGCAACGCCAACGGTTGGCAGTTCAGCGCGGCGCAGAGTGGAGTCAAGTTCGCGATCGACGCCCTGCCCAATCCGCCGGCCAAATTCGACGGCGACGCCAGCCTGAACTTCAACAACGACGCGAACTTCAGCAGCGGCTCGGCGGTGACGGGGACCGCGCTGTCACCGGTTGTCGACCTGACGGCGTTCGCGGGCGGCACCAAGCTGAGCGCCGTGTGGCGGACCTGGATCGACATGGAACTCGACAGCGCGTACGACAAGCGCTTCGTGGAAGTCACGGGCGACGCCGGCACCACGTTTGCCGTGAGCACACAACTGTCCAACGCCAACGGCAACAAGGGCTGGATCTACGAGACGCTGGACCTGAGCGCGTACGCCGGCAAGCGCGTGCAATTGCGTTTCCGCTTTGACTCTGTCGACGGCGTCGACAACACCGGCACCGGCTGGTTCATCGACGCCCTGACGTTGGCGGCCGCCCCGGTCCCGGCATTTGCCGACGGTGTCGTGTGCAGCAACAAGACCAAGTGGACGATGTCGAACGCCCAGACAACGGCCGTGTGGGCCATCGACGCAACCAACGCCACGCCCGGCTTCAGCAGCGCCGATTGCTCGCTCAACTTCAACAACGGCACTGACTTCGCGTGCTCCAGCGGCAAGGTCTCGGGCACGGCGACGTCGAGCGCGTTCACCGTCACCGCGCCGCCGACCGGCAAGAAGGCATACTTGACCTACAGCCTGTACTTCGACGTGGAGACCGGAACAAGCTGGGACGTCCTCAAGACCGAGATCTCGGATCACGGCTATGGCACGGCGGCCAACATCGTGTACCAGGCGCCCAAGACGTCGCTCGCGACGTGGATCACCGTCAAGATCGACGTGACCAGTCTGGCCGGCAAGTCGATCACGGCACGCTTCTTCTTCGACTCCATCGACTGCACGAACAACGGCGGCAAGGGCGTGTTCATCGACGACGTGCGCATCGACTACGCACCGTAGGCGCCTCGAGCCGACCGGACATTTCATGTCGTGGGCCCCACTGTTTGTCGCGTGGGCCGCCCGTTCGCGTTCGTGGCGGCCGACGCGCGGCTCTGCCCGAGTCTGAAGGCGATCGCCTTGTCCTGCTGCAGATGTAGAGGTTCACGGCCGGCGCGACACCAGCAGCGACTGCAGCGAACGGCCAACAGGACCGTCGGCGTCGAAAACTTCGGCTTGCGCCAGCCCGACCCCATTGGGTTCGACCCGCGTCAGGCCATCGAGGCCGACCCAAGGGCCGCGCAGCCGCCGGTGCAAGTGCAAGGTAAGGTCTGGATTGATGAAAAGGTACTGGTCCAGCGGCAGTGGCGCCGACACGCCATTGCCCGCGTCGGCGGCGACCAGCACACGCTGCAACGGTGACGGCTCCTCTCCTGCGACCAACGGCACGCGCATGCGCAACCAACCGGCCATGGCGCCAGAGCCCCACACGCCGCGCGCAACCCGCAGTTCCATTGCCGTGTGGTAGCCGACCGGCGCGCGAAAGAACGTGAACGTGTAGGGCTGCGAAGCGTCAGGGCGCGGCAGGACCGGGCGCGGCAGCCTTGCTGGCAACTCCACTGGCGCTTCGGACAAGACCAGCGCCGTGGCGCGCGCACACGGCACTCCATCCAGGGCCAGCGTCGCGTGGACCGACTGCGAACGCTTGCCCGGCCGCACGACCTCGGCCGACACCTCGTAGCGGCCGAATGGCAGAGAGCGCAACAGTTCTGCGGTGAAGCGAGCGACGAACCCCGCGCCGGCCGCGCGCTCGATTTCGCGACCGAGCAGCGCCAACGGGGGCCCTCCGTGCTGGGCGTCGTCGCTCCAGGGGCCGCGAGTGAGTTCGGTGGCCAAGAACGCATGTCCGTCGGGCTGGTAGAAGGCATCCATCGGGGTCCACAGGCGCGTGGGCGCCGCAAAGGGCGGCAGTGTGCGACGGGTTGGGGGCGTGCGGCAAACGGGTGCGGTGGCGGGTGGGCCCATTGCCCAAAACCCCGTGAAAATGGTACGACGCGCGCCGTCCCCGGCCCCGCAGGCCACTGGAACCCGGCCATGCCGCACCACGCTCCGTCCAACGGCCACCGCGTACGGCGAACCAGTCTTCTGGCCGCCTTGGCCGCATTGCTTGGCTTGGCCGTGCCCTGTGCCGCGCTCGCACTGCCGGTCCTCGGCGATGTGTACCTGGGCGCGGGCGCGCGCTCACTCGGCGGAACGCCCGGTGTGTCCAAGGAAGGCGACGTGCGCATCGCCATGACGTTGGAGGCCGGCGTCGACGACCTGCGCCTGGTGCGCAACTGGGGTGTGGGCGTGCGCGCCGACCTCGGCCCGGGCACCAAGCGGCTGGCCGCCGAAATCCGCTATGTCCTGGTGCAGTTCGTCGGGGTCAAGGTGCTGGCCGGCGGCGAGCTCGGACTCACCGGCAACAAGGGGGCGCTCGACGGCAGCTTCGGCGCCTTCGTCGCGGGCCGGTTGGTGCTGGGCTTTCCGTACCTGGGCGCGCAGTTCGGCATCTACCGCACCCCCGGTGGCAACGCGACCGTCAGCTCGTCGGCGATGCTGACCGGCGGCGTCAGCTTCTGAACCAGGCGGCACCCCGGTGATTCCGATCATCGTCCCGGTTTTTGGCCCCGAGGAGACGGCCGCGGTGGCCGAGGTCATGCGCACCGGCTGGGTGGTGCAGGGGCCCAAGGTCAAACAGTTCGAGACTGCGCTGGCTGCGTTGGTCGGCGCGGATCAGGCGATTGCGGTCTCGTCGGCGACAGCCGGGTTGCACCTGGCGCTGCACGTGGCCGGCATCGGACCGGGCGACGACGTGGTCGTGCCGTCGCTCAGCTTCATCGCCACCACCAATGCCGCTTGGATGGCTGGCACGAATCCTGTGTTCGCCGATGTTGCGCCGGATTGCCCCAACGTCACGGCCGAAACGATCGCCCGCGCATGGACCGACCGGACGCGCGCCGTCATCGCCGTGCACCAGCTCGGGATGCCGCTGGACCGCGCTCCGATTGCCGAACTGTGCAAGGCGCGCGGGGCCGTGCTCATCGACGACGCCGCCTGTGCGCTCGGCAGCCTGTGCGCTGGGGAACCGGTAGGCAAGGGCGCGGAATTGGCCGTGTTCTCGTTCCACCCCCGCAAGGTCGTCACCACCGGCGAGGGCGGCGCGATCACCACCACCCGTGCCGACTGGGCCGAGCGCCTGCGGGGACTGCGGCAGCACGGCATGTCGATCGCGCCGGCCGAGCGTCACCATTCGGGCGCCAGCGAGTCCTACGCCGAACCGGGTTGGAACTACCGGATGACCGACCTGCAGGCCGCCGTCGGGGTCGAACAACTCAAGCGCCTGCCGGCGATCGTCGAGCGGCGCCGAGCCCTGGCAGCGCACTACGATGCCTTGCTCCAAGATTGCTGGGACGTCGCACCCATGCAGCCGCGCGCGGGCGCCGCCTGGAACGCGCAGACCTACTGCCTGTGTGTGATGCCCGACGGCGGGCCGCCTGGATCGCGCCGCGACCGCGTGCTGCGCCACCTCAATGCCCGCGACGTCGGGGCGCGCCGCGGCATCCTGGCCGCCCACCTTGAGCCCGCCTGGCGCAATCAACCGCACGGTCCGCTGCCGTGCAGCGATGCGTGGGCTGCCCAAAGCCTGGCGCTACCATTGCACCACTACCTGACGGACGAAGAACAGCGCTTTGTGGTCGCCACCCTCCGCGAGGCGCTGGCGCAGGTGGCCTGACCTGAACCCATCGGTCTGCTCGGCGCAGCGGGGCCCCGCGGGCTTGGCGGCGCGCGCGTTGGCGTGCATCCTAGGAGCCATGAGGCGACACGCAATGCCAGCCCTGACCGATCTGTTTGCGCAGCGCTGGGCATGGCTTGTGGGCGTCGCCGCGGCGGGCATGTTGGCCAGCCCGGCCTTTGCAAACCCCGGGCCCAAGCCTTGGACCGAGCACCGCAAGCTGGCAAGCCGGCTGGCGCAGTGGTGGGCGATCGCCGCGCAAGACCGCGCCGCTGGCCGCACTTGGGCGCAAGACGCCGGGGTGAAGGTGGACGCCGCGGGTCGCGCGCTCGCAGAATTGCGGCTCAAGGTCTCACCGCAAGGGTCTCCTCAGGTACTCAAACGGCTGCAGCGAGCTGGGGCAGAGATGACCGCGATCGGCAGCGACCGCGTGGACGCGCAGGTGGCACCCGAGGCGATGGCGGCGATCCTGGCGGATCCGGACGTCGAATGGGTGGCGCCCCCGCTCGCGCCGATGGCGTTGTCGCAGGCCTCGGCAGGCGCGCGGGCGATCGACGCCCACGTGTTTCACTGCGCGACGCAGGGCGGCGAGGGGATTCACGTCGCCGTCGTCGACCACAACTTCGACCTGTGGGCGGTCGCTGTGGCGGCCGGCACACTGCCGCACACCAAGGGCACGCCGCCCAATAGCGGTGACATGCACGGCACGGCGTGCGCGGAAATCGTGGCCTCGGTGGCGCCCGCTGCGACCATCGTACCGGTGTCGGTCAACAGCGTTGCGTCGCTGCAGGCATGGGCGGCGCAGGAGTTGCCCACCTCGGCGATCGCCGTCGTCCACCACGCGATGGCTTGGTTCGGCGAGTCGTTCGGCAGCGGCACGGGCGCCCTGTGCAAGCTGGTCGCGAACGTCGCGAGCGGAGGCCGGGTGTGGGTGCAGGCTGCTGGCAATCTGGCCGCCGGTCAGGTGTGGCACGACGTGTGGCGCGACGACAACAAGGACGGCTGGCTGGAGTTCGCCCCGGGCACGGCAGACAACACCCTGGACGCACCCGGCGGCAACACGGTACAGGTCGTCTTGGACTGGAACGCCTATCCGACGACCGCCACCGACCTCGACCTGTACCTGTGCCGCGTGTTGCCCGGCGACTGCTCGCCGGTCGCGGCCTCGACCTCGATCCAGGACGGTGCGCAGCCGCCCGTCGAAGCCGTGACGGCCAAGCTCGACGCGGCAGGCACCTACGCCGTGCGCGTCAAGCACAAGGCAGGACCGGTGCCGGGCCTGGTGCGCGTGCAACTGCCGATGGCGCCTGCGCCACTCGCCATCTTTCGCGTGGACCGGACGCTCGCCGACCCGGCCACCTGCGACGGTTCGCTTTCCGTTGCGGCCATTGATGTGTCTCAGTACGCCGCGGGACAGGTCGATCAGACCAGTTCACGCGGGCCGACGTTCGACCTGCGGCCCAAGCCCGATATCGGCGCGCCCTCGGGCGTGCTGACTAGTGTGACGGACATCTTTTTCGGCACCTCGGCCGCGGCCGCGCACGTGTCGGGGGCGTTGGCGCTGTGGATGGCCAAGACCGGATTGCCGGCGCCCGCAGCGGCCCAACAACTGCTGGCGATGGCCCTGCCGCGGCCCGGCGCCGCCAAGCCGGATTACGAGTCGGGCGCCGGGAGGCTGCAGTTACCGGCCGGCCAGGCAGGCGTCGCTTGCTACCCTGGCGCAGTCATCGCTTGCGCACTGGCGTGCGGAACATCGAGCACCACGGTCTGCAGCGAGGCGTGCACGCCGGGGGGCTGCCTCGTGCCGGAGGAGATCTGCGACGACCTCGACCAGGATTGCGACGGCAAGACCGACGAAGGTTTCGCGTGCAGGCAGGGCGAAAAGGGCACCTGCACGACCGACTGCGGCTCGGCGGGCACCCGCACCTGCTCGGTCAAGTGCGCATGGCCGGCCTGCGCGCCGCCTGCCGAAACCTGCAACGGCAAGGACGACGACTGCGACGGCCAGACAGACGACGGCTTTGCATGTGCGCCCGGCGCCACCAAGGCGTGCACGGTCCACGGTCTCGAAGGCACGCAGACGTGCAGCGACGCATGCGGCTGGAATTCGTGCAGCGCCGACGAGGTGTGCAACGGCAAGGACGACAATGGCGATGGCGCCGTCGACGAAGGCGTGCCGTGCGGCGCTGCCGACGACGGATGTGCGGCGCGCGCGCGCGGAGGGCGCGGCTGGTGTGCGCTCTTGCTGGTCGCGTGGGGCGTTGTGCGTGCCGGCCGGGGCAGCGGGTGCCGCGCGGGCCGCACAGGTTGGTTCTTGCGGGTGGCGAGGCCTCAGGACCTGTCGCCGTGCACACTCGCCGCAGAGACCAACGCAATTTCAAGGATCTGAACAGACCCCCCCTCCGTTCAGGGCCAGGCCGGCTGGGCCACCGGGCGCCGCGCGGGCCGCGCAGGTTGGTTCCTGCGGGTGGCGATGCCTCAGGACCTGTCGCCGTGCACACCCGCGGCAAAGACCACCGCAATTTCAAGGATCTGAACAGACCCCCCCTCCGTTCAGGGCCCCACGGGTGGCGGCAAGACCGCGCACCGACCCCGAGCGTCCTAGCGCCGTCGCGCCGCGCGCGACTCGGAGCCGCCATGCACACTGTCCGCACCCTGATCGCGCTGGCCATCGCCGGTAGCCCCGCGTGCCAGAAGCCCCCGCCGGACGCCGGTCCGGCTGCGGCTGCCTCCGAAAAGCCTCCGCCCGCCGCACCGCGCGCGGCTGCGGCCGCACCGGCCATGCGTACGGCCCCGGCCGCTGCCCCCGTGGCCGTCGACCGCGACGAAGCCCAAGCTGCGGACCCCAACTGGACACCCGCGCAGGCGTACAAGGGGGGCGACCAGCCGGCCGTGGAGGACCGCGCGAATGCCGAGAAAGATGGTCGCGCACCCGCCGCGCCGCGACCCGAAACGCGCACGCCGACCGGAGGCGCCGGGCGTTCTGGGGCCGCCGCTGCGTCCGACAAGGCGGTCCCGCGAGAGGCCAGCGAACCGGCGAAGAAGGCCGCGGCCGAGGCCGCACCCAAGGACGACGCTGGGGCCGGCCCGGTCGACAACGCCGCGCAAGCGGAGGAGACCCGCGACGGCCGCGAAGCCCTGACGCGCGCCCAGCGCCGGTCCATCGTGCGCGCCTTGGGCAGCGGAACGGCCGTGTTCGGCGAGTTGGGCTCCGGGTACGGCGGACTGGCGCTCAGCCGGCGATCGAGCGACCGGGTGTTTCGGGTTTTGCCGCCCCTGCCCGCGCACTACCCCCGGGACGCGCGGTACCGGTCGACCTACCTGCCGGGCCGCGGCTACCTCGACCACCTCGCGGCAGTGGTGCGCGACGGCACCGGGCTTGGCGTCGAGGCGGCGCTGGTCGCCCGTACGCCCGCGCGAACGCTGGCGGCTCCCGATGGCGGCCAATCGTTGCGCGTGGCCGTGGATCTGAGCGACAAGCAACTGCCCGAGGCGGGCGGTCAGACCGTGCTGCGGGTGCGGCTGCGCGCTGCCGATGCCGGACCGCGCGATCGCGGACCGTTGCGCCTGCACCTCGTGCTCGATTCGTCGGGCAGCATGAAGGGTCGGCCGTGGCAGCAGGTGTGCGCGGCGGTGCGCGACCTCAGCACGCGGCTGGGCCCGGCCGACAGCCTGAGCGTGGCGCATTTCGGCAGCGTGGCGGAGGTGCTGGCGGCGTCCACGCCGGGCGGACCGCAATTGGCGCGCATCGCCGACCAGGTGTGCGCGCTCAAGGTTCGCGGCGAGACCAATACGTTTGCTGGCCTGCAACTGGGCTACCAACTGGCGCGCGCGGCCTACGACGCCAACGCCAGCAATCGCGTGCTATTGCTCAGCGACGGCATGCCGACCATCGGACCCAACGACCCCTATGGCCTGACCCTCGAAACCGCGCGGGCGCTCGGCCAGGGCATCGTCACATCGGCGATCGGCGTAGGCAACGACTTCGACGCGCTGCTGATGGACCGGGTGGCGCTCGAAGGCGGCGGCAACCACCATTTCGTGCGCGACGCTGCGGCGCTGCCCGCGGTCCTCACCGACGAACTGCAGGTGTTGGCAACGCAGGCCGCGGAGGCGGTGGACCTGCGCATCCGCCTGCCCGATGACGTGGGCCTGGTCGAGGTCGTCGGTAGCGAGCCCTTGTCGGACGCCGAAGCGCTGCGCACCCGCACCGTCGAGGTCGCGACCGACCAACGCCTCGACACCGAAAAGGGCATCGCCGCCAACCGCCAGCGCGACCGCGACGGCGGCGTGCGCTTCCTGCTGCCCAGTTTTCGGGCAGGCGACGAGCACAGTTTCTTGCTGGTTCTGCAGGTGCCCCCCGGTCAGCAACCGCGCCAGGTCGCCCGGGTCGAGGTGCGGTACAAGGACACGATTGCGCGCCGCAACGGCCAGTTCGTGGGCGGTCGCGCGGTGTCATACACGGCGGGCAAGGCGCCTGTGGCCGCGGGAGAACCGGCCGTGCAGATGGCGCTGGCGCGGGCGCGGGCGGGCTACGTGTTGCAGCGTGCCAGCGAGTACCTCGACACCTACAACCTGCCGAGGATTCGCACCGAACTGTACGCTGCCGCCCGCGAGTTGCAGCGCGCGGCCGATGCCACGGGCCAGGTTGCCGGCCACGCAGAGGCGACGCGGGTGCAGGCACTCGCCGACGCAGCGGGGATGGCGATGCAACAGGGTCGCCACGCGTGGCTGATTGGCGCGTTCCACTACGGGTGGCGAATGTGCGGCGATACGGCTTGGGGTGGGTAGGCAATCCGCCCGCCTGTGGCACACTGCGGCCCTCGCGGCCGTTGCCGCCCTGCCCCGCCATGCAAGCCCTTGCCCTGTGTCACGCGTTTGGCCTCGACCATCTGCAGTTGGTGGATCGCCCCGATCCCCAACCGCTGCCGCACCAGGTCGTTGTCCGCGTGCGCGCGGCGAGCCTGAACTACCGCGACCTGCTGATGGTGACCGGTGCCTACAACCCTAGGCAGCCATTGCCGTTGGTGCCGCTGTCGGACGGCGCTGGCGAGATCGTGGCGGTGGGTTCGGCTGTGCGTGACCTTGCGGTCGGCGATCGCGTCATCGGCCATTTCTGCCAGGCGTGGCGCGACGGCGTGCAGCCCGCCGACGCGGCCCGTCATGCCTTGGGTGGGCCGCTGGACGGGGCCCTGCAGCAGCTCTGGTGCCTGGACGCTGCGGGCGTCGCTCGATTTCCCGACCATCTCGATTTCGTGCAGGCCGCGACCCTGCCGTGTGCGGCGCTCACCGCGTGGACTGCGCTTTTCGAGCACGGCAATCTGCGCCCGGGGCAGACCGTGCTGGTGCAGGGCACGGGCGGCGTGTCGGTGTTCGCGACGCAGTTGGCCCGGCTGGCTGGCGCGACGGTCTTCGCGACGTCGGGCAGCGACGCAAAGCTCGATCGGATGCGGGCCCTCGGCGCCGCGCACACCCTGAACTACCGGGCGACCCCCGAGTGGGGCAAGGCGGTGGCAGACCTGGGCGGCGCGGACCACGTGGTCGAGGTCGGCGGCGCGGGCACGCTCGGCCAAAGCCTGCGGGCCGTCAAGGTGGGTGGCCACATCGCGCTGATTGGCGTGCTGGCCGGCGGCAAGGGCGAGGTCAACCTGATGCCGGCGTTGATGAACTCCGTGCGGATCGAGGGCGTGTTCGTGGGGTCGCACGCCGCCATGGCGCGGATGTTGCGGGCCATTGCGGCCGGCAAGCTGGTGCCGGTGGTGGACCGGGCGCGGCCGTGGCGCGACGCTGCGCAGGCCCTGCGTTCGATGCAGGCGGGCGAGCACTTTGGCAAGATCGCGCTGGAGTTCGATGCGTAGGTGTTCCGCGGGTGCGCGAGGATGGGTGGGAAGTCGGCGCAAGGAAAACCGCGCCGGCCAGCGTTGCCTGCGGGGAATGAACCTGCCCTGACCCGGTGCCTGTCCCTGCGCCTGACTGCCGCCACAGCGGCGGACTTGCGTGTGGACGAAACCGGCGGCACCTGACCCTGAGGGCCTGGCTCGGCCCGGTCCCGCGTGGCCATTGTGGGCTGGTGCGAACGACGACCCTGCTGCGGATGTCTCGCAGTACCACGGACACCGCGATCAATTGAGGGCTTGAGGGAGAGCCGGCTGCGCCGGACCGATGCAGGCACAGGGCCTGGTGCAGGGCCGGCCACCGGCGCAGGTCCACGACGTTGTCCGGTACGGTGCAAAGCGCGGGGCCAAGCCCAGGACGGCCCGAGCACTGCTCGCCAGCGACATCGCGCGGCGCAAGCGAATTGTGCCGCGGTGGTCGACGGCCGCCAGGGCCAAGGCGCGCGAGCGTTCGGCTACGGCTGCACGACGACCTTGACGCCCCCCGCCGCAACGCTGCCCACCACTGTCTTGGCGCCGCCGGGCCACGTCACCTCGACGTCGGTGACCGCCGCCGCGCTGCCGAGCCCAAAGTGCGCGCGCCGGGTGGGCATGCCCGCAAAGCTCGCAGCGCCGCCCAGCCACCGCGTGCGCCATTGGCCGCCGACCTTTCCGCGCACGACCGCGCCAATCGCGTCGGTGTTCTTGCCCTTGCCTTGCAACAAGACGACCGCGGATCCACCCTTCTTTTCCAGGTCATTGCGCATGATCCGGACGCGCGAGGTCGGCACTACGCTCGGTCCGGGCCGTGTCTGCACGAGGTCGAGGTCGCCGTCGCCGTCCAGATCGATGACTTTCTGGTCGATCATGACGACGTGCGGGTGTTGGCCGGCGGGCAGCTTGTGCGCCACGAAGCCGCCGCCAGGGGCATGGGTGAACAACACATCGAGGCTGGTCACATCTTGGAACGGATTGGCCGTCTGGCCGACCTTGCTGGTTTCGCACAGGTTGATGAAATCGGCTGCCATTTCGGGCGTGAAGTTGGCGGTGATGCCGAGGTACAGGTCGTCGTGGCCGTCGTGGTCGAGGTCCGCGACGATGGGAGTCCACGCGCTCGCGCCCCAGGTCGGCCACCAGATCCCAAACTCGCCACCGCGGTCCTTGACGGTCATCGGCGTCCCCGGTTTCTTGGCGACCATCTCGTACACGGGCGTGGGTCCGGACTCCGCAAGCACGAACTCGATGGCCCCGTTGCCGTCCAGGTCACCGACGGTCCAACCCATGGAGCCAGCAAAAGAGTGGAAGCCGACTTCGGTCTCGTACGCCTTGAACGTGCCTCCCAGGTTGTGCAGCACGCGATGCGTACCGAAATCGTCGCCGACCAACAGGTCCATCTTGCCGTCCGCGTCCACGTCGAAGGGCAGCACAACGGTCTGGGTGCCGCCCGGTGGGACATTCCATTCGGCAGTCGCGTCGACCAACGGCAACTTGGCACCCTGAATGAGCACTCGATCTTGCAGTTGAGGCGTCAGCTTGAGCGGCGGCACGACGATGCACAGCAGGTCGGTCGGCGTCCACTGGCACTTCAGGCTTTCACAGGGAGGCGGCGAGAACCCCGCGCCGACGAACACATCGAGGTCGAGGTCGCCGTCGAGGTCCACCGGCACGATGGAAAAAGTCACGGAGTCGTTGATGAACGGCATCCACGCGGTGGTCGCGTCGGCAAAACCGCCCTGGCCGTTGCCCACGTAGAGCCCAGCGCCGGAGAACCCGCCCATCAACAAGTCGGCCTTACCGTCCGCCGTCATGTCGACCGCCGAGCACCCGAAATTGGGCACAAGCACGGTCGTGTCGATGTCGGTGAACACGTGCTTGGCCGGGCCGTCGAAAAGCAGCACGGTGTGGATACGCGCTTTGGTGCCGGAGAGTTCCACGACGGCGAAGTCCTCACGGCCATTGGCGTCGAAATCAGCCGTCGCCACGCAGGCACCGTGGACCTTGTCGGGGTTGATGCCATAGGCCGTGGTCGCGTCGGTGAACGCCGCCTCGGGCAACACGACCGGCATGATGGGCTGTCCGGGCGCCCCGGCATCGGTTGGACTGACATCCGCAACGTCGGCGTTGACCTCTGGTGCGCTGGAGTCACCGTCCGCAGGGTTCACCTCGCCCTGCGCGCCCGCATCGCCCGCGTCGGCCAGGAGCGCGGCGTCCGTCGCCGAGACAGCGTCTGGTGCGTCGGTGCACAGCACATCGCATTGCGGCGGCCCGGCTCCGTCGATGTCAAGGTCCGGTGGCGGGTCGGACACGTCGCCGGGTTCGGCAGCGGCGTCGATGCCCGGCGTGGCGTCGACCAGGTCGTTTTCGCCGTCGCCGTCGCTACATGGACCCGCTTCGCAGCCTTGGTCGCCCCCCCCCTCGTTGTCGCTGACCGCCGCGTCGCCTTTGGCCGGTGCGTCGGAACCGTCGTCGACCGTCGCATCGAGGTCACCCTGGTCCGCTTTGGCCGAGTTGCCGATGTCGCCGGGGCCCGAGGCGTCCGGCTTGTTCGTTGGGCCGCCCACGTCCGGTGCGGCGTCGGCCGTGGCCTGACCAGCCGAAGGCGGGTGTTGCGGATCGGCGCACCCGAAAACCCACCACGCAACCGCGAGGGTCACACGCAGCAGGCGCGGATGCCCGGTGGCGGCGACCCTGCGGCATCGGGCTGCTGCGGGTGGTTTTGGGCATTTGTACGAATCGCCCTGCACCCAACTCCTCCCCAGCGATGGCTCGGACCGCCCCGTCGCGCGACCGACCCCGCCGGGCCGTCGTCCACCGCACGGTGTCAGCCGGGGCGGCGACTGTCAAGGGCTGCGCGGACCTTCGGCAGGGTCGCGGGGAGGTTCAGAGCCCGAAGTCGCCGCGCCAGGCCCGGCGCACCAGGGCGGCGTGGCAAACCATCGGGCGACGAGGGAGACCTTCGCGGTGTCAAGGGCGCCTGCTGAACCGTGGCATCGGCTTGCGGTGCCGCAGTTCCTCACCCGGCCGACCGCCTCCGCCCATGCAAGCGCACCAGCCCCGCTGCTGCGAGCAGGAGGGCCAGAAAGGCCGCACCGTGTGACGCCGGTCGCGACTGCGTGTGGCACCCGGAGGCGGTACCGCCCGTCGCGCCACCGCCCGCAACGGCCGTGCGGGATGCATCCCCCGCGCCAATCGCCGCGCCTGCCCCTGATCCGCCGGCAAGGTCGGCGACGACACCTGAGATCGAGTCCTTGGCCGGGCCAACGCCCGCGTCGCCATCGGCTTGGGACGGCACGGCTGCACCGGCACCGCCAGCATCGGCCGCCGGTTGTGGATCCGGCGGGCCGCCGCAAACGCCACTGCCGCAGGGCTTGTCGGCCGGGCACTCCTGCAACGTCGGGCCGGCACCGCAGGCGTCGAACACCTCGACGAACCCTTGGCCCTGGCAGGTCTTCTGCTCGGGCTGGGTGTCGCCCGCGTGCAGGCACTGGCCGTCGCCGCAACTGTCGACCGTGCAGTCCAGCCCGTCGTCACAGTCCTTGGCAGATCCCGAGAGACACAGGCCCAGTGCGCAGTAGTCGCCCTGCGTACAGGCATCGCCGTCGTCGCACGCCCCGGCTTGGGGCTCGTTGGCGCACGCGCCGCTCTGGCACAGGTCCACCGTGCAAGGGTTGTCGTCGTCGCAGGCTTTGGCCTTTCCGGCGCGGGCGAGGATCCGAATTAGGGGTCCAGAAGATCCGGCCGATGATCACGCATTTGCCCGTGCGAACCGCCGCCTGCCGTGAGCGGGGCCGAACAGCGCAGAGCTGCATCTGGG
>Ga0194120_10002689_pt1 | contig 30181 bp, 34 predicted proteins | sample TA2MahCa65mmetaG_FD_148642 | JGI IMG/M metagenome (GOLD analysis project Ga0194120, IMG submission 148642) | Freshwater microbial communities from Lake Tanganyika, Tanzania - TA2015019 Mahale Deep Cast 65m | ecosystem: Environmental > Aquatic > Freshwater > Lake | place: Tanzania: Lake... | reverse complement strand
GGGTGTAATTAGTAAACTACACCATCCACGAAGGTCTCTGCTGAAATGATCGTCACTTCTGAACAGGCTGTGGAATATGCCCAGAAGTATCTCAATAGCAATTACGCGGGCGCAACCGCCGCAACTGATCCCATGCAATTCTACGGCTACTACACCCTCGACTTCGAGAAGGACGGCCAGATCATCGGCATGTTGAGCGTCAATGGTTACAGCGGACAGATCTTCCTACACACCTGGCATGGCACGTTTATCGAAGAAGCCGAGTAATATTCATCACGCTGATAAAGAGAACGCGCCGACGATATGCTTTTCGGCGCGTTCTCTTTATCCAACATTTGTTACAATATCACCAACACTTGCACCGCACGCAAGTGCAGGTGTCGCTAATTGAAAATCAAAAACCTTAAATCGCAAATCGAGAAACTCTTATGGCTAAAATCCTTGTTGTAGATGACGAACCATCCATCGTGAATCTTGTCACGGCTTATCTGAAGCCCGAAGGCTATGAAATTTTCACAGCGCTGGATGGATCATCGGGCTTGAAAGCGGCGCGCGCCTTCAAGCCCGATCTCGTTATTTTGGATATCATGCTCCCTGGCATGGATGGGATCGAGTTGCTTTCCCGCCTGCGCCGCGAATCAGAAGTGTACGTGATCCTGCTTACAGCAAAAACGGAAGAGACCGATAAGATTGTCGGCCTTTCTGTCGGGGCGGATGATTACGTGACGAAACCATTCAGCCCGCGCGAGTTGACGGCGCGCGTCAAAGCCGCGCTGAGGCGCATTCAAACGGGAACAGGCTCGGGGTCCGAAATGAGCGTGCTGTCTTTCCGTCATCTGCGAATGGACGTCGGCGCGCGTACCGTCAGCGTGGATGAAAATCCGATTGAGTTAACTGCCATCGAATTTGATCTATTAAAAGCGCTGGCTGAAAATCTAGGGCGCGTTTTATCGCGCGAGCAATTACTCGAAAAAGTTTGGGGCGGCGAATACTTCGGCGAAATACGCGTCGTAGATGTGCACCTGGGGCACGTCCGCCAAAAATTGGGCCGCGAGGATCTGATTGCCACCGTGCGCAGCGTGGGCTACCGCTTTGAAGATGAGCCGCTTTAGGCAGTGTGAGGAATTATGACCGACTACTTCCGCCGTCATTTGGGCGCAAAACTTCTACTGTCTTATCTCGCCATCATCGTTGTGGGTGTGGCAGTGCTGATCATGGCCAGCCAGTTCATCCTGCCGACATCTTTCAATCGCCATATGTCTGGCATGGGGATGATGGACGGTGGGATGGGCATGGGAATGGGTAACCAGGGAATTGGCAACTCTAATTCAATGCCACAACTGTACGTTGATTTCCGCGCCAGCTTCAATGAGGCTCTGACGTATGCGGCACTGGCGGCTATGATTGTGGCTATCGCATTCAGTCTGTTTCTCAGCCGCAGTGTGATTGCACCCATACAAGCCATGTCGCTTGCTACACAGCGCATCTCAGAAGGACATTACGATGAACGCGTGCAAGTGAATGGCAAAGATGAACTCGCACAGCTCGCATTGTATTTCAACCAAATGGCTGAAAAACTGAATCAAATTGAATCCATGCGCCGCCGTCTCATCGGCGATGTCAGTCACGAACTGCGCACACCGCTGACCGCCATCAAAGGCTCGATGGAGGGCTTGATGGATGGCGTTCTGCCCGCCACCCATGAAACCTATCAACAAATTCACGCCGAGGCGGATCGCCTCAATCGCCTCGTGGATGACCTGCAGGAACTCAGCCGCGTTGAGGCTCACGCATATAAACTGGAAATCCAATCTTTGTATGTTTCCACCCTTGTGCAGACTGTGAACAAACGACTCGCCCCTCATTTCAAATCCAAACGCATCGCTCTGGACCTCGAACTGGCTCCCGACCTTCCGCATGTCCTCGCCGATGAGGACCGCGCCGTGCAGGTGTTGACGAATCTGACAGGCAACGCCTTGCAATATACACCAGAAGGCGGACGGGTTACTATCAATGCGAAACGAATTGGGGATGAAATTCAGATCGCTGTCCGCGATTCGGGCATTGGCATTCCACCCAAACATCTTTCTCATATTTTCGACCGCTTCTACCGCGTGGATAAATCGCGCTCACGTCAAAGTGGTGGCGGAAGCGGCATCGGCCTGACGATTGCACGCGCCCTTGTCGAAGCGCAAGGTGGGCACCTTTGGGTGGAGTCGGCAGGTGATGGAAAGGGGAGTACCTTCACTTTCACATTACCGATTGCGAAATAGAAACAGCGGCGCGTAATAAATATGCGCCGCTGTTTTGATTCATCGTTTTATTTAAGGTATCCAGTTTGACAGCACATTCACGACCAGATCAGGATTTGCAGGATCGTTCGTTTTGAGATGAACCCCGAAGTTGTGCGGACCGTCCATGCCTTCGTGCATCATGAAGACGGCAGATTCAACGATTGTGCTTTCACCAGGCTTGAGTACCATCGAACCGATGGTTAATTGAGGAGGTCAGCACCCCTCCAGGACTTCGATATACGGTTCTTCTTTGAAGCGCAACGTACCATCACCCGTGTTGGTGACTTTGATGGCGAAAGTCAGGTTAGTGCCGAACTTTTGGTCGCCATACTCAATCTTTTGCTGATCCACCGCGATGGAGGGAGTCCCACCGCCATCCCCGCCGCCTTGATTGGTGAAGAAAAATGCGGCAAGGATTAACAGGATTCCGCCAAATACAACAAGCGGCCAGGGGAAATTCTTTCTTTGTTTTTGTCTCTTATGTTTTTTGCTCATCAAACCTCTTTATTAACAATGCTCTGCCTAGAATAATTTTCCTGCCGACCAGATTGCCCACAATTATAGTGTGGGATAGTAGATAGATGCATGAGCAAAATGGCTTATGACAAATGTCACTTTAAATATCCCGCTTGAATGGATCATTTACGCAATAGAATTGGGAAAAACCATTATTCGCCCGCTGCTTCGATATGTTGGGTTTAATGATTTAGGGAGTAATCATCACCAGCGTCCCGTAACCGGTGGTATAGATACGGTCAAACTTGTGAAATGGGCGCGCCCAACGGAACAGCCATTTTGCTTCTTCGATGCGCATGTTGACACAGCCGCGGCTCATCGGTATGCCGAAGTTATCGTGCCAGTACGTCCCGTGAAAAGCAACTCCCGTTCCGGTAAAGAAACTCGTCCAGGGGACGCCAGGCAATTCATAATCTTCAATGCCGGCAAACAAGTTTCCATTGCCCATGTGCTTGGAGGGATATTTCGATAAAATACGAAACTCACCGCTAGGGGTTTTGGTCGAGAGTTCCTTTGGGCTGGGCCGCCCAGACGGGATGCCGGAAGAAATGGTGGTTTGAAATACGTTTTTGTCATACTCGTATGCGGTTAAGACCTGGGTGCTTAGGTTGACTTCAATGCGTTTGTTTTCGAGCGGCACATCCGGAGCAATGGCAGCCCATTCCTCGAACGGGATCGGGCGTAAGTGGCTAGCCGGGACGTGATAGGGAAATTTGACCAATTCATCGAGAATGCGGTACCAAGGCTGACCATCGGGACCTTCATCAATCCCATCCATCCAATGCACCGTCCCATAGTAAAGCCGCAAGTTTGGCTGCCAGCCGTAGGTTTTTGTAAAACGCATGGCCTGAGTATAAGGCACGGTCAGTTCAGCCAGTTGCTGCGTCCCTTCGGGGAAGGATTTCAGTGGTTCATTGAAAAGAACTTTGACCTTTTGCAGGCGCCCGCGATGCACATATCCGCCCCAGACACGATACCAGATTGGATTGTAAGCCGGTGTGCCAGAGTTTACCTCTTCATAGATGTTTACCAACTCATCTCTGAACCATTGTCCGACGATCTGACTCTGATCATTTGGAGCGCTGTAGACGCTGACTGAACTGGTCGCCACGCGTACCTTTTCTGTACCATCGAAAGTTCCTAGATCAGGCAGGAATGGAGAAAATGCCAGACCTGTAAAAGTCGAAGCACTCAGTTTAAGAAAATCGCGTCGTGAGAGATGAGTCATAGATCGCCTGCTCAAACCAGATTTATTTTGAGGGGACACGGGCCGCAATCAGGTTGAAGATTCCGCCCGCTCCCAAATCTTCAACCTGCTCGATCTCCAGCCCGGCCTTGCGTACATTTTCCACTGTCTGGCGATTAATGTTTGCGCCCATCATTCGCACAATTAGCGGATTGAGAAAATCCATCACGGCTCCCATAATGGGGTGAGGAGAGCGCATGTGTTCGAGGAGCAGAACTCTTCCGCCGGGTTTCACCACGCGCTTGAGTTCACACAAACCAAGCACCGGGTCAGGTACTGAGCAGAAAACAAAGGTGGCAACGGCTGAATCAAACTTACCATTCGGGAAATCCAATTGTTGAACATCACCGAGATGAAGCTCGACCCTTGACCTTAATCGCAAATTGCCGGCTCGTTTTTTTGCGCGTTGCAACATGCCGGGTGTAAGATCAATACCGGTAATCGAAATGCCAGGAGGGTAAAACTGCATATTCTTGCCGGTTCCAATACCGACTTCAAGGACACGCAAGCCTGGTACTTGTGACCATAATTTTGTGCGCCAGGGGCGATAACGCCGCTCAGCCAATCCTTCCATTGCATCGTAAAATGGAGAGAGACGTTGATAACGGCGACGTGTTGCGTCTGTAGCAGAGGAGTCAGGTGTCGAAGAAGAGATGGAAATCATTTGGATAATATCTATTTCATTGCTTTAGTCATGGCAAATAGGCCAACGGATTCTGGAAGGCGCCGTTTAGAAGGATGCGGAAGTCGACATGGTCACCGGTCGAATTGCCTGTGCTGCCGGATTCGGCAATCTGTTGTCCTTTCGCGACAGTTTGCCCTGCACTGACCAGATTGGCCTCATTGTGGGAATAGTAGGTTCGATACCCATTGCCATGGTCAATGATCACCATAACGCCATACCCGGTGTCATCCCAGCCCGAGAAAACCACTGTGCCGCTGTCAGAGGCGAAAATCGGCTGTCGGAAGTCGGTGGCCAGATCAAGCCCGGGGTGGCCGCTCCAGTATTCCTGAGTAAGAGTATACCCGTTGACCGGCCAAATAAAGTAGCCTGTTCCAAGATTTGGAACATCACTGGGATAACCTCCACTTGATCCTGTCTGAGCCGCGCCAGGCGGCCGCGCCTCCGACCAGAAAATAGGACTGTATCCATTAGGAATGATGATCTGCTGGCCAATGGTCAGTTCCGGAGGTTGTGTCAGATCGAAGTTATTACCTAAGAATTCAAAGATTTCCTCAACTGGTGTCCCGTGAAGTTCCTGGAGCTTTTCGAGCGTATCCCCATCCTGCACCGTATGAAGCACGCCATCCACCGGCAGGACATTCAAGGTATCACCAATTTTTAGAATACCTGCCGCTCCGTTTAACTTCTCATTGCCCCACAAGATTGTCTCTGGCTCCAAGTCGAACTGTTGGCCAATTGACCAAAGCGAATCGCCCCTTCGTACAACATATTCAGTTACCTTGTTTTTGGTTCGTTCCGGGATGATGGTTTTCAATTGTATGTGCCGTGTAATTCCAGTGTCTTGTAATGAGGCCGGGGGATTTGTATTCAACGGTGGTAGAGAAGGCAGGACAGCCGTCTCAATCAGGGCGGTCGGTGCGGCGGTTGTCCCCGCTGGCTTTACTGAAATGACAAAGGCGGCCGCGATGGACATAACACAGCCAACAACCAAAATTATGTTGAATGTACGCTTCATTTTGTTCTTTGTATTTGTTGTTGAAATTGATGGAAGAATGGCTTTATGGTGGATCGCATTTGGCTTGATGGTTCTTCGCTTGATGATATTGCCTCAGCAAACGAATCACCAGCGCCATTTTGCTACTCAGACGAATAAGCAAAATGGCGCACGGGGTTGCGTATGATCTCGGATTGAAACTTAAATCTTTTTTGAAGACTCCTGCGAAGCCGTAAGAAGAAACTTCTGTGGATCGTTCAAAAATTCATCCCGGCAGCCGCGCGCGCAGAAGTAAAAAATCTCTCCCTCCCATTCAGCGCTGACCGCCTTCTCGCGTTCGACCGACATGCCGCAGACCGGGTCAATCGCCATGGTGACCGTTTCCTTGAACTCTCCATCCTCGAGCCACAATACGCGGTCGGCGATGTCTTTGATGCGCTGGTCGTGTGAGACAATGACGACACTGCGTCCCTGCTCTTTGGCGATGCGCCGCAGCAGGCGCATGATCTCGTGACCGATCTTCGAGTCCAGGTTGGCGGTGGGTTCGTCAGCCAGGATCAGGGCCGGGTCGTTGATCAGGGCGCGGGCGATGGCGACGCGTTGTTTTTCGCCTCCCGATAATTTTTCGGGTAGAAAATTCAACCGTTCGCCGAGCCCCAGTTCGGTCAGGAGTGAGGCGGCTTTTCGTCGCGCCTCACCAGATTTGAATCCCGCGAGTTCCGATACAATGGCAACGTTCTCCAATGCGGTCAGCGCCGAGAGCAGGTTGAAATCCTGAAAGATAAAACCGAATTGCTTGAGGCGAATATCGGGCAGGCGGTTTTCCGCCAGCGCGCTGATGATTGTGCCGTTCAATTGGATCGCGCCTTCGGTCGGCTTGAGCAGCGCGCCGAGCATGGAGAGCAGGGTGGTCTTGCCTGAACCTGAGGGACCCATGATGAGTATGATTTCACCCGGGCTAACAGTTAAAGACACGTCATGTACGGCAGTCACTTCGGTTGAACCGGAACCGTAACGTTTGGTGACGTGGGCGATTTGCAAAGTCTCGTCTTGAGAAGAAGAGTTTGTCATTTTTTACCTGCCTCGAAATACCATGGCCGGATCCAATCCGGCGATCTGACGAATGGGAAGCATCGCTGAAATCGCGGCAATCACCAGGGAAACGCTGCCTACCTTGAGCAACGAGATACGGCTGACTTCAAGAACCAGGTTTGAGCCAAAGATGGGAATCACAATAGTCAGCAGAAGCGTGAGAGCCAACCCAAAAAGAAAACCCAGAATCACGCTTAGTATCGCCTGCGCCAGCACCGTCAGGTAGAGATCGGTATTGCGCGCGCCGAGCGCTTTCAACATGCCATATTCCCGTCGGCGCGAGAGCGTGGATGTGTATACGGTCAACGCCATCACCGCCAACCCAATGAGAAAGCCAATCAGATTCATGATGGTGATCACATCCGTGCTCATGTCCTTGATTACCTGACGCTCCTGCGCGGCAAAGTCGTTTCTTGTCTGGGCGGTGACATCCCTGACCTGAGTCTGGATGCGGGCAGCCACAGCTTCTGGAGATTCTCCATCGCTCACCTTCACGAGCAGGAAGCTGATGGTATCGTAACTGCCGCGCATCTCTTCAAAATCTTTCATTGATATGAAAGCCACCGAGTTGACCAGGCTTGCCGTTCCTTCAGAAAAACCCGTTACTTTGAATTCATCACCGAGAATCTCGACCTCATCACCCAATGCGATACCGGATTTCTCAGCAACACCGCGGTTGATGATCGCTTCACCTTCAGCGGGCAGACTTCGCCCGGATGAGATATCCCAAGGACCGCCGAGTTCAGTATTTTCCGGCAAGCCGATAATGTATGCCAGATTTCTTTCATCGCCCGCCACCACGTTGTTCGTCAGATATAGGATGGGCGAGACCGAGGCAACGCCGGGAACGAACTTTACTTTCCTTGCAACGGAATCTGGCAACGACGAAGAGGCCATGTGCATGTTGCGCACATCAGCCTGCGAGACCCAAATATCTGCGCCACTGTATTCAATGTAAGCTGTGACCTGCCGTTCGACGCCGGTAAAAATGGCATCCAGCGAAAGGATGAGCAGCAATGCCAGGGCTACTCCGCCGACGGAGATGACCAGACGGACCTTGTTCTGAAAAAGGTTGCGGAACGCCAGCCTGATCATTTGCGGAAGACCTCCGCCGGCGCAAGACCGGCCATCACGCGGGTCGGGAAGATGGAGGCGATCAGCGCCATGCCCAGGCCGGCAAGCAACGCCTGCACGCTATCCACAGGATCAAAGACAATCAGGAATTGAGGTCGGGCAGACATAATCCATTGAGCCGCGCCGTTCGCCAGCAAGATACCGAGCGCTGATCCGGCTATCGATGCGAACAACGCCTGCGTCACCACGATTTGATAGAGAAAGCGATTCTTCGCTCCGATGGCTTTGATGACGCCATACTCGCGTTGACGCTCAACCGTGGCGGTGTAGATGATCAACCCAACGATCATCGTCCCAACCAGAAAGGCAATGCCGACCATCAGCTTGAGCGGCGCCGAGAAAATATTGGCGAACAAAATGATGTCATTAGCGGACATATCCTTCTTGGTGAGCGCGTTGACCCCGGATATATTGTTTAATCGCCGAAGGATGTCATCCAAACTTGCGCCGTCCGAGGTTGTCAGCAGAAGAAAGCTGGTCGCATTCGGAGCCAGCAGTAAATCCTCTGCATCTTGTTTACGAACAAAGAAAAAACTGGTCATCCAAGAAGTAGTGCCGCTCGACAAACCGACGATGGTGAAATCTTTTCCCATCACTTCGACCTCATCTCCAAGTTTTAGATCATGGCGGTCAGCGAAAATACGATCAAAGACTATTTCTCGTTTCGAGCGCGGCTCACTTCCTGAGATCAGTTCCCATGGCCCGCCGCCCAGCTTCGGATCATATCCGATCATGTATGCAGGTTGTTTTTTTTCATGCAGGTCGAGAATGACAAACTGCGAGAGGATCGGGATCGCTTCGTCCACGCCTCGAATTGTTTCTGCTTTCTGAATGATTCCCTCTGGCAGCAAGGAGGTTGCCCCGAGCAGATTGACCACATCTTCCTGAGCCAGGATGATTGAGCCGGGTGAATTGTCTATGTACGAAGTGATCTGGCGATTCATCCCGGTCAGAAAGCCTTTGAGTATAAGGATCAACATGACAGCCAATGCCACTCCGCCGATGCTCAATGCCAGTCGGGTTTTGTCTTGAAAGAGGTTACGGCGCGCAAGGGACATGGTCAAATTCCTTTCAGAGTGACGAATTTATCCATGTTTCCAATATAGCACCCCCGTCCTCAGGGCATAAGCGCAAATCAGCGCAACTAATATAGGCAAAACTACCTATTTAAAACGAAAGCCCGACGAGTAAGAGCCGGGCTTGATCCAACCAGAATGTGACGCGGTCTGAACTAAACTAGCTGTGTCTGGACACTGGGCTATAAGCCTTATTTATAAGAGGGGCAATTCCAGCAGCGACGTAGAAGAATCCCGAGAACCACTCCTCGTAATGGAAATCGTTGAGCATCTCTTGGAACGATACCCATGGCCGTCGCAACATATCTTCAGCCGCACCATACCCTAATAAATCTGCCAACCAGTTAAAGGGACGGCCATACCAGCGCGTACTACGTTTGGCATCGCCAATTACCAGCCATCCACCTGGTTTAACGTGTGCCACCATACGGTCCAGCGCACCGTGATAATCGGGAATGACACCGATTGCCAGAGTGCACAAGGCAGCATCAAACTTACGTTTCAGGTCTATACGAGCTGCATCACCTCGGATCAACTCCACATTTTTCCACCCTTCGCGTTTAACGCGCTCTCGGGCTCGGTCCAGCATAGCAGCAGTGTAATCCACTCCTACCAGCTTTCCGGAGGGACCGATTTTTTCAAGGATCAACGGGAAATTCCGACCCGTTCCACAGGCGATATCAAGAACCGTTTGACCAGGTTGCAAGTGAAGACAACCGATAGTTTCCCTGCGAAGACGTTTCTCATTACCAAGTAGGTAAATTGGGGTTAACCACTCGTACACCTTGGCCCAATTTTGATAAGTGTGCTCAATAGCAGTTTGATCGAAGCTACTCATGGGAAAGTTCCTCCTGAAAGGTTATGGAGAAGAGCTGGATCAGACGACAGGTTTACTTGCCCGCACAAACCCAATGATCAGAAAGCGAGCGTCCAGTTGCTCCACTTTTTCAAACCCCGCCTGCCTCATCAGTTTTGGCAGATCCTCGATCCCAAATTGAACCCCATGACCATGATGAAATAACAGCGAAGTGAAGAACCTCTTGAACGATGATGTGCTTGGGCGTACCACGTCCGCGATCAAAATCCGCCCGCCCGGTTTGAGCACACGCCAGATTTCAGCCAGTCCCTCGACCTGTAAATGTTCAGGCAGATGGTGCATCATCAGACTGGAAGTTACCACATTAAAGGTTGCATCAGAAAAAGGCAGGGACTCGATCACACCGACTCTAAAGTCGATCTCAATCCCCGCCTGTTGCGCTTTTCGGCGGGCAGCGGCGATCATCTCCGGGTCAGGGTCAATGCCTGCCACGCTTCCATTATTTCCAACCTGTTGTTTGGCTGGGATAGTCACGCCACCGGTACCGCAGCCGACGTCAAGAGCAGTTTCACCGGACTGAAGCAGAGCATGGTTCACGGTCATGAAGCGTAGTCGGCGAGCTTGACCAAGGGTCATGATATTTACTAATCCATCATAAAATGACGCCCACTTGACCAAGTGCCCTTCTGTAGATGCCGCGGATTCGGGGCTATGTGTATGAGTGTGCATTTTGGACCTCTTCATTTACATCAGGTGTTTATTCATTTAGTGTTGCGGTATCTTGTGGAAGCGCAGCATAGCTTCCAGCATGTTTGGCGCATAGATCACGGCCAATGCACACAAAGCCACCACAACGATCACAATGATTACGGTAACGACTTTCTTGTTCATTTTATTTTTCTCCTGGGGGTTATTTCGCCTTACAAGTATGCGAGGGCTTCGCGAACGGTCAGATGGGCAGCTTGGGATGCGGGTGCCAGCGTAGCCAGGACCGCGCCAAGGATGACCACGAGAATCCAAATGGCTATTCCCTGTGCCGATACCTCGAACGGTATGGGCGTGCCGAGGAATAAATTGCCAAGACCTGCACCCATAGCCCATGTGAGGGCCATGGCAGGAATGACTGCAACCACACAGCTTACCGTCACTATAAAAACACCCTCGAATACCACCAGGCGCTGGATCCTAGAGCCAGACGCACCGATGGCTTTCATCACGCCGAACTCGCGGGTACGTTCAATGATGTTAGTGCTCATGGTCGAGCCCAGACCGATCAAACCGACGATACCGATAGTAGATGCAATGAGCAAAATCACTCCGACCAGGATGACTGAATGTCCTTCGGTTGACTCGACCACGACATCAATCGAGCGCGGTTCCTGATATTTTATACCGGCTTCGGTGAGCGCCTGAGCAACTGCCTGACCGGTGGAAACTCGCGCGTCCTTATCATGTTGATTGGTTATGATACGGATGACGTTAGCTTGGTCCTGTCGGCCGCTTGCGCGTTCAAAGCCCTTTTGGGTAACACAAGGGCAACTTCCGCCCATCCCACCTGTTATCCCGATGACACGCCAGGTAGTTGGGCGATCCTCCACTGACAGCTGAACGTTATCGCCGACCTTCAAGTCCGGCATTGTTTGGCGGATGGATGGAGGCAGAACAACGGTGTCTGTGTCATCTGGATTGAGCCAGCGGCCTTCAGTGATCGGTGGAGGAATCAGCATGGAAGTCGATGGAGGAACGGCACTGAGACCCAGTGAGCCGTGCCCTTGATCTGGATAGGTGCGCGTCACGTTAATTTCCCCCGTGTTCTGGATACTGGTCGCAATAATATTCCAGGTTTCGATGCGGCTGACACCGGGGACCTTTTCGACGATGGCTGTGAGCTTGTCGGAAGATGCAGGTTCACCAAGCCGTATTTCAACGTCCCAGCGTTGTTCGTTGTAAATCGTATAGGGTATCGCCTGGAAGCCTGCCATCACGTTGAAACCGCTGACGAATATCGCTCCACCAGTCGCAAATAATCCAACTGATAGGAACAATCGTGCCTGTCGCCGAAATAGGTTGCGAAACGCTGCCAGGAGTGTACGATCTATACGGTCCAGTCGACCTAACCAGCTGAACAATCCGGTTATGATGCGCCCCGGCTGTTCAGCAACTCCACGTTCATCCAGTGCCTCGCGTACGGTTCGGCGGCTGGCTTGTAGCAGCGGAGGGAGCGCGATGAGAAGCGGTACGAATACCCCGGCAAGTATGACTGTTCCCAATACCCACCATGGAATACTGAGACTGGCGACGTCAATGTTTAGGGCACTGCTGAGGATCATCTGAGCCAGGGTGCGGCCCAGGATCATCCCGGGAACAAGGGCGAGAACCGTGGCTAAGACCGACACCAGCAGTACCATGATCATATACAACTGCAAGATGCGACTGGAACGAGCGCCAATCGCTTTCATCATACCAATCTGAGGTATCTGCTGTGTCAGCAGGCCATTGAACATGGTAGCGATCAGGACGGAACTCAAGATGAGCGATAAAAGGCCGAAGGCTGATAATGCACTGAGTACTGTGTAAGATATCGCCTGATGAGGATGCTCATACGGTGTTGGCACAGCCACTTGCTTGATGGTTATGCCGGGCGTAGCTTTGAGCCGATCAACAAAACTTAGCGCGGTACGCACAATCGTCTCACGATCACGGCTTGGTACTGCCAGCCCGGGTCCGTCGGCAACGGTGATGACCAACTGGTCCAGTGCCGGTGGTTTACCTAGTAATGGCAATGTGTTCGACTGAATATAACCAACTCCCGCTTCTTGACCGGCTAACGCCAGGCTTTGATCATGCACGGAACCTGTGACAATCAGCTGGGTTGGCCTGCCATCGAAACCGAGGACGTCCACCTTATCGCCCACCTTCAGCTTCAGTGATTCAAGCGTCGATCGCTCGATCAGAATGCCATCCGGCGGGGGCGGCCAACCAGCGCCTTGTTCAATTTTGAATGTGGCAATTCGCATCGGATCAGATGCCGCAGCTACGAAGAGTTGAAGTGATTTCAAACCGCCGCTCTCTTTTTGGAGCTTGACATTCGTTACCTGACGCATGGTGGCGTCGATCACCCCGGGTTCGGCTTTGGCCGCGGCAATGAACTCATCGGTCTTATCGGGCATGACCCCCGGCTCCAGCGTAATACGAGCGGAGGCAGGGTTCGTGCTGCTGTATCCGCTGACTGTATTGGATTGCACCAGAGTACGGGCGTACCACATGCCACTAAAGACAATCAAGCTGACGCTAATGGCTATGACCATCATCACCATCCGCTCCCAGGTTGTTTGAAAATCGCGCAGTAATTTGATAAATAGTAGTGGTGTCATGGCCGCCTCACCTTTGAGTATCGTCGGCGACGCGGCCATCTACCAGCGTCACCTGTCGGTTCGTGTAACTGCTGATATCGCGCTCGTGAGTTACGATGATAATTGTGCGTCCTTCAGCGTTCAGTTTGGCGAACAATTCCAAGACTGACGTTCTGGTAGCCTCATCTAAATTGCCAGTCGGTTCGTCAGCCATCAAGATTGGCGGATCGTTGGCCAACGCTCGCGCAATGGCCGCCCGTTGTTGCTGACCACCTGATAGAGCGTTGGGTAATTTGTCAGCCTGATCTGCGATACCAACTCGTTCCAAAAGCTCCAAAGCCTTGACGCGCCGTTTGGCGGCTGGGATGATCTCTGCAAAATCCATCGGCAGCATCACGTTCTCAGCCACCGTTAAGGTCGGCAACAACTGGAAGAACTGGAACACCAGCCCCACATTCCTGCCACGCCATTCTGCCAGCCTCGACTCCGTGAGTAAACCAAGATTGGTTTCAGCAATAATGGCTTCGCCTTTTGTAGGCCGGTCAATGCCTGCCAGGAGGTTCAGCAACGTTGTCTTGCCGCTGCCGGATTTTCCGACAACGGCAATGAACTCTCCTGCCTGGATGCGCAGGTTGATGTCTTGAAGCGCAGTAAAGGATCCGGAGGGAGTTTCGTAGTCTTTCTGCATCTGGCGCAGGTCGATGATATGGTTCTCGCGGTGCTGTGAGCCCCGCTTCTTAGTTGCATTTTGTTGCAAGGGATAGGTTTGCATCATTATTCCTTTCATAATTATCAGAACTTTTAATTCGTTATTGAACTTTTTGTCCTGCAACGTTATAATGTGTGGGTATGGTTTAGTCAACAACCAAATCAACAAGAAAAGTTCCTTTATGAACTAAAATGCCGAAATTGTACGGAAAGAGGTGAAAGAATATGCCCCAAAACGATCTGGACCGAAGGGTACAGAAGACCCGAAAACTCTTACAAGATGCTTTGATTGAGTTGGTCGCGGAAAAGAGTTACGAATCGGTCTCGATACGAGAGATTCTGGAAAGAGCCAATGTAGGACGCTCTACTTTTTATGCGCACTTCCAGGATAAGGATCAACTGCTACACAGCATTCTTGATCGTCTCGATGAACTTTTTGAGCAGCATGAAAAACTGTTCCTGGATGCAAAGAAAAACCTTGGTAACGCTGACATTATGAATCTGACCCACGAATTTTCCCCTACAATTAGCTTGTTTCAATTTGTTGGGCAAAATCATCGCTTCTTCAAACCCATGCTGGGGAATCACGGTTATGGCATATTCGCCAAGCCTGTCTACGATTATGTGTTTGCTCATGTACACGGTTTATTCACCAAACCTGTCCACAATGATGTAGTTGCTAATATGCACGAGTCTTTCAAAATATTGAAGTCACATGAGAAGTATGGTTCACTCGAATCCGAAATTGCGGCCCATTACTTTGTCAGTGCATTAATGGGCCTATTGGTATGGTGGGTTAAGAAAGATATGCCCTGTACAGCGGAAGAGGTAAATAGGCTTTTTAGACAACTGGCAATACCAAGCTTCGAACGAGTCCTAGCAGCAAATCATGAGACCTAATATTAAGAAGACACCATGCCTTCTTGATTCTCCTTGTCTGCCTGGTTATCCTATTTTGAGCGGTAAGCGAAATATGCTACTGTTTTTCTGCGACGCTTCCGTGACCTGCGCACCACCTTTACCGAAGCCGACAGCACCATCCTGTTCGACGTGCTGCGATTATCTGGCTGGGGCGCAGATCGCGCGGGTACAAGATGGCTGGAAAAGCGCCAACCCCATACGCTCGAAAACCTAGCGCAGACGTTCCGCCGCTTACAGCGTGTTGCAATCTGCGATGCCTTTGGGTTAAGGGGCAGTGAGTAGGCGCTTATATTAAAGTTGTATCTTTTGCGTGGCTTTTTCCATGGAAATCCACCATTGCCATCCAATGAGGGCCATGATGAGTCCTCCAATCAGGCTCAATATGGAAATCGTCAAAGTTGCATCAAACCAGAAATTGATGGGAAAGAGTCTGATTAGTGCATCAGAGTAGGAAAACAGCCATGAACCCGGTTTGAAGAAAAACAGGTGGAACGTTTCAAACCAAAATTGCCAGGCAAAGAGTGCCAACAATGCGATAGTCAGGATAAGCCCTGAAGTTAGAAGACCTCCTGATTGGATCGCCGAGGCAAGCGCCTTCCGCTCTCCTGATTTCCAAAGGACGAAGCCCAGTAATATGAGCAGAATGAACGTGGCGAGCCAGACGCGCAAAACGGATTGAAAGACTGCTTGAACATCTGCCATGTGCATCACTTCGCGCGGATTGTAAACCGGCGCACCATTCAGTGTCTGAATTGAGAGTGCGTCGCTGGGAAGATGAGCGCGCACATAATGTATGTTCGACGATGCAAGATCGAAGCGCTCTTGTTGAGTGAAACCAAACGAGTCAGGCGGAAAACTGGCTTTTCCGTATTCGAAAGCCAGATACGAATCAGTAGCCAGTATCTGTACTGCGCCACCCACAATGAAAATGGTGATAAGCGAAATGATGAGTAATTTCAGGATTTGAGTCAATCGGTTTGGCATAGTACCTCTCTTCAATGCAGGGATAAATCTCCTTTACAGGGAGATCGTTTCGACAGATTGTATGAGATTCGTGGAGAATACCGAAGCGCGGTTTTGCCTGTTCGCGGATAAGTGCTTTGGCTTATCAAGGATAGGCGCGCGTAAGCCAATCCTGCGGGTTGACCTGTACACCGCCAACCCAGACTTCCCAATGCAGGTGCGGCCCCGTCGTGCGACCTGTTGCTCCACCCAGCCCGATCACTTGTCCCGGTTGAACCATGTCGCCGGGTTGGACAAGGGTTTTCGAAAGGTGATCATAGGCGGTATAAACTCCCCAACCATGATCAATCACCACAACACCCCCACGCACAGTTAATTCGCCGGTGTAAACAACTTTGCCGGGCGCACTGGCATAAAGTTCAGTTCCAGTCTGGCCGCAGAAATCCAGACCGCTATGGAAATAATCATAGGTGCTGCCGTTATATGAGCGCCGATTGCCAAATAGGGAAGGCCAACATTTAGTGAATTCTGGCGGCACGGGGCTGGCGAACAGATCATCCCACATCTTTTCAGGCGTGACGGGTACGCCCAATGATACCCACAGTTCGCTTTCGGGTCCTGTCACTGCCGGGTCCACGGTGACTGGGTCAACTTGCAGGCTGGGATCGTAAGTGAAGTTCGCATTCTGAACGAGCACATCTTGTGAAAAAGCGAAGCGTTCTCCGCCGGGTAGTTCACCCGCCAATGTCAGGAGATAAAGACCGGGCGATATCATGGCATGGATGCCTTGCAAGGCAACATAGCCGTAATCCTGAGGGAAAAAATTCAGGGTACGATCAGCCAGCGAACCGCCCATCGCAATACCCGGCGGTGCATAGACTTTGACGGCCGTCGTCCCACCCTGGATCATGAATAGCGGATCAACCTCGACCTTTGTAATTGGCTCCGGTAAACCAGTTGGCGCATCCGTTTGAGAGTTACCGGCAACGCGAAGCGTATCCCCCGGCAGACCTGCCCATGTGCCTTGCAAATTATTATCCAGAGTCAGCGACCAAACATCTTCGCCACGCAATACCGCGAGTTCCAACAAGGACTGGCCAGAGGTCAGTCCAGCCCGTCCAGCGAAAGATGAACTTTGATTTTCTGTTACTGGAACAATCAGAGTCGCGCCAGCATATAGTTCTGCGGGGCTGATGAAGCGATTCAGTTGGGCTAAGGCTGTATCTGAAAGATTATAACGACGACTCAAACTGCGAAGGGTCTCGCCATAAGATACAGTAATTGTATCCAGACGACTGTTTACACCATTCAAGCCGGGGATTACCAAACGAGCGCCAGTCACCACTTGTCCTGGATCGCTGATATTGTTCGCTTGTTGCAAGTCTTCGAGGGTTACTCCAAAACGTGCCGCAATCTCCCAAAGCGAATCGCCTTCCTGAACGATGTAATATGGCTGATCCTGTCCACCATCCTGGGCTGTAACCGGTGAATAAATAACCAGCGGAAGAACGACAGCGAGCGAAATGAATAAAAGTTTGGATAATCTCATTGCATCTCGCACTATAAATTTTGATATGGCACAATCTTGAAAAGATCATCATGGGTGCGCAGAAGGGAGATCAGGCGATGCAGTCGTTGGCATTGCACAGCCACCAGTACACGGCGTCCACTGTCCCGCTGAACAGCGCGGACGATATTCTCAACCAACTCTTTATTCTGTCTTTCCCATGCGGCGCGATCCTTGGCAGTCCAAAGCGATTCGGTCAACCAACAAACTGTATGGCAGAACACGCCGAACCATGGCCCGTTGACAGTCTGCACATCGTCGGCTTGGACCTGCCCCCATTGCAGAAGCCGGTTGAAGGTCCGCACGAGGCGGCGCCTCGAGCCAGAATTTGGCATGAAATCGGTATATCGCTCCGGGGTCGGCGCGACCGGAATCAGAACAATATCTGTTGAAGCGATCACAGGCGCCAGTGCTTCACGGACTTCGATGGATGCTTGTGAAAAATCCTCGCGCTCCCATGTCTGCAAAGTGATCTCGGCGCACAGCAGGTCAGGCGCAAGATCGGCGACAACCTTACGCAGACAATCCAGGTCATAAGCAATGGGCTGTCTATGAAGGTCAGACATCGTTCCGAGGATAGCGAGACGGGTTTGGGAAGAAGATCTCATTTTCAAAAAGGATAACGCCGAACTCGAATAAGGAGAAGCGCAAAGCCGCTTGAAGTCATCAAGTAAAACTACCTGACTATAGTCCCGATGCTCTTCGGGATTTTGACAGCCACCAGCATGGCTTCGGTGCGCGAATGCACGCCCAACTGCGAATAGATATTTGCCAGGTGACCTTCCACCGTGCGGACGCTCAGATAAAGCCGCGCCGCAATCGTCTTGTTGCTCAGCCCCTGCGCGAGCAATTCGAGGATCTCGCGTTCGCGATCAGTCAGCGACCCGATGATTGATTTCTGTGATTCGGTTAGAGAGGATTTTTCCTGACGCTTTTGCAGGATAGCCGTTACCAGCGAGGGACTGAGATACTGCTCGGCGCGCGCTACCTGGCGGATGGCGATACCGAGCGCCGCCGGCGGTTCATCCCTGGACAAAAGGCCTGTTACCGTTTCTGGAAGCGACTCAAACCCTGCGGCTTCAGTCAGTAGCAAAATAGCTGTATCGGATGAAACAGATGGTAAATCATCACTGCCTCCTTGCGCATCCCAGACCAAAACCTGCGGAGTCTTATCCAGTGGAACGACGCGCAAACCCGGCAGGCTGGCGATCAACGCCGCCAGCCCAGCCCGGTCTAGTTCACGACCGCCGCCAACCGAGACTGTGATTTCGTGAAGCATCATTTCATCATTTTACTTCAAGAAGTTTAATCGCCTCTCCCCTGTCATTTTGGATATGGATAACTAATTCATGTAATAGGCTTTATGCGGCAATAAGTTTGTCTTGCTGTATTGCCTTCCACTCTTGCGCCGGTATTTTTGGTATATAGCCAGTGTCTACATCCCTCTGACATATTTCAGGCGCACGCAACCAGGGGTGATGATCTACACCATCCAGAACATGAATCTGCCAATTTTTCCGCCCATTTGCCAGGGCCATCGCGCCAGTCAGCGGAGCGGTATCGTCCTGATCGCCGTGAATGCACAGAACAGGAAGATCGCCGAGCGTGTCTGCATCTTTTTTTGCGTCGTAATTGCAGATGACTTCCCAGAATGATGAAGTAAATGAGCGCCAGGAATGCTTAACAATATCGGCAGCGACTTCGCGCGGGAGATCGCGCCGAAAGTAAGGCATGAGCCGCCCGAACACGCGGCGGGTGATCATACAGATGACAGCGGCCAGCGCCATGTTCGAGAAGAACCATCCAAGTGGAACGGGTTGGCTGCTGAAAAAACGCCGGGCTTCTTTCGCCCCGCCAAAGAAGGGGGTGCTTAATAACACAAGGCTTTCCACCTGTTCGGGATGATGCGCGGCGTAAGCAATGGAAAGCAATGTCCCCATTGAATGGCCGATCAGCACGAATCGCTTTTCGTTTTTCAGGGTCTGGTAGAGCGCATCCACATGGCGATCAACGGTGTAGCGCGACCAGGATTTGGGCGAATCGCCGAAGCCGAGCGGATCCACCAGCAGGATGCGATACTTCTTTTCGAGCGCGCCCAGACGTCCCTGCCAATAGCGCGTGGTCCCGCTCAAGCCGGGGATGAAGGCCAGTGTTGAGCCAGCAGGCACACCTGATTCAATGGAATGCAGTAAATTTGATTTCATACAACCAACCTCTTATTATCCTGTTGAACACATTAGGTTCCATACAAATCGGCGCGGTTGAACGGCACACTGCTTTTACCTTCAGGCGTTATCTTTGCCAACAGGGTTTGATTGACGTTGACGCTGCCCGACTCAAATCCGTATGCCGAAGCGGACATGTACAACCGCCACGTGCGGTACGTGACTTCATCAGAGGCTTTCACTGCTTGTTCTCGGCGCGCCGCCAGACGATTGACCCAGTGACGTAATGTGAGTGCATAATGTTCGCGCAGGTTTTCCACATCGCGCACTTCAAAGCCCGCGTTCTCAGCCATCACATTGACCTCGCTGACCGGCATCAATTCTCCATCGGGGAAGATGTATTTTTGTAAGAAAGTACCGCGTCCAAGGATGCGCTCCTGGACAAAGCTGTGTCGGTCTTCCTCTGTGCTCGCGCGGCGCGAGATGCCATGATTGAGAAACAGTCCGCCGGGCTTGAGCAGGCGATAAACCTGATCAAAATATTCGGGCAGATGGCTTCGACCCACATGCTCGAACATGCCCACACTCACGATTTTGTCGAAGGACGCGTCGCCGAGGTCGCGGTAATCCTTCAGTTCAACGGCGACCCGCCCCTGAAGTCCGGCCCGAGCGATTTGTTCATCCGCGTATGTTTTTTGATTTTTGCTGAGCGTCACGCCCAGCACATCCACGCCGTAATTCTTCGCGGCGTAGCGCGCCAGCCCGCCCCAGCCGCAGCCGATGTCGAGCAATCGCTCACCAGCCTGCAATCGCAGTTTGCGGCAAATGTGTTCCATCTTGCGTTCCTGCGCGGCGTCGAGGTCTTCTGTGCCAGTGGGAAAGTAACCGCAGGAATATTGCAGGTTGCGGTCGAGCCACAGCGAATAAAAATCATTGCCGACATCATAATGATATTGAACCGCGACGAGATCGCGTTCACGCGAATGGACTGCGCCACGCAGTTGAGCGGGTCCGCGCCCCTGCGCTCGCGCGGGACCCGAGGCTGGCAGCGCGGACAAGCCGAGTCCAATGCTGACGATTTCTCCCATTGAAAAAGAGCGTGTCGCAATTGACTCCATCAGCGAGAATGTTGAAAAGATATCGCCTTCGATGTCGAAATCGTTCAGGATAAAGGCTTCGCCCAGTGAGAGTTCGATGGGCGTTCTAAACATACGCCGCAGCGCGCCTGCATGATTCAGCACGAGCTGAAATGATGGGCGGCCATCCGCAGGCAGTTCCGTCCCATCCCACAGACGCATCCCGAAGCGGCGCGGCGCTGGAAAGAGACGTTCGAGCAAATCCATTGTGCGATGGATTGCAGGATCAACAGCTGAAATTAATATATTTTGTGACATGGCAGGCTCCTTTCTTTGACCTATTCAATGAAGTTTATTTATCTTTCCTTCGCTTTTCCTTACGAGTGACGACGATGAGGCACTTGCGTTAATTTCTTTGCCTTTTCTCCGAGTTCAGGCCTGGCATATAGCTTTAGATTGTGCTCGAATTCCGTCTGGCAGCGCGGACAGCAAAGGAAGTAATTCACACCTTCATACTCGATGACAATGTGAGCCTTTCCGCGTTGAAGCCGCTTGCCGCATACGGGATCTTTGAATAACATGGGAGCAACTCCTTGTGACTCTTAACTTACGATGGCGTATGAAGTCTTGTCTTTAGTGACAGCCGCCGGAATGTCCGGCATGTTCGTTCTTATCCTTATTTGCTTCGTCAGGGTCCGATGCTGCGCCGGACTGGTGTCCGGCATGACCGCCGTGCCCGCCATGGCTGCCGTGCATAAAGAAATGACTGCCGATCATCAAAGCAAAGAAGCCATAATATGCAACGGTATTGATTGCCACATTGAAAACGAAGATGGCAATCAGGGCGGCGATCAGACCCAAGCCTAGAAACCAGACGATGGGCGGAATACGCACGGGACGATCTGTTAGTGAGGGATGAGATTCCATTTTTTACTCCTTTGAAAGCAATTTGCTTCCAAAATGAGTCTAAAGGATTTGAGGTTGGAGAGTGAGAGGCGTTTGGCCTATTTCGTCATGCGCCGTTCGGCTGATGGCTTGATCAGACTGATACAAGTGCTTGGAACGCATTCCCCCGCGACTACATGTAAGACAGGACAACGTCCTGCCTTACGCGTTGGATGAAACGATCTGGACGCGCGTACCCTGACCCGGCAGATGCAGATAATCCGTATCCGGCGGGAGGGTGGGCCTGCTCCAGCGATAAATGAATTTCGCGGCTTCTGATGGAAGATTCACGCATCCGCGGCTGCGCGGACGGCCATAGTCATTATGCCAGTACGTGCCGTGAAACGCGTCGCCGTTCCCAGTAAAGAACGAAACCCATGGTACACCCGGCAGGTCATAGATATTATCAACCGCGTCGCCCTGATTGGTCATGTGAATGGACGGGCCTTTGTGATATGTGCTGAAATCGCCAAGCGGAGTCCCGGATCCTTTGGCGCCGCTTGAGCAGCGCACCGACAGCACCATCTGCTCTCCTTCAAAAACCGTGACCAGTTGCGTGGCGAGGTCTACGTGGATAAATTTATCGGCGTCGGGCACATTCGGAGAAAGCAGAATCAGTTCATCGTCCGGGATGAGGCGCAGGTTATACGTCGGCACGTAAAATGATTTTTGCAGGAAATTGTCATAGATCTCGTACCAGGCGCTTTTTTCTTTGCGCGTCACAACAACTTTCTTTACCCAGTGTGTACTACTGTAATATAAACGATAGCCCTTCTTGGCGAAGATATAAGGCGTAAGCCGTGTATCAACAATGGGGACGACAATCTCGCCCAGCTGGCCCGCCGCAGGAATATCAAAGACCGTTTTCTGGAAACGAGTTTCCACAGGCTGGAGCCAGCCTGAATAGGTATAGCCGTTATCCACCTGATACCAGATTTTGTTGTACGGATTGCCATAGCCTTCGTCGCCTTCCACTTCGGCAGTGATATTCACTACCTGATCTTTGCCAAAAATCTGGATCTGCTTCGCGTTGAATGAGGGTGAGTCATATAGCGTAATGCCGCTCAACGTGACGCGTCCTTGTGAAGCTGGAGGCGCGGCGAAGGCGCGGTCAAGGCGCAGTTCGGAAAGTGCGAGGCCGAGCGCGCTGCTTGCGGCAAGTTTGAGGAAGTCGCGGCGGGAAAGTTGTTTTAAGGATTCCATAAGTAATTATTCGTAACCTGCAAAACAATAAAACAAAGGTGATTACAAATTATATTTGGAAAATAATCATCGAGACCAGCGCCATTTGACCCATCCGTCCATGCGCAGTTTGACCTGTTGTTTCCATACCATGCAAACCTCCAAATTAGATACGCATAATAGCCTATTTGAACAATACGCCTTTTAGCGCTTGTGAAAACAGACACAGAATTCGATAATCAAAATTAATGAAGCGCATCTTTCCGATTGGGCTTATCGGGTTGGGAATCCTGTTGATTTTCGGCACATTGGGCTGGTTATATTTTGATAACCTGGTTAACCATCCCGTGGCCGTTCCTTTGCCAGACCAGATCGCAGGTCTGCAAATGACCGATTACACAACTGGTGCTCAAGCCGCAGCACAGTTTGAAAATCTGCACAATAAACAATTTCCGTTGACTTCGGGGGCGATTGGTATCTACGGAGATTCCGAGATCACCCTATGGGCGGCTGGGGCTCCTTTGAACTTCATGGCCGCTCGCATGGTGAATGCGATGGAAGAGAAAATTGCAAAGGGAAACTCTCCATTTACACCCCTTGAACAATTCACTGAAGGCGCTCGCACAATCTATGTTTTGGAAGGCATGGGGCAAATGCATTACTACTTCCAATCCAAAAACATGATCGTCTGGCTGGCCGCTGACCCGGCTGTCGCCGATATTGCCATACAACAAATCCTGGAGGCTTACCCATGAAAAAATCACACCTATGGATCATGATCTTATGCTGTTTGATCCCGATCGTTGGGCTTGCGGCGGTATTTCTTTTCAATATCCCCCTGAGCAATGTGCTGCTGTACGGCCTGATCCTGCTCTGCCCGCTTTCGCATTTGCTGATGATGAAATATATGGGGCATGATCATTCCACCACAGAGAACCATTCCCAGCATCAACATCATTCAGGTCCCATGACTGCTCCCACAAAAGAGAAGTAACCATGACCCAGTTGCCCCCAAACGAACAGGAAGTTCAATCACCGCCGGCCACTGGCAACAAAAGGATTGGGGTCATCATCACCTTCGCAGTGATCCTGACGCTCCTCGGCCTGTTGGCCTGGGGATTGAAAAAGGCGCAGGCAGGACCGCTGGATAATGGATTGGCGCCCGATTTCACCATCACAGATTTTGATGGCAGAACTGCTACGTTGAGTGAACTGCGCGGTCAGGTAGTGGTCATCAACTTCTGGGCCTCGTGGTGTCCGCCCTGCCGCGAAGAAGCCGCGTATTTGGAAGAGACCTGGCGCAAATACGAGGATAAAGGCGTCGTGTTCATCGGCGTCGACTACGTGGACACCGAAAAGGAAGCGCTCGCCTACATTGACGAATTCGACATCACCTATCTCAACGGCCCGGACATCGGCACGCGCATCTCCCAGGCATATAACATTCAGGGCGTGCCAGAAACGTTCTTCGTCGCCAAGAACGGAGAATTGCGCGGCGTCCACATCGGCCCGATGAAATCCCCTCAACTCGATGAAAAGATCGAAGAATTACTTGCAGAACAATACCCATGAAAACTGGAGCATTCCATGATCGCTGATATCGGTTTGATCGCCCTGACCATTGCATTTATCTTTACTGTTTACGCCACTTTCGCCTCCGCTTATGGCGGGTGGCGCGGACGCTGGGATTTGGTTGAGAGCGCCCGCAACGCCTCCCTGCTGGCTTTCCCATTTCTCACGGTCTCGGTCATCGTGATCGTGTATTCCCTTTACGTGCTTGATTTCTCCCTGGCTTATGTCTACGATGTTTCCAGTCAGGCCATGTCGCCCTTCCTGCGCATGGCTGCCCTGTGGGGCGGACAGCAGGGTTCGATCCTCTTCTGGGCCTGGATGATGGCCGGCTTCGTCGCGGCTGTCTTATTGCGAAAGTGGGACCGCGACCGCGAGATGATGCCCTACTTCACCGCCACGGCCATGTTGACCACGGCTTTCTTCGTGGGTGTGGTGTTGTTCATCGCCAATCCGTTCGTGCGCCTCTGGCACATCGAAGGCGCAGCTGAATTGACTCAAGCCCTCTTTCAGCCAGCCAATTCGATGCCATACTATCCGGAAGATGGCGGCGGCTTGAATCCGCTCCTGCGTCACTTTGGCATGATCGGCCACCCGCCGACCACTTATCTGGGTTTCACAGGATTCGTCATCCCCTTTTCGTTTGCAATTGCCGCGCTGATCACCGGTCAATCACGCGGCGATGAGTGGATCCGCACGACTCGCCGCTGGACATTAGTCGCATGGATATTTCTTTCCATCGGTCTGATCCTCGGCGGACGCTGGGCTTACGATGTACTGGGCTGGGGAGGCTTCTGGGGCTGGGACCCGGTCGAGAATGCCATGCTGATGCCGTGGCTGACCGGCACCGCCTTCCTGCATTCCGTGATGATGACCGAGAAACGCGGCATGATGAAAAGGTGGAACATGGTCCTCATCATCCTGACCTATTCGCTTGCGCTGTTTGGAACCTTCATTACTCGCACCGGCGTAATTAGCTCAGTGCATGCCTTCACCAAGTCCGCGCTCGGGCCGGCCTTCTTTGCTTTCATCGGACTCACCTTCATCGGCTCGGTGACCATTCTCTACCTGCGCTGGGATACGCTCAAATCCGAACATACGCTGGAGAGTTTCATTTCGCGGGAATCGGCATTCGTTCTGCAGAACATGCTTTTCCTGGCGGTCACCTTCGTCGTTTTCTGGGGCACAATCTTCCCGCTCATCAGTGAATTGGTGACCGGCATCAAGATCACGGTAGGGCCGCCTTATTTCCAAAAAGCCACTGGCCCGCTTTTCTTCGTGCTGGTGATATTGATGGGCATCGCCCCGCTTTTAGCCTGGCGCAAGCAGGCTGCCCGTACATTTGGGAAAGCCATTTGGATGCCATTCATCGCTTCACTGGGGATCGCGGGAATCTGGGGATATACCCACCGCATGCACCCCGCTTCCATCCTTGGACTTTGGCTGGTCACGTTTTCTCTGAGCGCGATCCTGGCTGAATTTTGGAAGGGAGTCCAGGCGCGGCGCGTAACACGCGGTGAGAATCCATTGACCGCGCTGTTCAATCTGATCGGACGGAATCACCGCCGTTACGGAGGTTACATCATCCATCTGAGTGTGGTGCTGATCGCGCTGGGCTTCATCGGCGACGCCAACTTCAAGTTGGAAACTCAGGGGACGGTGTCTTCGGGGGAGGCGCTGACCATCGGCGACTACCAGTTGCAGTTTGAGCAATTACGCGGCTATCCCGGTTCGGATGGACGGGAAATTGTCGAAGCGGTGACCACTCTCAGCCAGGATGGGGAAGCGATCCGGGCACTCAACCCGCGCCGCGACTATTTCACAGTTCAACAACAGCCGGTCACCGTGCCGGGGGTCTACTCCACACCGGGTAAAGATGTGTACGTGCTCCTTGTCGGCTGGGACGATAGCGGGCAATCTGCCACCTTCAAGATTTACATCAACTCGTTCATTAATTGGGTCTGGCTCGGCGGGCTGATGATGATCGTCGGGACGATCATTGCCGCCTGGAGCAACCCCGGCCAGCGAGAAACAACCTATGTACTCAAGCCCGGTGTGTTGACCTCTCATTCCCTTGTTCAGGAAGGTTGACCATGCGAAACATAAAACGAAAACTCTTGCTGGTTTTACTTACAATCATTGCCAGCTTCTATGCCGTCAGCATTGTCTATGCCCAGGAGGGACAGCCCGGTTACCCAACTGACAATGATGTCAATCGGATTGCCAGAAAACTTTACTGCCCGGTCTGCCCAAACACGCCGCTCGATGTCTGCGAGACCAAAGCCTGCGAAGATTGGCGCGCGCAAATCCGCGACCAGTTGTCTGAAGGTTGGAGCGAGCAACAGATCATGGATTATTTTGTCGCTCAATACGGCGAACGCGTGCTGGCCGAACCGCAGCGCAAAGGATTTACGTCGCTGGTCTGGTTCCTGCCATTGACCGCCGTTCTGATTGGTACGGGTGTTGTCTACGAGGTTCTGAGGAATTGGCGGAAGCAAAAAACGACCCCTGCTGCCGTATCGTCACCGCCTGAAATCCCCAAGGAATTGCTCGAAAAGATCGAACGCGAGATACGCGAATTGGACTAATTTTGGAGTGCAAATCATGAATAGTATTGCGATCCTGATCGGGTTGGGAATGCTTGGCATTTCGATCCCCTTCGTCATCAGACCCTACCGACAGAAATATACAAAGAATGTAAATAAAATGAACACCCATGCTCAAGTTGAAGAGAGCCGCGTCGCCGCTTTGTCTGCGTTGCGAGACCTGGATTTCGATCACACGATCGGTAAAGTGACCCAGGAAGATTACATGCTTGCGCGGGCGCAACTGCTGGCGGAGGCGGCGCAATACATCCAGCAGCAAGAGCAAGAGGATGATAGGCTGGAAGCGCTAATTCAAAACCGCCGGGCTTCACGAGGTTCGAATTGCGAACAATGCGGCGCATCCATGGAAACCGGGCAGCGTTTTTGTGTTAAATGCGGCGCGCCTGTCAATAGCGCTGCCTGCCCTTCCTGCGGGAAAAAAATTCGGGCTGGCGATCTCTTCTGTCCCTCGTGCGGGAGCCGGTTTGAGGCCTGCACTGAGCCGCGTCGAAGTGTCCAGATGGAGGCGGTTGATCATTCATGAAAAAAACCGCCTTTTACTTGATGATCGGCTTGCTGGTTGTATCGGCGGCTACGACGCGTCCAGTCCTTGCTCAAACTGAAACACCGCCCGCTGGTGCGCTGGGCAAAGTCATGGGGACGATCATCAACCAGAACACTGGTACGGTTGTGGCGGAAGAAATGGACGTAATGCTGCACGTCCTCGATCAGGATTTAGCGGACGCAGGCATGCTGCATGGGCAATCCCAATCGGACGGCACCTTCCTTTTCACCAACGTGGCATTTGATGAACAGCTGCAATACGCTGTCATGGCGACCTATGACGGCGTGACTTATTTTTCTGATACGGTCCCCGTGGATACAACTTCCATGCAAGTCGCGCTGGATGTGCCGGTTTACGAAAGCACGTCCGACCTGGCGGGCGTGCAGGTGGATCAAATGCACGTGCTGTTCAACTTCGCCGAAGACGGGCTGGAGACAAAGGAGATTTATATCCTTTCCAATAGCGGTGAACGCACGGTGAAGGATGTTTACAAATTGGAAGGGGATAAGTCTGCAACATTCAAGTTCCCACTGCCGTCCGGCGCAGACTTTATCTTTTTCAAGCCCGACGATCAGGATCGCTTTGTTAAATTCGATGGAGGGTTTGCTGATACCTATCCGATCCTGCCTGGAACGCGATCGGCGCAGATCATGGTTAATTATCTCCTGCCTTTTTCTGAGAAAGGAACTTATTCGTACACGGCTCCTTTGAATATCGCTCGCATGAACCTATTGATCGAGCAGGATGCAAATGTGTCCTTACAGGGAAGGGGGCTGGCAGGGCCGGAACAAATGGCGCTTCAGGACGGCAAATCTTATCTGATCTATTCCTACTCAGACCTGAGCGCGGGGCAGACCGTTGAGGTTTCCTTTACCGGGCAGGTCAATAGCGAAGACAAAATGGTGAAAGAACCAACTATACCGCTTGCAAGCGGCGCGGCCTTTCTCGGTATTGCGATGATCGGTTTTGGGGTTTGGTGGTGGCGCAGACCCGGAAATGACCAGGGCGAGGACGATGAGATGGACGTTCAATCCGGTGGGGCAACGCTGGATGAACTGATCGCCGAGATCGCCCGGCTGGACGAGGAATATGAGCAGGGCAGTCTCAGTTCCGAAGAACATCAACTTCAGCGGCAGGAATCGGTGCAGAGGGCGAAACGTCTCTTATAAATGAGAAGACCCAAATTTGCCGGCCACATTCTGATCCTTCTGATTGTATTTTTACTGGGGATCCCCGCGATCTATAACCTGCCTCCAGTTCAAGAACGATTGGGATGGAGGGTTGCTGAACTGTTCGCGCGTTTCAAATATGCACTCTCACCTCCTGAACAGATTGTCTTTGTACCCGGGGAAGACAGCATGTTGTCACCTCAGACAGCATCTTCTCAATCCACGCCACCAGCCCCTCTTTCGGCCGCAACCACACAAGCCCCCACTGCCAAACAACCTGCCTCTTCGCCCGCATCCCCAGCATTGACATCAATCCCGAAATACTTACAACTCACTGGCTTTCAACACGAATATCAGACCTGGAATAACTGCGGGCCTGCCACCCTGGCGATGGCGCTTTCCTATTGGGATTGGGAGGGCGACCAGCGTCTCATTGCTACCTTCACCAAACCCAACCCGCGCGATAAGAACGTCATGCCTTATGAACTCGCAGCTTATGTTGAAGAAGAGACACAGCTTAGGATTGTATCCAGGGTGGGCGGCGATGTTGAGTTACTCAAACGCTTCATTGCCTCCGGACTACCCGTAATCATCGAGAAAGGCTTTGAGGGGCGTGACTTCGACGGCTGGATGGGTCATTACGTGCTGGCGACTGGTTACAGTGATCAAGATCAAACCTTTACTTTACAAGATTCCTATTATGGACCTGATCAGGTCATGGGTTACGCGGACTTGGAATCATACTGGCGGGCATTTAATTTTACCTACCTGGTGGTCTACCCGGCTGACCGCAGGAAAGAAGTTGAATTAATTTTAGGTCCACATTCCGACGAAGAGTACAGCTACACTTACGCGGCTCAAAAGGCTTCCAACGATATTTACACTCTCGCTGGCCGAGACCCATTTTTTGCGTGGTTCAACCGCGGCACCAACCTGGTGCGATTGCAAGATTATGCTGGCGCCGCGGCAGCTTATGATGAGGCCTTTGTACTCTATCCAACCATCCCGGAGAAGGAAAGGCCCTGGCGAATGATGTGGTATCAAACCGGGCCATATTCAGCTTATTACTATTCTGGGCGTTATCAGGACGTAATTGAATTAGCCAGCGTAACATTGGATGCAATGAGCGAACCGGTTCTGGAGGAAAGTTATTATTGGCGCGCCCTGGCACGCGAGGCTTTGGGCGATATTGAGGGGGCCATCAAAGACCTTCGTTCCGCCCTGAATTATCACCCCGGCTTCGAGCCGGCTTTGACACGACTTGAGCAGCTAAGGTTCACCCCGTGAATTCCATAACCAGAGCTTTCTGTCAGACATGAGACTCTTTCATGGAAAATCCGACTTTATTTCATCTTTCTCAGGGCAATGACACAGTCAACCCCATCCATAACCACATATTGCAAACAGCCGCTCCCAATTGTTGCCACGATTGGAGTATCTCCTGAGTTTCTCATTTTAGTGTCCTGAATTTAGCTTATTTAGCAGGGCTAGAACCGAGGGTGGGAGCTCTGGTTCAGCAAGCACTTCATTTCCATTGATGGTCACAATAGCAGATCGAA
>Ga0194120_10002688_pt1 | contig 30185 bp, 26 predicted proteins | sample TA2MahCa65mmetaG_FD_148642 | JGI IMG/M metagenome (GOLD analysis project Ga0194120, IMG submission 148642) | Freshwater microbial communities from Lake Tanganyika, Tanzania - TA2015019 Mahale Deep Cast 65m | ecosystem: Environmental > Aquatic > Freshwater > Lake | place: Tanzania: Lake... | reverse complement strand
TATTTATTAATCGAGACGATAATGGATCTGTTAATATTTTCAGATGTGGAATGTCTATTTTAAGAGGTTTAGGAAGATTAAACCATTTAAAACGATCAATTAATGCTGTATAGAAAGACAGACGTAATATGGGACATAGGCTTTTGCCCGAATGCTCCCAATTCTGTATTTTGTTTATTTAGATTGAGAGTTGTTATTTGTCTATCATGACGAAATACGTTGATTATTGAATTTTCCTTATTCTTTAATTGTTGACTCATTTCTGAAGTATTTAAATTTAACATGAAAGTACATGTTATTGAATTATTTGATTTGGAAATAATACGCATAAAATAAATTTGACGCTCTATTCTTTCCTCAACAGTATTAACAATTTGGTATTTAAACGATTTAAAAAAATCTTCAATCGTAGTATTTATACTAGTATTTTTATATCTTCCGATAACATTTATAAATTCTTTAAAATTATCTGATGTAAACTCGACATTGTGAGATATATTATCACCTCCTTCTTGCACTATCGCTATATAATTTAATATGTTTCATATAATATATCTCACAAAAAATTGAATTAATAATATTAAATCACCAAATACTATATTCAATCATAATCATGATCGTAGGAATTACTGGAAAAAAAGGCAATGGTAAAGACACACTAGGCAATTATTTTGTGAAGCTTGGCTATATTAGATTGGCATTTGCTCGAACATTAAAAGAAGCATGTAAAAATATTTTTGGATTCGATGATGATCAAGTAGATGGAGATCGCAAAGAAGTAGTTGATGAATATTGGGGATATACACCGAGATATGCACTTCAAACGGTGGGCACTGAATTATTCAGAAATCATTTCGATAAAGATATTTGGCTTAAGTCTTTGAAAAGAAAAATTCTTAAAGAACTAGAAAAAAATCCTGAAGCAAACTTTGTTATAACTGATGTTAGATTTGACAATGAAGCAAATATGATTAAAGAATTAGGTGGAACTATGATCAGAGTCACAAGAAAATCTGCTAATACACGAGTAGATTTACATGAATCAGAAACTTTGATAGAAAAATTACCTGTTGATTATGATTTAACAAATGATGGAACTATAGAAGAGTTATTTGAACAAGTTAAACAAATAAAATTTTGCGTTAAATCATAGTTTCAAATTATAAGAATATTATTTATTATGACAACTAACATTCCTATCAATGTTGAAGATCTCAATAAACTATCAAAACTTATCCTAAATAATATTCCTCAAGGCACAGAACTACGAGAAAGTATCACAAACTTGCAAAATTTACAGAATAATATTCAGAATATTCAAAATAACACTCCAAATGTTGTTCCAAATAATAATGTTGTTTTATCTCCAGACAGTGATATAATTACAGAAGGTTCTAATGGTTTTTATAAAATTGCTGGACTATCTGTTCCTCCTAAAACATTATATTTATTGTTCGTATTAATCGCGATTGGATTTATGATCTGGAAGTCTGGACAGAAGAGTAAGTCTAAGAAAGATGATTAATTTTGTATATGATTATATTCAAATGTAGTTTTGAATATAATTATCTTTATTTATCTAATATTTATTTACAAATTCATCATTCCCATAAGAACCAACCAGTATACAACTGTGTGGGCTACCAAACCAGTAACTGATGGGCATCCCTTTTCGTCAGCTAGACTTGCATTAAAAGATCGTGTGAACATGTAGAATTCATCGCTTGAGACGAAGAAGAACAATAGACCTGCGTAAACCGAGTATTTAAGCAACAATGTATTAGATCCCTCTGATTTGATGACATATTTCATAACTAGCCAAGCTACTGCAACAAATGCTACTGAGTGGAGCAATTTGGATTTGTAGTTGGGGCAATTGCCTTCAGAAGCAAAATATCTGTTTGAGCGTTCATATAACTGAGGCAATGACATGAGAGCAAATAGCACAGCTACTGCACCAGCATGTTGAGCTTTCGAACCTACTGATAAACCGAGTATGTTGATATCCATATCTTATATATGTAATATATTAAGAATTTTTTATTTTTATAGTATTTAAAAATCTATATATATTTTTAATGCGAAATTTTTGATAAAATTAACTCATGATTATATCGCATTGTTATAATTTTACACTTGATATGATGTTCAAAACTTTCTTTGAACATTACACTTGTTGTTATATGCAAAACTTTCTTTGAACATTACACTTGTTGTTATATGCAAAACTTTCTTTGAACATTACACTTGTTGTTATATGCAAAACTTTCTTTGCATGTTACATTTGACGACACTCTCCTTGACTACTATGTTCATGATGATGATTATCATCATCGTCATCATCTCGATGATTTCCTTTTTTCCGATGATATTCTTCTTTTAATGCATCCGAATCATTTTGAATCTTGATAGTTTCTTTATATTTATCGAACAATATAGCTTCAACAGAAGTTTTATCCTTCTTGAGTTTATATTTTTCTTTACCGGTTAAAGAAATTGTTAGATTTCTCTTAAGTGTTTCATTCATAATTTTAGAAGGATGTTCAACTGAAATCTTAATAAATAGATCTCCTTTATTTACAACTTTAGAATCACCTTCCGAATCAGAATCAGAATCAGAATCATGTTTATTAATTTTTGGCATGCCTTCTTTTAACACAACAACCATATCTCCATGTCTAGTTGGATCACTTATATACAGAGACACAACATGTTTATCAAGATGAATTAGTTCTCGTGTGAAACCTAATAGAGATTCTGTAAAAGTAATATCGAGTTCGATTAGTAAGTCTGATGGATCGATACCTTTTTTACCAGGAACAACAACTCCTCTCTTGAACAATGGATGATCATTTGATTCAGTAACAACAAATACTGCATCATATCTTTTGTTATCATCTTCAACATTGTCTGGTGGAATTGCATGACCTTGATTTTTAACTCTAATTGGATATCCATTAAAAACTCCTTTTGGAATTGTCACAGAAACATTAGTTGTTTCAACACTATATTGTTTTCCCCGACAATCAGGACATGGCTCTCCTGAGATTCCAGTTCCGCGACATGATTCACATGCGGTTTGGGCTACTGTCATTGGACCAATTTGTATTCTTCTAAAACCTGCTCCATTGCATGGTTTACATTGTTTCTTCTTACCAGTCTTAGAACCTGATCCATTACATTTATCACATAATGTATATCTTTTGATTTCTTTTTCAACAACTGCTCCATTATACATTTGTTCGAGTGTGCAATGTATTTGACATGTTAGATCGGTGTCAGTTCGACGATGAACAGATGTATTCATGTTGATAAAATGTTGGAATATATCCATTGGATTAAATCCTGATGGAACACCACTTTCAGATTCTTTTAAACCATCTATTCCGTGTTCATCATAAATAGCTCGTTTTTCTTTATCACTTAGAACAGCATATGCTTCAGCGATTTGTTTGAATTTTTCAGTGGCTTCTTCTTTGTTATCAGGATTCTTATCAGGATGCCATTTTTTAGAGAGTCTTTTATAACTCTTTTTGATATCTTCTTCTGATGATGATTTATCTAGTTCTAATATGGAATAATAATCTGTCATTATTGTTGGATATGATTATATATATTGTGGTTATGATATTAAAAAATCAACTTTTTCGCGGGATGAACAATGTGAAACATTATTCATTATACATAAAATAATAATGATACTTATTATTTTTAGCAAATATTTTTATTTTTCATGTGATATAATATTATGAATAGAGGACTCAAGATAATCAAGTTGATACAAGAAGATAATGATAAATTGTCTTCTTATTATGGACAGGATGGAGGTGGATCATATAAATATGAAATAACATATGATCCTGAATTATTATTCCATGTTAAGAAAATTGGATTAAGTATAAATGAATTTTTTAGTAGATATACTTTTAAATATGAATATACAAATTCATTTAACAATAAATTGTTTTCAACATTAAAACCTATCATAAATGTTCTTAAAGACAAAATAGAATTGATTATTACATCTTATGAAATATCGGATAGTGATTTACAAGACAAACTATTTTTTGTTAAACCAACTATTAGTGATCAAGAGAAATACGATCATTTATCTGATTTGAAAAAATTGTCATTTGATATCGAGACACAAAAACAAAATTTTATTGATTATATTTCTAAAACAAATATAAATTTTGAAACAAAAACATATGAATTAGATACGAATCTAAATTTATCTGATATATTTGTCATATCTAATGCTAAAAATATATTTGACAAATATATATATAATAATGTAAATATATCAGACGAAAAAAAAATTAATTTACATTATCCTTTACAAATAAGGAATGTTTACTTGAAAATAAACGATGAATATTTTAAAACAGATCAAGATATCTATCATGATATGTTCATATCTACAAATACATTAAAAGATATTAAAAATGAACAATTGGAAAATAATACTATTATTGTAATAAGATATAATTCTGGTTCTAATTACATGATAAATATTACAATTAATAATAAATATACTTTAGTTAAATCATTGAATATTGAATATTTGAATAATCTTAAACGCGATATAGCTCGTATATATGATTCAAAGTATTTATCAGACAAACTTGTTAATGAATTTTTCCAAACTGAATTCGATAAAAATATCGCATTAGAATATGATAAACAATATATTTTAATGCTTTTAATGGAATACACAGAATTATCTATTTTGTATAAATCTTTGACAAAAAATATAAGTGATAGACCTGATATCGCAATGTGTTTGATGACTCACATGAGAAGTATTATCATGAGATATATGATGTGTTTAGAATCATTAATTTCAAAGTTTAATAGACAATATGATAGCGAATCATTTAATGATAAATTATTGTCTATTATTTATCGTGATATTATGAGTGAAAATTATATAACTGAATTTTCAAAATACAGTTCATATATATAAATTTTCGAAGTTTAATATATATGCAATATATTAAACTTAATAAGAAGATACAGAGTGGTGGATATGCATTGACATATACAGTTAAATATAATGATCAACTCATCAAAATACTTAAAAAATTGGGCATCAAGAAATATCAAGTTTATTGTTGCCGTCATAAAAAAAATCTTCCAACTCAGCCAATTTCATGATCTGTGATGGAACATGTTTTAACTTATTATGTGAACAATCAAATTCGCGTAATTTACTTACATTCTCTATTTGTTTGGGTATCTGTTTCAATTTATTATTTCTGCATAACAAACATGTTAATTTATTAGAATTAGATAATTTCATCTTCCTAATATTATTATACGAACAATCCAATAGTTCCAAATTAATTAATCTTCTAATATATATTTGAGTAAGTTTATTAAATGAACAATTTAAATGTTTTAACCCATACACTCCTTTGATAATATCTGATAAATCTTCTATTAGATTATCATGACAATCTAATAACTGTAAATTTTTGGGACTTTCAAAAGTTTCAAGTTTATTATTCGAACAATATAATTTCTGTAAATTGAACAAATTCTTAACATTAATTTTCTTGAATTTATTATTCGAACAATCTAATTTTCTTAAACTAGTTAATTTCTTAATGGATGGAAATTCTCGAACATAATTTCCGTCAAAATATAAAGTATCCAAATTAACTAATTTTTCTATTGTATTAGGAATTCTTCGTATTTGATTATATGATAGGTGAAAATATTGTAAATTAACTAATTTATCAATATGTGGTGATAATTCTGTTATTTTATTATTGGATATATTCAAACAAAATAAATTTAGATTATAAAGTTCCAATGGTAATTCAGTCAATAGATTACCATCGCAAACCAAAATTCTCAAATTAATTAATTTATCAATTTGATTCGGAAGTTTTTTAATCTTATTATCGCTGCATAATAAAACTTGTAAATTAATTAAACTTCCTGTATTAATTGAAATGTCTTCAATATTGTTATACGAAAAATCAAGCATCTTAATCTTATTATCCAATGATTCAATGTGATCAACATCTTCTGGATTAATATAATTAGATATTCTATTCAATATCGCATTAATAACTGTCAGAATATAATAACATAATTCTTCAAAGATAGTCATCATGATTGTATACTAATATATACAATCACAATATTTCAAAATAAAATCAATTTTTTCTGCATGAACATTTATTCTTAACCAAAACTTCCAGTGATTCTGGCTTCAATGAAACTAAAGACCAACAAGTATCAAATAATTTTACCATCAAAGGCAAATCACTTTCAGGAACTTTAGTCTCAAGTAGAACAAAATACAAAACTCCGTAAATGACATATTTCATCGAATTAACATTCAATGATAATGCTTGGCTTTTTTCTTGGGCTAGATTTTTCATAAAATTCGAAGTAGCACTAATTAGAGAACACAATGAAGGTATATCTTGAACTGTAATATTACCATCGGCATTTATTTTTTTAACATCAGTCATCAAAGTAGATACATAACTATCTGTCTGTAAAACAGAAGTCAATAATGCTTTAACAGCTCTCTGAACATCAAGATTAACATTATCTGAAACCATTTTTTGACTTACAACACTCATAACTGTTCCTAAATTTGCTTGAAGAGTTGAACTCATTATATTCTTTCTTATATAATATAAAAATATGAATAGACGCAAATATTGAAAATAAATTAATTATAATGATAGTCTAATCTATATCAATTTCATATGGCTTCTATATTTGATACTTTATTAATTAGAACTGAAGACAATATTCTCAAATTGCGAGAAGAACGAGAAGATGATAATATAGAGTATAAATTACGATTAAATGGAAAAACTCCAACAGGTGAAAAAATAGATATGAATTTGAAACTGAGACATAATCAATTAATTAGTCAAATGAATTTTAGAATGGATATAGGAAAATATAGTGTTGGCAAGAGACTTGCTCATTATATTTTGGGTGTCAAAGATGATGGAACATTTGGAAATCTAACTGAAGAAGAATTAGATGAAACATTTACAATATTTTCTAAATTAGTTTCTAATTGTCATGCTTGTATCGAATTTTGTGAAAAAAAGAAAGAATATAAATTAATTCATGTTATTATTCAAAAAATAGATCATTCAAAAATACAAGAAATTAATCTTGCATTTGTTGGTCCAAGTCAGCATGGAAAAACAACAACTATTAGTAATCTTGTATATAATATTTGTGATGATGGATCTGGATATTCACGAAAATTAGTATTAAGACATGAACATGAAAAATTATCGGGATTAACATCATGTATCAAAAAAGAAATCATTGGTATGAAAGACGGAAATATCATAGATTTTAGTTCATGTGTTGAATCGTCCACTGAAGAAATAGTTAGAATGTCTGATAAAATTATTAATTTAATTGATCTTCCTGGAAATACTAAATATCTCAAAACAACTCTATTCGGATTATGTGCTTACAGAATCGATGCTTTAATTGTAGTTTTTGATATTTCTAAAAAAGAAGACTATGATATCATCTATTTTTACAAAGCATTAGCAAAGGCTTTAAATATTCCAATTCAAGTTCTATTAATTAAAACTAAAAATTTAGACTATGATGTTTCTGGAGATAATATTGTAATCAATAATGTTAATAGAATGGGTTATGATTTGGTTATTAAATATTTGAATACATTGCATCAAAGAAAAGTTAAAGAAATGGATCAAAATTTGTTCAATATTGTTGATATATATGATGTTCCTGATACAGGATTAATTTTTTCGGGCATGATGATGTATGGAAATTTGTCTCTACATGATACAGTATATTTAACCAATGGAATAAATACTTATAACGCTACCATTAAATCTATTCATAGAAAACAAGTTGATAGTCATACTATTTATCATGGTGAGACAGGAGCAATACAATTGGATTTAGAAAAAGTCATTTCTGATAAAAATATGATTATTACCACAACAGAAAAACATGAACTATATAAATCTATCAAGTTTAAATTGATATATAGGCTTGGAAAGAGATTAAAAAATCAATTATCTCTATTGTTCATAGAAAATAATATTATTATGGTAAATATAGATTATGTCTCAGATGAAATTATCTTGAGATTCTTGGATAAACAAATTATAATACATGATTTGAATGCGATTGTATTTTTGAAGAATTCTGACGGGATTTATTTGGGGCATGTTTATGGATTATAAAATTTATATTTATATTTATTATATATATTTATTATATATATGAGTGAGGATTCAACTACATATAATGCTACTGAACCAATAGTAATAAAATTAAACTTTAATGATGTATTTATTAATCATATAAGACATCTTGGATATAATTTGCGTGTTTTCTTTGAAAGCATACAAGTTTTTTATGACATGACACCAAGAGAAGATCCAGAAGTAGAAAAGAAACACAATTGGAATGTATTTCAACCATATTTTAAAGATTCAAATAATAAAGATCTAACAAGTAATGTTGTAATTACACACAATACCGCAACTATTTATGTTATTTATCAACAAGAATACAAGATAAAAAAAGACCAATTAGAAAAAGATAATATTTATTTACGATTTACAAATATGTTAACAAAAAAATGGACAGATAATAATATATTTACTTATATAAATCAAACTGTATTCACTAAATTTATTAATGATAAAGGAATAAGAGAAGAATCTAGAAATATTAAGCGTATATATGTAATTAATCAAGATCCAATTAACATTAATAATAATACCGAAATAATATATAATAATTTAAATATATTTCAAACATATTATTGGGAGATATATAAAGTTAAAGAGAATAAAATTAATATTACAATTACTCATCCTGGTGCTAAAAATGGATATCAATATTTAGTATGTGATGATAATTATTTTGGAGTAATAGAATATAATTCAAATAAAAATGTGTTTGATGAACTAAGAATAAATAGAATAGACAAAGATACACTAAAAATCCTTGATTCTATTGATGATATGCCAAATCCGCGATCCTATTTTAAACGCATGATTTGGGATGAAATGCTAACTGTAATAAAAAAGAATAGTGAACATATACCAGGAGGTATTTCCAAATTTGCGTCTAATGTTCTTAAAAAACAAACAATATACATGAAATTACTTGATGATATCATGATTAATAATGACAATATTATTAAAGATGATAAAATAAATCAACAAACATTAGAAAATATTATTAAAGAACTATTCAATCAATGTTTTACTAAATATTTATCATTAGATGAAATAAATGATGATAAATATAACGTTCGTATTGATCATTTAACACAAGAGACAATAAATTTATTTAACAAAGATCATGACAAGCTACTAGATAATCCGATTGATAGAGAATCGATTTCAAATCCTGCTACCATAAAAATAATGCGAGATGGAGATATTATATTAGACATGATTACATCAGAAGAAGACGATCCGATAACAAAAAAATATCGAGAATTTGTTAGTAAGCAATGCGAATATAAACACGAAGATAATATTTATAACATTGATATCAAAAAATATAAAATAAGATCACATGAATTATATATATGTAGAATTTCATTTTCACATGATTATAATATTCTCAATTTTATAAATACAAAGTATTTAGAGTCATTAGAAATGGATGTCATTTATTTATATGATAGGAAGTATTTATCTGATAAATTAGTAAGTGAAGTATTTAATGATATTGCGAAACATGATATTAAGCTTGAATACGACAAACAATATATTTGTAAATTAATAATAGAATATTCTGAATTAATACTTTTGTATAAATATCTAATAGAAAAACTTTCTATCGAGACTAGTATGAAAAGCATTTTATGTATACTATATAAATTAACTATTAACAGAAATCTTATAATGAAATACAAAACTTGTATTATTTCATTAATTAAAAAATATAATAACATTTATGGAGCTTATTTTAATGATAAAATATTAACAATTAATACTAATATTATCACAATTGATAATAGTTTATCGATAACTGATTCTCGAAGACATATTGATAATGAATTGACTGATGGAGGTGATTTTAAATTTATCATGCGTGATAAACATTTTAAACACTATTCATCATATATTTGATTGTATATGAACATAATTATATTATATTGCATTTTAAAAAATGCAATATAATCTGTTTTCATAAAATCCTTCGGATCTTTTTCAAGCTATCATGTTAGTTAACGAATAAATCGTTAACTAATATGATTGCATAGTTTCTTCGAAACTATGCAATCATGTCAGCCTTCAATCTCGCATAATATTTGTAATTCTCTATGGTTATATCCTCAAAATTCAAATCGTCTATATTTGTTATCTTCTTATTAAATTTCAATGTTGGGAATTCATAAGGAATTCTCAATAATTGTTCTTTGGCTACATTAACATGAGTCTCGTAAACATGAACATCTCCAATATTTATAATTAATTTATATGGTATTAATTTTACACCCTCATAACTTGGATCATTATTTACTAATTCACAAACAATATGAACTAGCAATGCGTAAGAAGCAATATTAAATGGATTTCCTAATATGAAATCATTTGATCTAATGTAAGTTGAACAACATAACATATTTTCTCCAGATACTACAAATTGAGTTACAATACCATGACACGGATATAATACTCCTTGTTTGGCTTGACTGGGATTATAAGTAGTCATTATAATTCTTCGAGAATATTTGTCAGTTTTTAATAATCGTAATACTTCAATAAACTGGTCAATGCCTTGTCCTGTATAATCATGATCACAACCTTCATATTTTGCGTTGAAGTATCTCCACTGAAAACCATAAACGCTCCCCATATCGCCCTCCTTATAATGACTTAATTCAACCGAATCCAAGAATTCTCGTGTTGTATTTGGTTTCCATATATTAATTCCTTTTTCTTCGAGTATTTTTGAATCGGTTTTACCTTGCAAGAAAAATTTTAGTTCTTCAAATATACCTCTAAAAAATACATTCTTAGTTGTTAACAGAGGAAATCCCTTTGTTAAATCAAATTCCATGTTTGCTCCAAATATAGAATATGTTTTGGCATTACGAGTTTGTCTATAATGTCCAGTTGTGAGAATATTTCTGAGTATATTCAAATATTGTTCTTCTTCACGATTTACAGATTTTCGTTTATATTTATTAAATGAAATATTACATATTCCTAGTTCGTTAAAACTAACTTCGTCTTTAGACGAAGTTATTTCAACGCTTGTTTTAGAGGCTTCGTCTCTAAAACAACCGTGTTTTCCATTAACAACAGATTTACTAACAAGATCATAATTTGATAAATCTATATTAACTCGTAAATTTGCCTTAAAATTATAATCGATCTTAGTTAAATATACATAACATGATTTTGAAATATATTCATTATATAATTCAACTCCTCCACAAATAAATATTGTTTCCACAACATCTAATTTATTCAAATATTTAATTGCCAATTCTGAATTTGCAAATATAGAAAATCCTGAATCTTTTTCATCCACAAGAGTAGAACTAATAACAACATTAATTCTGTTTTTCAGTGGACGATATTTAACAGGAATCATTTCCCATGTTTTTCTCCCCATCACAACAGCATTCATTTTTTCTGTGTTTTCTGTATGTGTTGTTATCTTTCTAAAATATTCAATATCTTCTTTAAAATTCCATGGAATTTGTGATTTTAAAGTTGTTGAATCTACATAGGCAATACTAAAATTGTCATCAATTGCAAGAATACATGCAATAGGTTTAGACATGATTATATAAGATATTCTAATATTTTATATAATTATAAAATAAATTCAATTTTTTTTATTCATTTTTTCTAACAAATCCACTGGAACTAATGTTTCATCCTCATATGGATCTAATTCATATTTTCCTGTTCTCGCATTATATTTCATAGATATTACTACTGTTTTAGAATCTTTGGTTTGTTTACCATGTTTATTGTAATAATATTCAATTACAGTCTTAAAATCATCATATGATTTAACTTCCACATCTTCAGATCTAACTGATTCTTTCATTCTCTCTAAACATACTTCTAAATGATTTTCACGCATATTTATCTCTTTATCATTCGTAAAATCAATAATATTACCATCAATATCATAAAAAATCTCCAATTCGTATAATTCATCCTTGTTTTCACAATCTTTAACTAGCTTGAATGCACATAACTGTATATACATAGAGTGATAAATTAATGCATATCCAAATGCACTAACACAACTCATTTTAGTATTGTCATCGAATCGTCCACCATATGATAATGCAATCCGATCATTTTTCAGTTTCATAAATTCTGTATTGAGTTCTTTTATTTTCAAATTGGCATTGATGCTTGCCATATTGAAATTTGATGTAAAATCTATAGATATATCTGACATTATATATTTTCAATTTTTATTTAGCTTTTCCAAATCCAGAGTTAGCAATAGGTTTATACAAAGTAGGATATTTATCACAATATGCTTTCAACTTATCTTTCAACTTATTTAAATTCAATCCCATTGTGTTGTGAATAATAATATTATATGGTTTGAATGGCGGAATTAATTGATTCTTGTTTAGCGATTTATATTTCTGACTATTGTCAATAATTTCTTGATGATTCTTAATAATAGCTTCTAAATATTCTGAAGTTTTTTCTATCGCCGATTGAGTTTGAACAAGTTGAGTTGTTATTTCTTCTAAATCCTTGTCCAATAAATTTGTTAACTTTTCATATGCTTCATCTTCATCTTTGCATATTGAAACATAATCATCGAAATTAGAAATCCTAAATTCTGAAGATAATTTGGTAGCAATATAATCTATTATTTCCTTATTAATATCTTTATCAGATACGCTTGTCTTGTTGTTTCGAAGCTTGTGAAGAAACAACACACTTTCTTGAAATTCTTCTAACTTATCTCGTCGTTCTGTCCTCTCTTCATAATTCTTAATATGACTATGTGTGTGAATCTCTAGTGTATGAATAACATGATTGAGTAAATGTTCATAGCCCTTATACAAATTAATACACTCAATATGTTTTCTATATGTTCTTAATTCGGTTGGATGACAATGATCACAATCATAATAACAAATAACCTTGTCCAAATTTTTGTTCACTTGTTTCCCAACGCCCAATAATTTTGTGTGATGTTTTTTACATGAATGTTCGGTGTTATGTTTTGGATCCATGCATTCAGAACAAAAAATAACCCTTTTAACAACATCCAAACAATGAACAATTGCTTTGATATTAACAATGGATCTTGAATATAACAATCCTAAGAATGTCATAAATCCTTTGTAGTTATCAGCGGTGTTTTCATTGTTTTCATCCAATGATTTATTCATATCAATAAAATCCGTAAAATAATTAAAGCAAATATTATTTAATTCGTGATGAAAACTTATATCTTTGTCTCCACTTTTAATTATAAATTGTGAAAATTGTTTCGCAACATCAGCACACAATTCTGGAACTGATTTATATTTGGGATCTTCTTCGAATGTAAATCCTTTTACTGAGATTGGACATCTCATCGCACATACTATAAGTTCGGAAGCCAAAAAATGAATATTCTCTTCAGTGGCAAAATTTAAGCTTTTTAATTTTTGCAAATATTCAGAATAATTACTTTGACTCAACATATTAATGTAATGTTTAACGAAATTTTTAAATATCATAGCATTCGGATTATCTCCTTTGGTTATACTATTGATAATTTCATCAATGTGTTGTTCAAATGTCATGATACTGATATAATTATTATTTTCACTATTGCAATATTGAACTAGTGATTTAGGCAACATGTTATTAACAACCTGATATTTCATGAACTCATCTGATTTATAACTTGACCTACTCATGATATAGAATATTGTAAAAGATTGGTTCTTGTTTAAGTCTGATAATAATAAAATCAATTTTTTGACAAGTTCTATGAAGCAAACTATTTTAGAATTGTTTAAGTTCTGCACTATTATAACCTTTAAATAACCTTCCATCTGGAGTATAAAATCCTGGTGCTGTTTGATCATAAACATACATAGACATACCAAACGGCCAACCACCAGATTTTACTGGTGTTAGCTTGCCAGCTACAGCATCAGCCCAAAGAAACCCAGTACCTCCACCAAGAGGGCATATTCCTGCCCAGCCATCTTTTTGTGAATTACCAATATACATACTTCCAAATACACCTCCTTTGGCACCAGTAACGGTTCCACTAATAACAATGTTAGAAGGGTTTTCCGTTGTTATTGTTGCACGATTATTTATAATAACCTTTGAATCAGCTCCAACTTGCACACCACTATTATTACCAAGACCTGTTATAGAATTATTTGAAACATTATTAACATGTGTAAATCCTGCAAAACCACTAGCATTTCCAATAAATGCTGGTCCAAATGTTCCACTAGAACCCACTACTTTACCACTATTATCAACACTTGCCACAACAGTCTTTCCATCCGTTCCAAGAACATTTATTTTTCCAGTTACATTTAAATTTTGAACGGTAGCATTGCCTCCATTTACTATAGAAGCACAATTCTGAATCGCTTGTGAATCAGTCAAGTGTTCAAAATTTTCATCACAATCATAAGTTAATATTAAGGACAATATTCCTAATATAATTACATAATTAATTGGAACATCAATTAATTTGTTATATGATACATATAATAATATCGCAATAAAAATTGCTACTAATATTGTTCTCATTATATTATAAACAAATATAATTTCGTGAAATTAACTATATAATATATATATTAATGTATATTATATGATAACACTAATATTGATTATAATTCTGATTATTATATTGATTATAATACATATAAATATGTCAAAACATAATATTGATATTCCTCTAACAAGTTTTAATTCTTTGAATGATGATCATGCTAATATGATAGAAGCATTAGATAAATTTCATAATCTATGTGTTGATCATTGGCACGAGGAAGAACGATTATATGAATTAGGAAAATTAAAAATGCCAACAAATCATAAAAATATAGATGATTCATGGAATGAACATAATAAACAACATATAGAATTTATAGATAAAATAGTAAATATGAGAAATGAATTAATAAATCATATTAAAAAATATGATATACCACATTTTCATTGGTCAAATATGATATAAAATATTTTTTAGTTTAGTTTAGTTATCTTATAATGACTGATCAAGAGAACAATAATTTGACTTAGTATTATAAGAATAATCAATTTATAGATTCTTGTTTAAGAAATAGAGGCAAAATATGAATTTCTCCAATATAAAATATTTATAAAATATAATGATATTCACTTATTACATATAATTACATATAATTACATTGTGCCCGAATGAGTTGCAACTAGATCTAAATAATAATATAGTTAGAACAGAGTTCGATAATGATTAGTTTATACGAATTGTTGAGTAACACCTAAAAAATTTCTACCCGGATTACCATTCCAAGTATCAGCACCATTCATATCCCATCTTGCATAAGCCCCACCAGGTATAGCAGTACTATACCAATACATTTTACCTTTTGATAAATATAATCGATCTGCTGATAAATTTCCATTAATAGTAGTATCTCCAAAAATAGATATATTACTATACAAATCACTTTTAGCATTTACATTATTAACTCTAAAACCACACCATTTATTTCCATTATTATCTAATTGATATCCACTATAATCAGGTATTACATTATTTTTTACAAGAGAAACATGTGTTACTCCGCCCCAATTTGGGTCGCTAGTTTTACCAATAAACATATTTGCAAATGTTCCACCTCCTGTTCCCATTATATTTCCATTATTATCTATACTTGCTGTAGTAGCTCCACTACTATTTTTAATAGTTAAACCACCTGTCAAAGTCAAATTTCCTAAAGTAGTAGTTCCACTATTATATAAACTAGCTACATTTTGAATTGCTTGTGAATCAGTCAAGTGTTCAAAATTTTCATCACAATTATATGTTAATACTAATACTACTACGCCTACAAAAAGAATGTAATTAATAGGTATATCAATCATTTTATTATATGATGTATATAATGCAATAGCTATAATTATTGCCAATATTATTGTTCTCATTATATTATAAACAATATATATTTTTTTTACTCACTAAATTTGATTGATCGCAATACAGAATATCGATATGTTAACAACATATATTAGAACACACACCACACAATACTGTTTCAGGAGAAATTGCATGATGTATGCCAAAATAGCTGACACTACTAATGTCATGAATGAAACACCCACAAGTAAATATGCCTTGAAAGGAAACCATATGAATGGATATATGAAAACGGCAAAATAATATAACATTCCATAGTATGTATTAGGAACATTCCAAATACTGTTCTTAGGTAATTTGAAATATTTTCCAACAAGATAAGCATATTCACTGCTCAAAACAGAAGAACATGAAATCTTATCATTTATGTCACAAGCTACTTTTTTAGGTTCTTCGTTATCTGATATGTCAAATTTTGCTTTTCCAAAATTAACACTAATTTGATCTGTTTTTTTCTCAGAATTCTTTTTCGAAGCAACTTTCTCTACATAGATTGCATAAGAAGTTAAAACAATGCCCGCAATACTAAAGAAAGTAAGCATGTTAGAATATGGTGTTTGGATACAGTTAGAATTGGACTTTTGTAGATATATTATAAAATCAATTTTTATATATAGTATAATAGAACTTAGGGGGCACCCGTTACATAAAACTTAACATTTCTTGATATTGAATAATTTTCAATTTTGGCATTTTATTTGGGGATTTTACTTAAAATTTTACACGATTCGCTATCAAGAGTGTACATTAGATGTCTGCAATGAAAAAAATCACATACGACTCTCTAAATTAAGTTTCTTTGACGAATTGTAACTATCCGTTATTAATGATTAATTTTTAGTTAATCATCAATAAAATTATTGATAAATACCTATTAATTTTATACCTTTCGCTCCATGAGGATCTCTTTCTTGAACAACTTTACATTGTTCACATTTAAATATTTTATTTGAACCAACTTTATCGTTGTATTCACTACACATATTACAAACTGCTGTTGTAAATCCCTCATGGACTTCTTTATATTGAACTCCTTTAACTGAGCATTTATACTTCAATCTTTGACGGAATTCAAAATGTCTCATTCTTAATCCTATTCTTTTCGTCATATTAGTTAATATAGATTTATCTTTTGAAGATGCTTCCTTCATACTAAGTTTTCCAATAATTACTATATCTGCTGTATGTGTTAATACATCAATTGTCTTCCAATGTAAATCATCTACTAAATTCTTGATATGTAGATACCATCTACTATTAATTTTATTTTTTTGTTTCTTAGATAGATTACTTTTATCAACTTTATCAATTTTCTTAAGATAATATTTTATTTTATCAGATGTATTGGTTCCCATTTTAAGAACGCAATTATCACCTAATCCAGTGCAGAATGTTCTGATTCCCATATCACATGATATACATCTACACTTCCTTTTGTTATCTGATTTCTCAACTGTTAGCGATTTATTAACTAACAATGTATATTTATTCGTCTCAGAATCGTATAAAATTTTAACACTTTCATGTGTTAATTTATAATCTTCTCTATTATATTCATATGTCATTTCTCCAAATACTGCAGGACATATATGATAATTACTATTAAATTGCTGAATAAATCTGTTTTCAAATTCTAAAATTTTTCTAACTTTAGTATATCTCCATCTTCGAATGTTAAATTTTTTAATGTTCCCTTCAATATAATTAGTGATACATGATTTGTAAGATGTACATGCATGTTTAATAGCACAATCTAATATATGAACTCTAATCCTATTATTTTGATCACTTCCAGATCGTTCTACTATTTTATTTCTGATATCTTTTAGATAATTCGTTCTAAGATTTTGATAATTAACAATTTGTTTCATTTCAGAAAGCTTATCTGAAGATTCATTAATGATTTTTTGTAAATCACTCATATAATCGGTAGTAGATTTTAATTCGATTTTATTATCATTGATACGATCTGTTATATCATTTAATGTATTCTTATTAATGACTTTTTTCGATTTACTAATAAGATTTTTAATAGTTTTTTCGAGAATATTTTGATATTCAACAAGATTTTTCATTTCTTTCATTGATTCTTTGTATGTATTATGATAATCTGTATATTGACTGATTGAAAAATGATTTTTAATAAAATTTATAGTTTCATTATACATTGCTACATCAGAATTGAACCAATTTTGGAATATGATATGTTGAGAATTTGAAACATACATATTAACTTTTATACATTTAGTAGTAGAAATATCAGGTATATCTATATTAACTGCTGAATAATCTATCTTATCTTTATTATTAAAAGTATGTTCATATATATCAAGTCCTGATATATCTAATTCATTATATTTTAACTGTCCTTCTGGACAATATATGTCATTATGATGATCTTTAATAGTTTGTTGATATTGTTTTAATCTGGCTTGTCTTTTAGCCATAATAATTAATTGTATTTAGTGTAATATATTAGGGCGTATATATTTCAACTTTTTTATATATAAAATAAAGGATTTTATATATAAAAGTATCAAGAAATATCAAGTTTTAGGCTACTAGTTGCAACCCCCTAAGTTTCATTATAAAAATATATATATAAGTTATACGGGTGGCGTATCTGTTACCTAAGTTATACGGGTGGCGTATCTGTTACCTAAGTTATACGGGTGGCGTATCTGTTACCTAAGTTATACGGGTGGCGTATAGGTTAGAAAAACAAAAAATATACTAATATATTATATAGATGTCAAAAGATAATATTTTTATCAAATTATTAAAGAAACATACAGATATCGATCGAAAATTCATCAATACATTTTTCAAAAAATTTAAGATAGGAGGTGAATTAGATTTTGATATAGAAGATACTAAAGTTGCAAATTACTTAGATATAGAATTAATTACTCTACGAAAAAGATTATTAAGTCACTATTCAAAAACACAACAATTTATAGAAAATGTAGATTTCATAAAAATGAAAGGAACAAAAACATCCGAAGTTAAATATATGATTAATTATCAATGTTTTGAAAGAATCGCCATGCGTGGTGATAGTAAAAAATGCGAAAGTATTCGAATGTATTTCATAAAATTGAGAGAATTCATAATGGAAAATCAGAGACTTATCTATCAAGCAATTGAAAATATTAGAGATGCAAATTATTCAGATATTGAATCCATATATTTTTTTGCAATAGATGAAAGACATCCGGATACCTTTAAAATAGGTCGAACAAAAGATATTGTCAAACGATTAAACAATTATAATGTTGGACGAATTAAAGAAGTTGATCTAAAATATTTCGCAATCGTTACTAATTCGTTTTTAATAGAAAATTGTATGAAACTCAAGCTTAAAAAAAATCAAATTATTGAAAATAAAGAGATATATGAAATTGATCCAAAAATGCTTAAAAAAATAATTAATGATTGTTATTGTAAATATGTATCTCATTCAAAAAATGAATCATTATATCAAGAAATAGCTGATTTATTAGGATTATATGCATATACAAAAGATAAAGTAAATATTAAACCATTTGTTATATTAGACAAGTAATATCCATCTTGAAAAGTTTGTCAAATCTCGATGTCATATATATATTCATATGTTTGATTTTCTCATGGATTCCAAATTCTTTTATCACCAATGCTGGATCACAAATAGCATAATTCAAAACTTCTTGTCTCAGTGCTATCATATTTTTATCCTCTAACAAAGAACCAAATGCAAAAATTGCTCCATATACATTTTTCCTATTATATGCTCCTTCCATCTTTGAATACATTTCGTGAGTTATTTTAATATTATAAATTGTTCCATTCTCAAATGTAGCAATAATCCAATATTCAGACGAGAAAGTTTCGATTCCATTAAAACTAGTGAACACAAGAGGAAGAGGACTTGATACGAAGACACTTGTCTTTTGTGCCATATTACTGTGAACGATAAATGCTGATGAAGACATCAAACCCCAAATAACTAATATGTAATTTATAATTGATGGTATAACATTTTTATATTTCTTATTTTTAATAACATCTTTGAAGAATATCATATCCAATCTTTGTCTTTCATTTGTAAATCCACATGGATCTTCCATAACTTCAGGATTTTCAAATGTGTCATTTAACATATCCCAAAGAGGAAGATCAGAATAATTGGGACATTGTATGCGTTTATCTTTTTGATGATGAAGACGATGAGATTCTGGTCTCTGGAAAAAATATCCAACAAATTTAGGTGTTTTAATATTCATGTGATATAGATACTCACCTATGGCTGAAAATATCGATAACCAAATACTTGATTCATGAGTTAATCCAAGAATTGAGTATAATAAGATCGCCATGATTTGTGAATCAACAATGATTTCAAATGGATGTTTGTAAAAAGATGTTATTGTTTCGATTCGTGATGGCGAGTGATGAAATTGGTGGAATAAAATCCATAATATGTATATTTGATGCCTGAAATAATGCCACCAATAAAATATCCATTGATTGATAACATAAGCAATTAGTCCACCAACAAAAGGCGAAACATGATCTCTCATATGAAAACCTGTTGTTGATGTAAAATAGCTTGTTTTTTGTAACCATTTTTCCCAAGTAAACGAAGCCAATATCACTGCAAACAGTTGGAAGATATTAATACATAGAACCCATTTCCACCATCCACGAACTTCATTGAGTTCTACTGCTGGAAATGCTCTTTCAAGTGTCATAAAAAATCCCAATACAATGATTATATATGTGAACCCCCATAAAGAAGATAATGTCAGATTGGTTAGACGAGATAGAACATCATCATATTCATGTAAATATACACCGATCATAATTATTGATATCGAAGCAACACTCGAATTCACAAACCATGCTAGATCTATTTTTGGATTTTTCAAAGATTGAGATGAATCTTTAATCATATTAACAATTTTTTGTTTCTTCTTACTAATATGTTCAATAGTCATTTTATTTAACCATCGTTGATCAAAGAGATATAAATGGGATACTATCATTCCGAGAGTTAAATCTGAAAAATTGACCGTTAGTAAGATTCCTATGTGTAATCCAAATAATAAGAACCAATAGAACATCCGTGTTTTCTTGAACACTCCTAAAAAGAGAAAACTAATTTCGGCAAATAAAGTTATCCAAGTCATTATTTTAAGATAGAATTGATTCTGTAATAAAAAATCTACAATAAAATTTTTCCGTGATAATAATCCAATTAAAACATGATTTAATGCTGTTCCATCAATCCAACTTGGGCATTGCAATTTATGTAATCCACTAGCTGTATATGAAATTCCTGTAATCGCCCACAATCCATAATATAGAACTTTTGGGAATTGCCAGTTTTCTGCTTTAGTTGGGACACATATGAAGGACAATAATATCCATCCAATATATGACAAACTTGGATTCGAAATAAAAATGTTTCTGTTAAAAAGAGAAATCCATCCATAAAATAGCCAACTTGAAACAAGTCTTGTTTTGTATCCAATAGTTAATGCCATACTACATAATATCAAAGATCCGATAAATATATTCACCATTAATGGTGAATCGTAATATAGCAATGAAATCGGTAATTTGTTATATGCCGGCAAAAGAGAAGTTGTTTTAATAACTCCTACATTACTAAATAATTCTGCTCCGTATGGAAATAATGTTATAAAATGAGTTGTTAAATACGAACCAAATAATGCTCGATATAATACAAAAGATTCATGCGTTATTGGAGAATCTTGCATGATAACAGAAAGACTTTACTAATTTGAGAAGAGTTAGTAAAATATTTATAAAATCAATTTTTTTACTTGGTTATCTTATAATGAGTTCAGACGATGATAATTTGACTTGGTATTATAAGACTAGTCAATTTCCAGACCCTTGTCTAAGAAATAGAGATAAAATAGGAATCGCTCCTAATGCCAAATATATGACACATGATAATATGATACATAAACTAACTAAACTGAAAAATATAGTTAGAAAAGAGTTCGATGACGGAAAACAAGTTATTGCATTGTATTTAATATACACTATTGATAATCAAACCAATTGGATATATCAAGAAAATGAAAATGTATTGTATTTTAAATATGTTGGATCGGATATTAAGAATGTCAAATTTAAATTTATTGGATTTAATTGTTTGGAATTTAGTTAACTTCTTTCATTAATTTTTTGACAATATCATGTTTATTGTCAAAGATTCCAATTTTCTTATCATGTTCGATGTGATATACTGGATTATATAAGGTTCCATCCTTCATTAAAATCACCGATAAATTATTTGATGATAATTTACTGTTCTTTCGAATTAGATCAACATCAAATTCATCATTACAATTTCTTTCAATAACAAATATATTTAATCCATCAACAACTTTCTTAACTTTTTTATTTTCAATTTGATGTTCGATAATTATTTTATTTGTCAAATGATCTAAATCAATATGATTATCATCTAAAAATTTCATTTTCAAATCTGTGCATAATTTTTCTGGTGTAATAGTTTTGGGAATGACTTGATTATTTCTCAATATATTGTGAATCGAATTAATGCACGAATAGTTATTATCATAATCTTGCATATTTGGAACATAAAACTTTTTAGTATCAAAAAAGTTAACTTGAGAATCTTCTTTAGAACCTCCTTTTTGTTTAGTTTCTTTATCCGATTTTCTAAAAATATAATATCTCATCAATTTATTAAATTCTCGACATCCTGTATTAATATTACTCTCTTCATAAAATTCTGCTACATTGGCTAAGAATTTATTTGTTAATGGATTCTCTTCATATTTAGCATAGTTAAGTAAATAATCTTCGTGAATTCGATATTGATTTTCAAAACTATCACTGTCAACCAAATCCAAATCACAATCATCTTTCAAAGACTTGATCAAATATCTTGGATCAACTAAATATTCCGTTAAATATCGTCCCTCTCGTGAGAACCATGACAAGTATACATCAATAGCATGTCCTGTTTCCATAACAATATCATCTTTATCATCTTGATATTTCTTAACAATCTCGAATAATATTGTAGTTTTACCATCATCTCCTGTATATTCTTGAGTAAACTTTTCTTTGCCCTTTAATAATGCTCTTATTTTTTGGGCATCAAATGATGATACTAATAAATAACCTCCTGCTCGAAGATGATTATTAATATTCTCTTTTAGATTATTCCATTTGTCTTCATTTTTGAGTGTATAGTGAATTGCAAATTGAAGATTAATTCTGTCAAATAATGTTCTCTTTTTCGGATCACTTGAGAAGAATTTTTTAAAGAATTCTTCGCCCTCAAAAGTGTTTATCGATAATGCTTTCTTTTGAGATTCAACATCTAATGGTGCGGCGATATCCATTTGAATGAAATACATCTTCGGAAAGTTTGGTTTCTTATATCGATCATGATTATATCTACTGATTGCTCCATCAACTGCTGATACTAATCCATCTCGATCAATATCTCCACATACAACCATTGATGTCATCGAATAATAGAACTTCATAATATCTCCTCCTCGTCCACACGCCATATCAAACACTGATAATTGTCTATTATTCTGATACATTTGATGACAAAATGTATAAATCATATTGGATTTGATCCAGTTGTGAAAATTTCTCATTGGTTTACCTAAGTTTGTAATTTTTTGGAAATATGCGTTCTCTTTAGAAGCACTAATGATTAATTCGTGACTGATTTTCTTCTTTAATTGATCCATTTTCTTATTATACGAATAATCATTTTTATCAGGATTGTTTCCTCGTCCTAGATCATCAAAATCACTAATTAACAATGGATTAATAATACTTCTCCAAACTTTATCGGCTACTGACACATAATTACCATATTTTTTTCCGAATCTTAGAACTGATTCGGTTTTGTCATATCTCGTTCTAATTGGTGTCCATCTGAATTTTTCATTAACGGCAACATCATTGTTATAATAAAATTCCACAACAGTTTTATCAGAAATAATATTCTTATCTAAATCCCTTACTTCATCATTATCTAAAAATAGATATGTGTCATACATCCTTTGTTTTTCTCTGAACAATATAGGAACTTCTTTGTCTTTGTCCTTATGACCAACAAATAGTTTGCAAATTCTGTAAATCTTGTTTCTCTCAAAATTAGAATTCGAATTATCATACACATTATTGATCTTACCCATTTCATCTTTCTCAAATTCTATGTAAAAATCAATTGAGTTTTTCTCTGGCGGTTTCCATTTGTAATCCTTACTCTTGCTCTCATGAAGATTAGTAATATATTGTTGTTCTAATGGTTGGAAAATAACACCATCTAATAAATATGGGCATTTAACTTTTTTCTCGATAGTGTAAGTATTCCACAATGTTGACATATATGAAAATATTTCCCAATCTCTGGCACCTTCAGCACCAATAAAATATTTCCTTCGAATGAGAGGAATTTTTGGATTAATTTCAATGTCATGATTTAATTCTTCTACTATTCTTTCTATTTGTTTAGAATGAAATTTACATAATTCATTCAAATCGAATTTTTTTGTTTTGTTTTGTTTAAATTCAGGATCTTTATGCCCCTCAAATACGAAACAATTTTTAACAACATCGTCAGCAAAAGAAAGTCTTTCAAATAATTTCAAAACCATTCTCTTATCCTGTCCTTTGTGAAATAAACAATCAAAGATCAAATAAATATATCTATTTTTATTAGGGATGAAAATTAATTCCCCATCAAACATACTGTTATTGTAATCTTTGTTCTGAATAGTAATTCCTGAATATTTAACATCCAAGTTAGAAGAAATAAAGTATACTTTATTATCACAAATAATTAGAAAATGTCTTTCTCCATCAGCCTTATCTGTGACAGCGTATTTATTGGGTAATGATTCTAAAAATTGTATTTCTAAAGTAACAGCTTGTCTCGCATCTAGTCCTGAAATATTGGTTCCTGATTCGATTGACAATAAATTTCTATAATTATCAAGTATTTTATTAACATCTGATCGTGAAATAATATAATTACTTTGTTGAACAATCTTTAACAATAATTCAGCTTCATTAAACATAGTATTCAATAATTTGTCAGTCGGTTTAGTCGTATTACATTCGATTTCTAATTCATAATTAGGAAATACTTTATTAATTCTATTATAAATATTAGTAGTTTTAGTATATGTCAAATCTACTCGGATAAATTCATCTTTGGATTCGTGAATATACAGTGAAGTTCGTTGTTTAAATCTGAATCTAATATTATTCATAGTTGTTTCATCAAGTTCTAGTAATGTTTTTAATTCTTCTTTGGTAATTTTGCTTTCTTTAGAAGATCTGACACGAAAATCAAAATCATCAACATCTATAGTATTGTCATGTTTCTTCTCCTTCTTAATGAGCTCAATATTTTCTTTCTTCTTGGAATAGAAATTGACCAATGTTCTGAAAATAACATGATTTTTAGATTTACTAAATTTCTTCATAACATTAAATATATCATTAGTGATAGTGCATCGATATGAAGTTTCATCATCAGGTTGATAAATAATATCTAGTGTTTCATGAGGATCAGCCAATCTATATTTTTGAGTTCGCTTCGATATGATTTTCAAAAGATTAATATATTTCTCTAATGGTAAATATCGTCCCTTTTTACTAAAGAAAATAAATTCGAATTCGTCATCTTTACCAACTTTATCGAATAATTCTCTTATTTTTGAGACAATATCACCATCAATATATTCTACTAAATTTTTATTCTCAGATTTAGTCTTTTTATTAGGCTTATCTTTTTTAGATGTCATATATTATAATACGATAAAAATTCTTTATGCTAGACATTATTGTTATCAATTTTTATAAAAAGAATCATGCTTCTATCAGCATCGTTATATTGATTAGTTTTCGATAGTGATAGTAGTTATCATCATATTCGCTTACTATTTCGTTTTTCTCACCAAAATTAGTAGCATTAACATATTGAACTTGATAATATGCCTTAAATTGTCTTGTTAGAAAATCAAATGGTTCATAACCAACAGGTTCTGAATATCTACTGCCATCACAATGAATCAAAAATTTTCCTGTTCCTCTTTCTTCTTCAATATAACTCATTGGTTCTTCATCATTTTCTACTTGATCATAAGTTTTTCCAAGATATACGAATCCTAATTCATTCACAATTTTAAATTTCGAATCAGGATACATCTTTAATATTTGATCAATAGATGTTATATCATCAACTAAAAAATCTATTGATTCTAAATCTGGATAATATCCTTTCAAAATCAATGCTTGTTTGACTGGAATTTTTGATTTGATTTCTACTCTGTGAATAGTCCTGTCAGTTAAGCATGTATCAATAACTCGTGATTGTTTATTTTTTCGTAATAATTCTCGTTTTTGACGAATTATTTCTTCATGATAACGAATATCCTCTTCTAATTTAGCATTTTCTACTGAACAATTAGATCGAAGTCCTTCTAATATTGATCTAAATTGTATCATTCCAAAATCTATTGAGTCGTAAAATTCGATAATTCTTTCTGATAATGCGATTGGACATTTGTAAACATATCTACATCCATAAGTCACTTCAGTTACTTCATGAGGTGTTCCAATTTTGAGTACCACAAATGTCCAACATGTTGAATGGGCAATAATTCTGTCGATTTCAATAGAATCATTTTGAGGATCGTAAATAACTAAGTCTCCTCCAACATGTCTTGTTGTATTTGGGGGAATCATTAAGAGAGTTCCCATATGATTTTTACCATATTGACCATCAACATGTTTTCTAAAGAAAGATCCTACTTCGTATTTTATTATTTGCAATGTGTCCAATTTATTAAAGCCAAATACATACTTGATATCATCTGAAACTTCCCGTCTATATCCTGAAAAAAAATAATCGAAAAGTGGAACCAAATTTTTCATTGGTTCATATTTACTGGAAATAATTGTCGCCATAAGAGTTATCATAATAGTCTTGGTTTCTTCTAATTTAGTTAATTTGATATAAGATTCATCAATATCTATATTATCATATTGTGATATACGAACATCTGGTTCTATTTTTGATCCATGATGTGTTCCTACTTTTAATGGTCTCCAGAACCATTTATATTTTTGTGGATAAGTCATGTCTCTCGTATACTCATCATCATAAGAATAAATATGATTCATTTGAAGAAGAATATGACATTCATTGGTTAATATATGTTTCATATGACTTATTCCATTAGTGTGTGCCAGATGTTCCGCAAGTTTAGTGCCAATGCGAATAGGTAAAGCACCAGATTCAAGAGATAATTTCGAAATATCAGTTTCATCAAGAACAATACATTCATCATGTTCATTTTTACTTTTGGAATCATCACATTTATGAAGTAAATGTTGATCACGATGAATATCAGATTTATCAGACATAGGTATGTCTTTACAAGATTCATCCCGAGAAGACATGTTTCTAAATAATATGATATTATGGAAAATACTTAAGATTCTACATATTCGTTTTTTTCAATTTTTATTTTAAAAATTAGCAAATATAATATTATAATGAGCAATAAAGCAAGAAAAATAAAAAGAATTGCCGAGACACATATTGATCCTGAATTAAAATATGTTCCGTTGATTCATCAAATTCCTGATTCTAAAACATCTATTTTTTCAGAAACATCCGATGTTGTATATTCAACTAACATTGATTATCCTAGAGCAGAATATGGATTTCATCATTTCATACATGCTACTAAAAATAAGACTGAAATACTGAAGCAATTTGAAGGAAAGAAGAAAGTTTATCTTGTAATGAATAGATTTGAGGGCAGTGTTGATAATTATGAAGATACTATTAACAATGTATCAAAAAAACATTTTTCATTGAAAGGTAATATTGCCAGTCGAGATTTTTATAAATTATGGGAAATATTAATGTTATTCGAATGTGTCAATAATAAAGACAAAATAGTTTCTGTTCATTTGTCTGATAATCTGGGAGCTTTTTGTCAATCATTGATATGTTATCGTGAAAAGTTCTCTAAAGTTTCTAAAAATGATAAAAATTATGTGATCACTCTCGATGAAGAAAAACTACCCAAACTAGATAAAGAAATCGAAAAATATTTGAAAGACAAGAAAGTTTCTGTTAGTAAAGCTTCAATAAAAAAACTTTCTGATGAAAAACTCGAGAAAGCCGATTTGATAACAGCTAATGGAAGTCTAGATTGGATCAATGAGAATGTCCAAGAACAAGAATTATTCAAATTATTGATTAATCAAATTTACTGTGCCATCAAATATCAGAAGAAAGATGGAGTTTTTGTTTGCAAATTCTTTGAAACATTTACTAAGACTTCAATTAAATTAATAACCATATTAAAACAATTATATGATAAAGTTTATTTTATTAAACCACTAATTAGTCGTCTATCAACATCAGAAAAATTTGCAGTATGTATTGGATTCAAAGACAAGGATAGAGAAAAACATATCAAAAGTTTGGGTAATATTATTAAACACGAATCAAATTTAAAAATAGTCGATCTATTCTCTACTTTTAAAGTTCCAAGAAATATAATACACGCAGTGATCAATATGAATACCAATATTTCAAATAATCAAATCAAAAGTATTAATGAAATTATTTCTTTTGTTAAGAAAGAAATTTATTCGGGCGAAGAATATCACACCAAAAAAGAACAACAAATTGAGGGTTCTAAATATTGGATTAACTTATATTTAGAAACCAAAGATAAGAATATTTATGATAATATAGTTTCAAGTGTTGTTGGCGAACAAAATATCAAAATAGATGAGTTGATCAGAAAATTAGTTTATGTGGTGAGTTAGTAATACTCGCTATCAGATTCTTCACCATAATAATCGCTTCCAGATTCTTCGTCTTTAATTACTTTCAAAGTAAGTAGAGCAGAATGAGCCGCATTTTGTTGAGACTTGATTTTTGAATCACCTGATCCATTTCCAAGAATTCTATTATTATTATCTTTTACATAAGTGGTAAAAGATCTGATTTCTTGACAACCTTCTTTAAATGTTTTTTGTTTGGATATATCTTCGATATATTTGGGTTCGCCTAATTTCATCTTGTGAAAATATTGCATTAATTTGTCTTTATAATTATCGTCAGTATTAATCATCTCGGCAATATCTATTTCCTGTTCGAAAATAGATATGAATAGTTTTTTACATTTGTCATACGATGATTCTAACATCAAAGCCCCAAAGAATGCCTCAAAAATATCTTCGGTTAAATGAGTATTAGTCATTCTTCCGTTTGATTGTTCTATATTTCTGGCTACCACTGCATATTTATGTAATCCTACTTTAATAGATAATTTAGATAGAGTATCGGCTTTTTCTAGTTTTGCCCTGAGATTAGTTAGAAATCCTTCATCTTGATCAGGATATCGATCATATAAATATTCAGCCAGAATACAATGAATAACCGCATCACCTAAATATTCCAATCTTCCATAATCCTTCTTTTTGAGAGGCATCGCATTAGGTTTGTCTTTACTGGAAATAGGAAGAACATCTTTCAATAAAATTGCAGTCTTTTCTGTTAGTGGACGATTGATGTATGAAATATGAATCATGGCTAACTGAAAATTATCTAGATATTTTACTTTGTGATTGAAATCATACTTCTTAAAGAGTTTTTCAATAAACTCTTTAGTTATGGGGATATTTTTTTCGTTGATAATATGGTTTTTGAAATCGCCATCTTTAAAACATGGTTGTTCTGACATAAACTAATTTAGTAACATGACTTTAAGTTCAGATATTTAGAAAATCAAATTTTTTTTGATATATATATAAATGACTTATTTTGATAGTCTATGGCAAGTTTAGATAATTCTTGCAGTTTTTGACTATATATATTTTTTGCGTTTAACTTAATAAAATATTAATATATATATTTATTATAATGAGTCGAGAAGCAGTAGAAAATCGTTTTACAAATATTTGTAAAGACGATATTAATTATAATTATTTTA
>Ga0194120_10002687_pt1 | contig 30193 bp, 30 predicted proteins | sample TA2MahCa65mmetaG_FD_148642 | JGI IMG/M metagenome (GOLD analysis project Ga0194120, IMG submission 148642) | Freshwater microbial communities from Lake Tanganyika, Tanzania - TA2015019 Mahale Deep Cast 65m | ecosystem: Environmental > Aquatic > Freshwater > Lake | place: Tanzania: Lake... | reverse complement strand
GCATGGCGGGTGTGGCTTCGATGCGATGGCGTGAACGGATCGGCGTCAGCAACCAATCCATACACTAAATCAGTATCTTACACCACACTCGCCAGCCCAAAATCAGGCCCTCGGTGAATAAGACGGGCTAAAAGCCCCCCACAGAGCGCTCCCCGAAAGCCTAAGACCGACCTTGAGAGCAAAAATATTTGACGTATGGGAGAGGTCTGCTCGGGGCGATCGCGATCGAATTAGCCTTTCAGATGTGGACAGCGACAGTCCAGGGGGCGCCATTTGTTCTAACGGTCTTCGCATTAAAATAGCTGTTACGGATGATGGGCTAACGGCATATATCCGCGATTAGCCAAATGGCCCCACGGTCCTGCTCAGCGGCCCAACAACTCAGCAGACATGCACATTTGGCGTGAAAAACCGGCGTCCGCTTTTTCGCCGGACGCGACCTATGCGGCGAGCTTCTCTTCCTTGCCGGGCGCGCGCTTCATTTCCTGCAACGGCGCGTCGAGCGCGCCGCCGACGCGCGCCGCTTGCCGCCGCCTGGCGGCGCGACGCCGGATGCCGCGTTCATTGACCGCCCAGAACAGCCAGCAGACGGCTGCAATGCTCAGCAGCGCCGTATAGGGCGCGCCAGGGACGAAAGAGGAAAAGAATGAGAAGTCGGGGACGCACTCCTTGGCGTATTCGCAAGCGTCCGACCAATCCTGAAACCACTGCCTGACCGACTCCATCGTGACCTCCTTGCCGTGCGAAATTCGACTCGCATAGGCCCTGCAGTCGAATCGCATACCGCAAGTTCATGGCGGCGATTGTGCGTCGCAGCATATCGCGCGTCAATCACCGCACTGCCTTGAATTTAGGCAAAAAACTCGCGCATTGGCGCGCGTCGCGGAAAAGCGGACGCCGCCGCTTCGCGTAACATGCGTTCCAATTTCTTGAATCGACGCATTTTCTATGCCGAACTTTTTTGTCCACTTTGGCGCAAAAGGCTCGGAGTCTTCGCAGTCCATCACGTCAGTGGCGATTGTGCTGCGACCTAACGCGCGCCGCTCAGGACGCTTCGCCGATCGGCCATTCGCCCTTATAGACGCCGCCCTTGTTGTCATAGGCCTCGACGCGGATCGTCTTTGCGCCGTTCGGCGCATAGGTGAAGCGGAAGGTCGGGTCTTCGGAGAGCGAAATGCCGCCCTCCATCGTGAAAATCGGCGCGTCGCCTTGGAAGACTTCGACCTTGTCGATGAAATGGGCGGGGAGATAGGCGCGCGAAACCGGGTCCATCTGCATGCCCGAGGCGTTCGGGTGGCGGATCATGATCTGCGCTTCTCGCTTGGCGGCATCTGCGCTCTTGAACTCGCGATATTTCATCTTGCCGATATTGGCGATCGCCTCGTCCTGGTCCTTGACCGCGGGCGCCGAACAGCCGCCCGAGGCTTTGACGAATTTGGCGTCGGCGCGCAGTCTGCCGTCGCTTGTCTCGGCCACCGCGTGGACGTTCGAGTACGAATTCACCCGGACGCGCGTTTCGATGAAGCCGACGCCGGATTTGTCGCCGAGCGTGAAGGCCGCCGCCATCGGCATCGGGTTCTGGTCGATGACGAGCGTCGCCACCTTGATCTGTGAAGGGTTGGAAAAGCGCATGGTCATGGGAACGATGGCGGCGTCTTCCGCCCGCGCCGGCGCGTCGAGCGCGATGGCGCCGTCAGCGGCGCCGACCGCGCGGTTTTGGAAGATGTCGGTGACGAGCCCAGGCCAGGGGTCGGGGGCGTTTTCCGCAAGGGCGGCGGTCGCTATGAGAGCGAAGAAGGCGCCGGCGGCGCAAAGGGCTGATCTGTTCATCCGGCGTCCTTCCAACAGGTTCGTCCTCGCGGCTTACGAGCGATGATCTGCGGGCGAGAATAAGCGCCGCTTCGATCGGCGTCACGTGACAAAGTCATTTACGGCCCTTCCCACTCAAGCTCCGCAAATCCCGCCGTGGCGTTGCGCGCGTTGTAATCGTCGAATAGCCGCCATTTCTCGCGCTCTTCGGCGCCCGCTGACTTGGCGGCCGCGGCGACGCCCTCGCCCTTTTTGATAGCGGCGCGAAGATCGGCGGTGAGCCGCATCAGGTAGGCGCGCTCATCCTCCAGCGCCTTGGGCCAGGGCGCGGGGACAGGACCATGGCCGGCGACGACCTGCGTCGCCTTGATCGCCGCGAGCCTGTCGGCGACGTCAAGGAAGCCCAGGAGGCTCCCGTCGACGACCGGCACATGCTGCAGAAAAAGCAGATCGCCGGAAAACAGCACGCCGCTCTTGGGATCGAGAACGGTCAAATCGCATTCGCTATGCGCCGTGCGCCAGGCCTGCAGGACGATTTCGCGATGGCCGAGATCGAGCGTCATCGTGTCGGCGACCGTCACTGTCGGCGCCACGATGGTGACGCCGTCGAGCGCGTCGCCCATTTGATCGCGAAAGGCGGATAGATAATGCGGACCGCGCGCGGCGAGCGCCCGCGGCAGATTTTTGTGGCCGACAAATATCGCGCCGGTCTCGACGAATGCGCCATTGCCAAACGTGTGGTCGGGGTGCGCATGGGTGTTGATGACGTAGCGGATCGGTTTCTGCGTCTTCTCGCGCAGCGCGGCGAGAAAGGCGCGGCCCTCGATCAGGCTGCCGCCGGTGTCAATCACCGCGACGGCGTCGACGCCGACGATCGCCCCGAGATTGGCGATGTCGCCGATATTTTCCCGAGTCATCAGGGATGTTTTCCCTTGATGCGCGTAAACGCCCGGCGCGATTTCATATATAGAGAAGGCGGGCGCGGCGTTTGCGGCAAATTGCGCCGCGAGCGTCGCGACAAGAGTCAGAATGCCACGCAACATATTGTTAGCCTTGGCTGTTTGACGCGCCGCGGGATGCGCCGCATCGCATGGCCGCGCCGTTGTTTTTTGCGATTGCGATTCAACCGCTAGCGACATATTATCCCGCGGTTTCCGAGTAAAAGATGTCTCCCGGACGGGAACTGGGAGCTTCTCGCCGCTGGCGGACTTTTCGTCCCGCCGGCATGAGACATAAACGGAAATCGCCTTCCCAATGTCGAGGCGCCTAGGAGGCGCGACGTCGGCGGCGGCGCAATAATAACGCGCGCCACGGCGTCGTCAGGAGGAAAAGCTCATGCATAGACTGTTGTTGTCGACTTCGGTCGCCGTACTCGCGCTCGCCGGCGCGGCGAAGGCCGACGATTTGCTGACCCTGCAGAAAGACCCCAAGCAGTGGGTGATGCCGACGGGCGATTACGCCAACCAGCGCCATTCCGCTCTCAAGCAGATCACGACCGAGAATGTCGGCAAGCTCGCGCCGGCCTGGCAGTTCTCCACCGGCGTTCTGCGCGGCCATGAAGGCGCGCCGCTCGTCATCGGCGACGTCATGTATCTGCATACGCCGTTCCCCAACATCGTTTATGCGCTCGATCTGAAGGATCCGGACCACAAGATTCTCTGGAAATACGAGCCCAAGCAAGACCCGTCCGTCGTGCCGGTGATGTGCTGCGACACGGTCAACCGCGGCCTCGCCTATGGCGACGGCAAGATTTTCCTGGCGCAGGCCGACACCACGCTCGTCGCGCTCGACGCCAAGACCGGCAAGCTCGGCTGGTCGGTCAAGAACGGCGATCCTTCAAAGGGCCAGACCTCGACCGCGGCTCCGCATGTATTCAAGGATAAGGTGTTCGTCGGCATCGCCGGCGGCGAGTTCGGCGTGCGCGGCCACATCACCGCTTATGACGTGAAGACCGGCCAGCAGGTGTGGCGCGGCTATTCGATGGGTCCGGACGAGGACACGCTCATCGAGCCCGGCAAGACCACCCATCTTGGCAAGCCGGTCGAGAAGGACTCGGGAACCACGACCTGGCAAGGCGATCAGTGGAAGATCGGCGGCGGCACCACCTGGGGCTGGTACAGCTATGATCCCGAGCTCAATCTCGTCTATTACGGCTCGGGCAATCCCTCGACCTGGAATCCGAAGCAGCGTCCGGGCGACAATCGCTGGTCGATGACTGTCTGGGCGCGCGACCTCGACACCGGCAAGGTGAAGTGGCTCTATCAGATGACGCCCCACGACGAGTGGGACTTCGACGGCATCAACGAGATGATTCTCGCCGACCAAGACATCGGCGGCGCGAAGCGCAAGACGCTCGTCCACTTCGACCGCAACGGTTTCGGCTATACGCTGGACCGCACCAACGGCGAACTGCTCGTCGCCGAGAAATTCGATCCGGCGGTGAACTGGGCGACCAAGGTCGACATGGACAAATCGTCCAAGACATACGGCCGTCCGCTGGTCGTCGACAAATATTCGACCGAGCACAACGGCGAAGACGTCAACACGCAATATGTCTGCCCGGCGGCGCTCGGCTCCAAGGACCAGCAGCCGGCGAGCTATGACGCGGCGACGGGTCTGTTCCTGGTTCCGACCAACCACGTCTGCATGGACTATGAGCCGTTCCGCGTGAGCTACACGGCGGGCCAGCCCTATGTCGGCGCGACGCTGGAAATGTTCCCGGCGGGCAAGGACAAGGGCGAGACTCACACCGGCAACTTCATCGCCTGGGACGCCAAGACCGGCAAGATCGTCTGGTCGAACAAGGAGCAGTTCTCGGCATGGGGCGGCGCCACGTCGACTGACGGCGGCGTCACCTTCTACGGCACGCTCGAAGGCTATCTGAAGGCCGTCGATACGAAGACCGGCAAGGAGCTTTACAAATACAAGACTCCGTCGGGAATTATCGGCAACGTCACCGTCTATGAGTCGGGCGGCAAGGAGTATGTTGCGGTGCTCTCGGGCGTTGGCGGCTGGGCGGGCATCGGCCTCGCGGCGGGCCTCTCGAAGAGCAGCGAGGGCCTCGGCGCCGTCGGCAACTATGCGTCGCTCGCCAATTACACGGCGCTCGGCGGCGTCTTGACGGTCTTCGCTCTGCCGAACTAAGCGAGACGCGAAGTTAACGAATGTCGGCGCTCGGCGGCACCGTAAAGGTGCCCGCCGAGCGTCGGCGTTTAAAGTGTGGGAAGAGACACCAAGGAGAGTGGTAATGAGATCGCCGCTGGCCGGAGCGTTAGCTCTGGGCGTCATCATGAGCGTGGGAACCCCGGCAATGGCCGATCCGCCGGGAGATCCGAAGGCCGTCAAATCGGTTGACGGCAAATATTTCGACGCCAAAGGCGACCCTACCTACAATGTCGGCCCTGACGGCAAGGTGGACTGGTACACTTTCTCCGGCTATCGCCGCTATCACGCGGAATGCCACGTCTGCCATGGCCCGAACGGCGGCGGCTCGACCTATGCGCCGGCCCTCAAGGATTCGGTGAAGCGTTTCAATTACGCGGAATTTGCCGGCATCGTTATCGGCGGCCGTCAGAACGGCAACAGCGTCATGCCGGCTTTCGCCGACAATAAGAACGCCTCCTGCTATATCGACGACCTATACGTGTATCTTCGCGCGCTCTCGACCGGCGCGATCGAGGCCGGCCGTCCAGGCAAGAAAGAGGATCGTCCCGAAGCCTTCGCCAAGGCCGAGAGCGAGTGCATGGGTCAGAAGTAAGGGCGTCAACGCGATCGCATGATCGGCTTGAACAACTGCCTGCAGGGTCTGGCCGCCCTGCCTAAATGGGCTCTCGCCGCCGCAATTCTTGTTGCGGCGGCGCCCGCCTTCGCGCAGCACATGGGGCCAGACGCCGGCGCAAAGGGCGACGACAATCAAGGTTCGATCGAACTCGTCGATCAAAAGACGCTGCGCGTCTGCGCCGATCCGAACAATCTTCCCTTTTCAAGCGACAAGGGTGAGGGCTTCGAGAACCAGATCGCGCAATTCCTGGCGAACAAACTCGGCAAGGAACTCGCCTATTCCTATTATCCGGGCGCCACGGGTTTCGTGCGCAACACGCTCAATGCGCATCTTTGCGACGTGATCCTCGGCATGCCGCAGGGCAATGACCTGGTCCAGCCCACCAATCCTTATTACCGCACCACCTACGCCATCGTGACCCGCGCGGGCTCGGAACTCGACGGCATAAAATCGCTCGACGATCCTCACCTGAAGGAAAAGCCGCGTCGCATCGGTCTTGTCGCAAATACGCCGCCCGGCAATGTGCTGGCGATGAACGGCTTGATGGCGTCAGTCAAGCCCTATCCGCTGATGGTCGACACGCGCGTTGAATCCTCGGGCGCCGCGATGATCCATGATCTCGAAAAGGGAGATATCGACATCGCGCTTCTGTGGGGGCCGATCGCCGGCTATTACGCCAAACATTCGAGCGAGAAGCTGAATGTGACTCTGCTGCCCGAGACGCCGGGCGCGCGCATGGCGTTTCGCATCGGCTTCGGGGTTCGCCACTCCGATCAGAACTGGAAGCGCGAACTCAATACGCTGATCGCGCAGAACAAGACCGAGCTCGAGCGCATTCTCCTCGATTACGGCGTTCCGCTGCTCGATGAGTCCGGCCATCAGATCATGGTCGCGAGATGAGCGCGTTGAGACAACTGGCTTGCGGGGTTCTCGCCTTTTTCGCGCTTTGCGGCGCGCCGGCCTTCGCGCAAGCGCCGCCGGAGCCTGAAGGCTATCGTCTCGGCGATTATCACGCGCCGACGCCAGCAACGCTCAAGGGCGCGACGGTTCTCGACACGCCGCAGGCCTTCGAACTGTGGAGCGGAAAGAAGGCGATTTTCATCGATGCGCTTTCGCGGCCGCCGAAGCCCGAAGGGCTGCCGAAGAATGCGGTTTGGCGCGATCCCAAGCGCTTCGACATTCCCGGCAGCATCTGGCTTCCCGACACGGGCTTTGGCGAATTGTCCGAGCCGATGGCGCGCTATTTCGAGCAAGGTTTGGCGCGCGCGAGCGGCGGCGACAAATCGAAGCCATTCGTCTTCTATTGCCGCACCAATTGCTGGGCGTCGTGGAACGCGGCGAAACGCGCGCTCGCGCTCGGCTATACGAATGTGATGTGGTATCCGCCGGGCGCCGACGCGTGGGAACAGGCCGGCCATCCGCTCGAGGAGCGCCAGCCTGAACCGCGCGAATAGGGCGTCGCGGACAACGCTTGCCAACCTTCATTGCGAGCGCAGCGAAGCAATCCAGGCGGCGTAATTTCTGGCATGGACTGCTTCGTCGCTTTGCTTCTCGCAATGACGGCAGTTCACGCCATCGCCTGTTGGATCGCCCGCGCGAGCGCGCCAAAGCGCTGCTCGATCAGCGCCGGGCTTTCGCACACATATCCGATCATGCGCCGCTGCTCATCGAAGAGCCGTAGCCGCCATTGCAGCGCTTCGCTGCCCTTTCTCACCGCCTCCCGGTCCGGCGGCTTCTGGTCCTGCAGGTCGCGCAGCGTCTGCGTCTCCTCACGCGCTTTTTCCGCCATGTCTTTCAGGCGTCTCCCGAACCGATCGAGGCCGCTGACGACGTCGCGCCGCTCGTCGTTCATGCGCTCATAAACGCCGGCGAAGAGCATCGTCAGGCGCGCCTTGCGCTTGTCGCCGGAAGATTTGGCGAATTGCGCGATGAGCTGTTCGGCTTCGTCGATCGGCGTGCGGCGCTGCGACAGGCGCAGGACGAGATCGGCGATGGTTTGATCGTCGCGCCAATGTTTCAAGGCGTCGTCAAGCGCCGGACCGGTCCAGACGCTGGCGACCGCAAGCTCGGGCACGCGCACCTGCCGGCACGGCCAATCCGGCTGACTCTGCTGCGCCTGCGCAATCGCGGCGCCGGCGAACGAAACAAGAGCGAAAAGCAGGCTGCGAGGGTTCATCAGGTCCGCCAAGCGTCGCGGGAGCGCGACGCGCTATAATGCCCCATGCGGATCATTCCCGTCATCGATATTCGCGAGGGCGCGGTCGTGCGCGCCCGCGCCGGCGACCGAGAGCGCTACAGATCGATCTCGTCGACCCTTGCGGCGACGAGCGCGCCGGACGACGTCGTCGCCGGCCTTTTGACGCTTCATCCCTTCGAGAGAATTTACGTCGCCGATCTCGATGCGATCGAGGGAAGCGGCGACAACCGCCGCCACATCCGCGCGCTGACCGAACGCTTTCCGGCGCTGCGCTTCATGGTCGACGCCGGGGCCAAATTTTGCGACTGGCGCGGCGCGCCGCGCATCGACTGCGTGATCGGCAGCGAAACGCTGTGCGATATGGAATCTTTGCGCGCCGCGAAAAACGATCCCGGCGTCATTCTCTCTCTCGATTTTCGCGGCGATGCTTTCATCGGTCCCGAGTCGCTTATCGATTGCGCCGAACTCTGGCCGCGCCGCGTCATTGTGATGACGCTTGCGCGCGTGGGCCTCAGAGGCGGCCCGGATTTTGATCGCCTTGCAAATATCATCGCGCGCGCAGGCGACCGGCGGGTCTATGCCGCGGGCGGCGTTCGCGACGCGCGCGATCTTGCGCAACTTGAAAGGATCGGCGCCGCCGGCGCTCTCGTCGCGACGGCGCTGCACGACGGCGCGCTAACGGGGGCCGATCTCGAAAGCTTCGCCGACGCAAAAAAAGGGAGCCCTGAGGCTCCCTTGAAAGCAAAACCGCCTATGCTCAGTTGGCGGCGAAAGGATGTTTCGCGGTGACGCGGGCCGACAGCACGCTGCGCGCGCTCGGATCGCCCTTCATCGCGCGCGCGATCGCTTCCTTGGTTGCGCTGTAGTTGAAGTCCTGGATTTTCTGATCGTCATTGGCGTCCCAATGGATGAAGACGCCGACGCAGATGAAGAGGTCGTCCGCCTGGCTCATCGGAATGACGCCCTCGGCGACGCTGTCGGCCACGGCCTTGGCGACGCCATATTGCGCCGGACCGAACATCTGAACGGCCTGCTTGGCGTTCTTGATGGTGACCTTGTTGAACATCATCGTATAGGGCTTCACCAGCAGGTTCGGCGCGATGACGGCGAGCAGGGTGGTAAAACCATCCTTGTTGTTGACGAGGCCATTGGCGAAGGCCTTTTCGGCCGCCGAGCCGCGAGGCCCCATAATCAGGTCGATATGCGCGACCTCATTGCCGTCGCCGACGAGCGATTCGCCGACGCTGGTCTTGGCGCTGCTCGAAGTGAAGCTGGACGACGGCTTCGGAAAGAGCGCGCCCAGTATTTTTTCAAAGAACGAAGCCATGATCCCATCCCTTCCGGTGCGTTCGCGTCCCTGCGGCGTCTTTGACTTTGCGCGCGCGGAACGCCCGTTTCATCGTTGCGCCTTCCTTAAGGGAAGACCAAAATTCCGCTGGCGACCGGCCCGGCGCCAGACTTGAATCGCGATGCCGACCTTATCCGATTGCGTCGCCGCATCGGCGACCGCGTTGGTCGACGGCGGCGCGAGCGGGAGGCCCGGGGCTCCCCGCTGCGCATGTTACTGTCGCGCGATCTCAGTTCGGCGCGAAGGGGTGCTTGGCTTCGTTGCGCTTGGCGACGACTTCCGACGCCTTCGGCTCGCCCTTGACGGCGCGCGCGATCGCTTCCTTCGTCGCCGTATAATTGTAGTCCTGGATCTTCTTGTCGTCCGAAGCGTCCCAGTGAATGAACACGCCGACCGAAATGAAAATGTCGTCGGCTTCGTCGATCGGGATCACGCCCTCGGCCACCGAATCCGCAACCGCCTTGGCGACGCCATGCTGCGCCGGGCCAAACATCTGCACCGCCTGCTTCGCGCCCTTGATCGTCACCTTGTTGAAGAGGATCGTGTTGGGCTTGCACAGAAGGTTCGGCGCGACCACCGCGAGCAGGGTCGTGAAGCCGTCCTTGTTGTTGACCAGCGCATTGGCGAAAGCGAGTTCGGCCGCCGAGCCGCGCGGACCCATGATCAGGTCGATATGCGCAACTTCGTTGCCGTCGCCGACCAGCGACTCGCCGACCAGCATCTTGTTGATCACTGCCATGTATTCCTCCCAGAATTCCTCTTGACGGCGCGCGCGCCCTTTTGGCCGCGAGCGTCTCTATCCCCCTCTTCGGCGTCGAGCCAAAAAAGCTCGATCAGTCCGTTAGCCGGATAGCCGCGAGACCATCCCGCGCGCGCGGACTCAACCATTTTTGCGCGGCCTTGCCAAGATGGCCGCCAGATAATCGGCGAAAAGAGCCGCGACCGTCAGATCGGCGCTCGTGCCCGGATTCAGTCCGCGCCCTTTGAGCGCGCGATCGAATTTCAGCGCCAGTTCGAACGCAGCGTCGCGTCCTTCGGCGCTTTTGAGATGCGTTTCAAAGAGGGCCGCGTCGTCGCGGACCGCTTCGGCGACCGCGAGTCCGTGCTTGCGGACGATATGGCTGTCGGGAAAGGCGGCGAGAAAAGCCGCATAGACGCTCAGGGTCGCCAACGGCGCGTCGGCGCCTCGCTTTCGCGCCTCGGCCAGAGTCTCCAGGCCAAGGTCGAAAATATCGGCGAAGCCGTTGGCGTATTGCCAGGCGATGCGGTCGCGGCCGGCGGCGGCGCGCATCGCTTCAAGGAGAGTCGTTTCGGCCGGCGCATGAACATCGTGTTCGGGGGCATCTCCAAGCCCCGCCGGCCGCGCGAGCGCGATGGCGCGAAAGGCGGCGCCGGCGTCATTCATATCGAGCGCCTGCAGAACCCGCCGGGTTTCATGGCGCAGATCGGCGCTTTGCGCGGTCGCCGCAGCCTGCGCCAGCGGCGCGCAAAGCAGAATAATGCCGAGATTGGTGTTCTGCCCGACGCGCGCCCAGGTCGCCTCGACCGCGCCTTCGATGCGCGCGCCGACGCTGGAATGCGGCGCGGCGATGAGGGGAGCGGCGGCCTTGGCGCTGACGAGGAAATCCGCCGCGGTCATGTCATGGCCTTCGGCGAAGACATGGACATTGCCGGGCTTGGGGGCCTGCAGCTCGGCGGCGCAGGCGGCGACGAAGGCGGTCGCGATGTCCTGCGGCGCGACCGCGAAAGTCGACACGTCAGACGGGCAGACGCGCGCGCGTCATCAGCGCTAGCGCGTCGGCGGCGAGCCGGTCGGCGATCGAGAAGGGCGTCACCCGTTGGAGCCCGCTCCAACCGGCCATGCTGTTGACTTCGAGAATGAGCGGCTCGCCATGGCGGTCATTGATGACGTCGACGCCGGCGACATCGACGCCGAGCGCTTTTGCCGCGGCGAGCGCAATGTCGGCCTCGCGGGCGGATGGCTCGACCGCCAGCGGCTTCGCGCCTTGCCGCACATTGGTGATCCAATGGCTCGAACGCCGGCGCATGGCGGCGACGATGTCGCCGCGCGAGACGAGAATGCGCATGTCTTCGAACGGCGGTCGCGCCGGCCCGACGAAGCGCTGGAGATAAAACACGCCGCGCGCCTCATGAAGAGACGGCAGATCGCTTTCGCGCTCGATCAATCGCAGACCCCAGCCCTGCGCGCCGAAGAGCGGCTTCATCACCAATGGACCGTTGCCGCATTCGCGCCGGGCGACGACGCGCGCCTGCGCCAGACTCTGCACGGCGAAAGTCACCGGCGTCGGCAATCCGGCCTGCGCCAGAAGAAAGCTCGCCATGGACTTGTCGGTGCAGCGTTCGATCGCGCGCGCGCTGTTTATGACCGGAACGCCGAGCGCCTCCAGCGCATGCAGCACGCCGAGCCGCATGGTGATCGCCTCTAGGGACCCGTCGCCGATGGCGCGGACGATGGCGAGATCGGGCAGGTCGCGAAATCCAGGGATGACGACGCCGTGAGCGCGGCCCGTCTCGATCTTGCAGGCCGACAGCCGCACGGCGACGGGCGTCGCGCCTTGCGCCCGAAAGGCCCGGAGCGTGCGGACCACATGCCAGTCGAGCTTGTCGGTGAACACCGCGACGCGGAGCTTGCCGCCTCCCCCTCGCGGGGGAAGGTCGAGCGCCGAAGGCGCTCGGCTCGGGGCAAGAAAAGCCGCCGTCATTTGACTCCGTCACCCCACCCCGGCGCGACGCGCCGACCCTCCCCTCGAGGGGAAGGCGTTGCGCGCGCCTCACCCGAACGACTTGTCGAGCAAAGCGAGATTGATTTCGCCGGCGCGGAAGGTTTCGCCCGTCTCGACCGCCGTCACCAACGCTTCCGCCGGCGAGAACAGACTGCCGTCGATCTTATAGAAATCGCCCTTATAGGCTTTGAAAATCTCCGCGAAAGGCTGGCCATAGTCGCGCGAGGTGGCGCTCGGCAGCTTCTCGGCGAGTTCCTTGGCGGCGGCAGCCGAGCCCTTCACGAAAAGATGCGCGCGCCCGGCATAGATGATCGCGTCATTGGTGCGGCCCATCGCCTGGACGAAGTCGGGGTGGGGCGGCGACAGCGGCGCCGTCGCGACGCCGTCGATAATGTCGTCGAGCGGGAAATGCAGCTCGTGCGCCTTGTGCAGCGCCACTTCGAGCACCCGCCCAACCACCTGGACGCTGCCCGCCAGCGACTGAGTCGGCGCGTAAATGAAGGCCACCTTGTCCGGCGACACGCCGGATCGCGAGGCGACTTTCTCGACGACCTCCTTGGGCGGCGGCGAGCCGCTTTCGAGGACGATGGTCACGCGGTCGGCGAGATCGCGGTAGGACAGCTCTTCGAAGAGCTTTTCGGCCCGCGCCTGGGCGCGGCCCGGTCCCGAGCCCAGGGCGAAAAACTTCTCGTGGCTCAGGCTCCACCCTGCGTATTGGCTGGCGAGGCAGGCGACGACTGGGTCGGCGCTGGTCACGGTCAGCCAGAACGGCCATTTGGGCGCGGCCGGCGCATGTGAAAGGGTGACGCGCCCCAGTCCGCCCATGCAGATTTCGGTCAGCAGCAGGCCGGCCTCGATGCCGCCGGGCACCTTCGCGCCGGCGTCGATCAGCAGCTCGCCGAGCCCGCCGCGCTCGACCGAGACCCGATATTGGGCCGCGCCCGCGACAAGACGATCGACCAGCGCGCCGGCAAGAGTATTGACGCTTTCAGTCGTGCGGCCGGCAACATTTAGGCTTCCGCTCACTTGTGGTCCTTCCCCTCTTTCGCTCTGTGGCGCTTTACGCCCTCTCCCGGCCGTTCTAAGCGGCGAACCTGCGGCCAGTTAGAGCCGCGGAACTTATCGGGCTTTACGGCGAAGCGAAAGATGGGCGGCGTCGCAGCCCGCGCCGCGGCGGCGACGGCATAAATGGAACCTTTGATATGGAACTGTCGCAAATTTTCAATCTTTGTGGGTTTATTAAGGCAACTAATTGGCTGCTGAGGCGTTGAGCATCGCCTGTGTGTTTGCGCACATCAAGCAGGCGGGTATTGAGTGAAAATCGACCACGATGATGTTTTTTCGGGAAGGATGACGCGATGGACTTGCAGACGACCGGACAGGACGCGGCGGAGCGCACGGGTGGACGCCTCGCATTGAACGACCTGTTTTACGTGGCGCTCGCGATTGCGGTCATCCTGTTTGGCAATGTGGCCCTGGTCCGCGCCATGGATGTCGCGCTCGACGCCCTGGTCCGATAGTTCGATCTCCGCGCTTTCCACATTTTGAAATTGTTGTTCGCTTGAAATTTTTGCGACGGCGCTCGCCGTGACTGCGACCATGAGCCTCCCGGCGTCATTCCCAAATAGCGACGAAAGTTCGTCCCGTCCGCGTCGCTGCAAGGCGCGAACGGCGCGTCTGCTCGCCCCTAGGGCCGGTCGAGGTCGACGTGTCGAGCCTCGGCGCGAGGCGGCACTGAGTGGGGGGGCGTTTTCGAGAATAGGAAAACGGCGGGCGACCGCCGGTTTTTTCGATTCATCGATGGTAAAGGCTGGCTAAGCCATAGTCGTCAGAGTTCGATGCTCGCGGCCCCCTGTCGCAGCCCCCTTTCCCGCCTTGTGCGGCTGAGCTTTTGTCAATAGGTTCCGCGCCGGCGACGACGGGCGGCGGCTGCCGGTTTCGCTTCACGTTAAAGGGCGCGCGCGCCGTTTCGCTTGCTTTCGGGATTTCCGCTTCATGTCCGTGCTGATCGACAAGAACACCAAAGTTATCACCCAAGGCTTCACCGGCAAGACCGCCACTTTCCACTCCGTCCAGGCGCTCGACTATGGGACCAAAATGGTCGGTGGCGTCTCCCCCGGCAAAGGCGGCTCGATTCATCTCGATCTGCCGGTGTTCGATACGGTCGCCGAAGCCCGCGCAAAGACCGGCGCCGACGCCTCGGTCGTCTATGTGCCGCCGCCAGGCGCAGCCGACGCCATCTGTGAGGCGATCGACGCCGAAATCCCGCTCATCGTCTGCATCACCGAGGGCGTTCCGGTTCAGGACATGATCCGGGTCAAGCGCGCCCTCTGCGGCTCGAAATCGCGCCTCATTGGCCCGAACTGCCCCGGCGTCGTCACCGCGGGGGAGAGCAAGATCGGCATCATGCCCGGCAATATCTTCTCGAGGGGATCAGTCGGCGTCGTATCGCGCTCCGGCACCCTCACCTATGAGGCGGTGTTCCAGACGACGCGCGAAGGCCTAGGTCAGACGACGGCGGTCGGCATCGGCGGCGACCCGGTGAAAGGCACGGATTTTATCGAAGTGCTGGAGTTGTTTCTCGCCGACGACGCGACTAAGTCCATCATTATGATTGGCGAAATCGGCGGGTCGGCGGAGGAGGACGCGGCCCAATTCTTGAAAGACGAGGCCAAGCGCGGCCGTAAGAAGCCGATGGTCGGATTCATCGCCGGCCGAACCGCGCCGCCAGGCCGCCGAATGGGCCATGCAGGCGCGATCGTCTCTGGCGGCAAGGGCGACGCCGAAAGTAAAATCGCAGCCATGGAGTCGGCGGGCATTAAAGTGTCGCCGTCGCCTGCAAGGCTCGGAAAGACATTGGTCGAAGCGCTGAAGGGCTAACCGCCGGGCCGTGTCCCGCTCAGCGCTTCGAAAGTCGTCGGCGCCTTCGCGCCCCGGCGCTTTTGGGAAAGATTGAGATGGCGCGTTTTGAAACCAATGGCGGCGCTGGACCGGCGCCCGTCGGCGCGCGCTCGCCGCAAAACGATTTTCTGGCCTCGACATCCTTTCTTCAGGGCGCGAACGCCGGCTATCTCGAAGGCCTGCTTTCCGCCTATGAGGCGGATCCGTCCTCGGTCAGTCCCGAGTGGCGCAGCTTCTTCGCCGAGATGGGGCTCAAGCCGCAGGGGAAGGCGGCCTTGGACGGGCCGAGCTGGGCGCGCCGCGACTGGCCGCCGCCGGCGAACGGCGAATGGGTCGGCGCGCTTATCGGCGAGGCGCCGGCGCCTGTAGAAGCGCCAGCCTCCCCCGCCGCGCCGGCGCCGACCGGCGACGATGTCTTGCGCGCGACGCGCGACTCGGTGCGCGCCCTGATGATGATCCGCGCCTATCGCATGCGCGGCCATCTGCACGCCAATCTCGATCCGCTCGGACTCGAGCAGCGTCACGATCACGGCGAGCTCAATCCGCAGACCTACGGTTTCACCGACGAGGATTACGAGCGCAAAATCTTCCTCGATGGCGTGCTCGGCATGCGTTACGCCACGCTCTTCGAGATGGTCACGATCCTGCGCCGCACCTATTGCGGCACGATCGGCTTCGAATTCATGCATATCTCCAATCCCGAGGAGAAGGCATGGCTGCAGGCGCGCATCGAGGGCCCGAAGAAGGAAATCGTCTTCACGAAGGAAGGCAAGCGGGCGATTCTCAACAAGCTCGTCGAGGCGGAAGGCTTCGAGAAGTTCCTCGACGTCAAATACACCGGCACCAAGCGCTTCGGCCTCGACGGCGCCGAAGCCATCGTTCCGGCGATGGAGCAGATCATCAAGCGCGGCGGCGCGCTCGGCGTTAAGGAAATCGTCCTCGGCATGGCGCACCGCGGCCGCCTCAATATGCTGTCGCAGGTGATGGCGAAGCCGCACCGCGCCCTGTTTCACGAATTCAAGGGCGGCTCCTTCCTGCCCGACGAAGTCGAAGGTTCAGGCGACGTCAAATATCATCTCGGCGCCTCGTCGGACCGCGTGTTCGACGACAATAAGGTGCATCTCTCGCTCACCGCCAATCCGTCGCATCTCGAAATCGTCGACCCGGTCGTGCTGGGCAAGGTGCGCGCGAAGCAGGATCAGCATCATTGCACGGACAGCGATCGCCGCCCGGTGATGCCGCTTCTCATTCACGGCGACGCGGCCTTCGCCGGCCAGGGCGTGGTCGCGGAATGTTTCGGCCTCTCCGGCTTGAAAGGCCATCGCACCGGCGGGTCGATCCACTTCATCATCAACAATCAGATCGGCTTCACCACCTATCCGCGCTACTCGCGGTCTTCGCCCTACCCGTCAGACGTCGCCAAGATGGTGGAGGCCCCGATCCTTCATGTGAACGGCGACGATCCCGAAGCGGTGGTCTTCGCCGCGCGCATCGCCGCCGAATTCCGTCAGCAGTTTCAAAAGCCCGTCGTCATCGACATGTGGTGCTATCGCCGCTTCGGCCATAATGAGGGCGACGAGCCGGGATTCACCCAGCCGCTGATGTATAAGAAGATTCGGGCGCATCGTACGACGCTCGACATTTATGCGGATCGACTGATCGCCGAAGGCGCGATTTCCCGCGACGAGGTCGATCGTATGAAGGAAGAGTGGCGCGCGCGCCTCAACCAGGAATTTGAATCCGGCCAATCCTATCGGCCGAACAAAGCGGATTGGCTCGACGGCCGCTGGGCCGGAAAGAAATCAGGATCGCAACTCTCGGACAATGAACGTCGCGGCCAGACCGGCGTTGCGCTGGAGACGCTTCAGCACATCGGCGAAAAGATCACCTCGGCCCCGCCCGATTTTCATCTGCATCGCACGATTCAGCGCTTTCTCGACAATCGCAAGTCGGCGATCGAGCATGGCGGGCCGATCGACTGGGCGACGGCCGAAGCGCTGGCGATCAGTTCGCTGCTCTATGAGGGCTACAATGTGCGGCTGTCTGGGCAGGACAGCGAGCGCGGCACTTTTTCGCAACGTCACAGCGTGCTCATCGACCAGGAGAACGAGGCGCGCTACCTGCCGTTCAATCACATCGCCGACGGCCAGGGGCGCTATGAAGTCGTCAATTCGATGCTTTCGGAAGAGGCGGTGCTCGGGTTCGAATATGGCTATTCGCTGGCCGAGCCCGACGCGCTGGTGTTGTGGGAAGCCCAATTCGGCGATTTCGCCAATGGCGCCCAAGTAGTCTTCGACCAGTTCATTTCTTCGGCCGAGCGCAAATGGCTGCGCATGTCGGGCCTCGTCTGCCTCCTGCCGCACGGCTATGAAGGCCAGGGTCCGGAACATTCCTCCGCGCGTCTCGAGCGCTATCTGCAGCTTTGCGCCGAAGACAATATGCAGGTCGCCAATTGCACGACGCCCGCTAACTACTTCCACATCCTGCGCCGGCAATTGCACCGAAGCTTCCGCAAGCCGCTGGTGCTGATGACGCCGAAGTCGCTGCTGCGCCACAAACGCGCCGTCTCGCGTCTCGGCGAGATGGGCATGGCGTCGAGCTTTCAGCGGCTGCTGCTGGACGACGCCGAAACGGCGCCCAACGAGACCTTTATTCTCCAGCCCGACGAAAACATCCGCCGGGTCATTCTGTGCTCGGGCAAGGTCTATTACGATCTTTTCGAGGAGCGAGAGAAACGCGGCGTCGACGACGTCTATCTGCTGCGCGTCGAGCAGCTCTATCCCTTCCCGTTGAAGAGCCTCGTCACCGCGCTCGGACGGTTCAAGGACGCAGACGTCGTCTGGTGTCAGGAGGAGCCCAAGAATATGGGCGCCTGGTCCTTCGTCGACTCCTATCTTGAATGGGTGCTGACGCAGATCGGCGGCAAGTCGAAGCGCACCCGCTACGTCGGGCGTCCTGCGTCGGCCTCCACCGCCGCAGGCACGATGTCCCGTCATCTCGCGCAGCTGAAATTGTTCCTGGATGAAGCGTTCGCGTCTTGAGGCGCGACGCGAGCAAAGAGAGAGCCGATGGCTGAAATTCGCGTGCCGACCCTAGGCGAATCGGTAACCGAGGCGACCATCGGCCGCTGGTTCAAGAAAGCGGGCGACGCGGTGCGCGCTGACGAGGCGATCGCCGAACTCGAAACCGACAAAGTCACGCTCGAAGTCAACGCGCCGGCCGCCGGCGTGCTTGCCGAAATCGTCGCAAAGGAAGGCGAGACCGTAGAGCCGGGCGCGCTGCTCGGACAGATCGTTGAGGGCGCGGCGGCGCCGACGAAGGGCGCCGATGCCGCGGCAAAATCCCCCTCGCCCAAGCCGGCGCCGGCTCCGACCGCCCCCGCTTCCCAGCCGGGACCGCCTCCAGCCGCGGCGCCGACGCCGCCCTCGCCCTCCGCCGCCAAAATCGCCGTCGAGCAGGGGATCGACATTGCGCAGGTTCCCGGCAGCGGCAAGCGCGGCCAGGCGCTGAAATCGGACGTCGTTCAATTCGCCGCCCGTCAGGCGGCGCCTTCGCCGCCCGCTCAGGAGGCGCGCGCTCAAGCCCCCGCGCAAGAAGCGCGGGTCGAGGCGCCCGCGCCGCGCGCGCCCGAGGAAGACGCGCGCCGCGAGGAGCGAGTGAAGATGACGCGCTTGCGCCAGACGATAGCGCGCCGGCTCAAAGAAGCGCAAAACACCGCCGCGATGCTGACGACGTTCAACGAAGTCGACATGTCGACGCTCATCGACCTGCGCAAGCTCTATAAGGAGTCATTCGAAAAGAGACATGGCGTGAAGCTTGGCTTCATGGGCTTCTTCGTGAAGGCCTGCTGCCAGGCGCTCGAAGAAATTCCGGCCGTCAATGCGGAGATCGACGGGACCGACATCATCTATAAGCGCTTCTGCCACATCGGCGTCGCCGTCGGCACGGAGAAGGGGCTGGTCGTGCCGGTGGTGCGCGACGCCGACCGTCTGTCGCTTGCCGAGATCGAACGATCGATCGCCGAGCTCGGCCGCAAGGCGCGCGACGGCGCGCTCGACATTCAAGATCTGCAGGGCGGCACCTTCACGATCTCGAACGGCGGCGTTTATGGTTCGCTGATGTCGACGCCAATATTGAACGCGCCGCAATCCGGCATCCTTGGCATGCACAAGATTCAAGAACGGCCCGTGGTCATCGACGGCAAAATCGAAGCGCGGCCGATGATGTATCTCGCGCTGTCTTATGATCACCGCCTTGTCGATGGCAAGGAAGCCGTGACTTTCCTGGTGCGCGTCAAGGAGCTGCTTGAAGATCCGGCCAGGCTTGCGCTTGGTCTTTAGCCGCGGTCCCCTTCAAAAATTCCAAAGCATGCACATCTAATTTCAAACGGCGCGCCGCTCATCAGGGCGCCGGCGGCGGGGCGAAAGGACCGCCAAGGAGGCAGAAATGGACATGAAGACCGCGACCGAACCCAGAGAGTCGCCGCTGACGGCGGAGCAATTCGCCCAACTTGGCGATGGCCTCATCGCCTATGTGCGGTCAATGCGCTCCGAGGACGTCAATCGCCTTTACCCACAGGCGCCGCAGATTGCGCCGGGGTTAACGATCTTCGCGCTGTTCGGCGCGGACGGCGCGCCCATCGTGCTTGCGGATTCCGCAGAAGGCTGCATCGGCAACGCCCGTGAAAACCATCTGCAGATGGTGAGCCTGCATTAGCGGCCCATCCCGACAAGAGGCCAATGAGACGCCGGCCCGGCGCCTCTGCGCCGCGAAAAGCCGGGCGGAACGATCCCCAGCCATAAAAAACGCGGCGCAACTTGCCGACGCGGCCGCCGTCGACATCGGGCCCGGCCTCAGAGCGCCGGACTGAGAAGGTCAGCGCCCCAATTGAAATGATAGTTGACGCCGGCGCGGACAACCACGCCGTCGAACACCACCTTGGTCACAGGGATATTGGCCCAAAGGAGGCCGCCCGGCGCGATGCGGTTGGCGCTTGACGCGCCGCGGGCGCAAGCGCCGGCCGAAGTGTTGGCGGCTTGGCTCGAACAGGTGGTCACGAGCGGGGACGACATGAGATCGACGCTGCCAAGGTTGTAATAGAGGCCTTCCGCCTTGGCGCTCCAATTATCTGCGAACATCCACTCGACGCCGCCGCCGGCAGACCAGCCGGCCATGAAACCTGAATAGGCGGCCCCGCCGATCGCGGCGGGATTGGCGTAGTTCCAGGCCGTGACGCCCAACTCGTTTTGGCGCTGGATGCTCGATGTATTGAAGTGCGTGGCGGACGCATGGACGTCGCCATATGCCAGACCGCCGGTGCCGTAGGCCAGAAGCGTGTCGGTGACCGCATAGCCGAGCCTGGCGCGCAATGTGCCCATCCAGCGGGTTCCCGCGGAGACTATGCCGCCGCCGATGGATTGTCGGGTCAGCACAAGGGACTCCAGGTCGTCGTCTTCCTCCTTGTCGATATATCCCGCATTTTCGACCAGGGCGCCGCTATAGGAGCCTTTGCCGCGAAAGAGCGTTCCCTGAAAATCGGATTCTAGGCCGAGCACGACGTTGGACTCGTCCTGATAGTTCCAGCCGATCTGGCCGCCGCCGATGAAGCCGTTGCGGCTGACGTTGGCGTATCCCGTGTTGGCCCCTGCGGCGGCGCCGGGCAGGAACAAGCCCCACCAGGCGGCGTTGTCTTCCGGCGGTTCCTCGTCGATGATCTTCTCGTTCCAGAGCCCGGCGAAGCGGTCGCCGAAACCGTTGGGGCCGACGCGGGTGCCGGTCTTTCCGCCCCAGCCGTAACCCGCGTTGAAGCCGGCATAGAGACCGGCCCATCTGCGCGGGGCGGGCGCATCGGCGCTTGGCCGCGCGGGTTCGTCGGGCGCCAACGCCAGCCAGCCGCTCGGCTCGGCGCCGAAATTCCATTTCATGCCGCCGAAGAACGCCGTCGGCGGGCCGACCGAGACCATTTTCGGATTGTAGAAATTCGCGAAGTTGATGGAGTCGGTTTCGAAAAACGTGCCGAAGTTGCGCGACCGCGTGTTCGTGACATTCTCGATCAGCGCATAGAGCTGCAGATAGGGCGTGAGGTCATAGGACGTGCGAAGGTTCAGAAGGCCATAGGGCGACAACGTGCCGAACTGGTTGGCCCAATCGCCCACGAGATAGGGACCGCTGGCGTAAACGAAATCGCCGCCGACCCGCCATCTCGGCGTCACCGAATAATCGACGCCGGTCTTGAAGCGGTGGTGCGCAATCGACGGCAGCGAGGCGCCCGGCTTGACCAGAACGCCCGTCGATCCGACCGCCATCACTGCGGGGTTGCCCGGCGCGCCGAGAATGTTCTCTGAATTGAAGTAGGCGTCGGTCAGCGTGTAATTCACATAGGCCGACATGCGCTCGTCCGTGTAGCGCATGGACAGTTCCGCGCCTTGGCGCACGGTGTTGCCGGCGTTGGTGAAATAGCCCCGGCCGACAATCTGGCTCGGAATGCTTAGAATGTCGTCGAAGACATTGGTGCGGAAAATTCCCGCCGACCATTGTAAGGTTCCGGGGAAGCGATTGAGCAGGTCGGGCAGGGCTTCGGCCGGCCTGAAGCCGCCGCGCAGGCCCATGTCGATCGTGTTCGACGTCACCTGCTTCAGCGGCGGGTCCGACACCAGGAACGCGTCAATCACGCAGGGACGGTTCGGGTCCGAGCAGCCGAGCTCCAGGGGCGTCGGCGCGCGGTTGGCGACCGAATAGCTGGCGAAGGCGGCGATCTGCGGCGTGATCTTATACGTCAGGCCGCCCATCGGATTGATGTGATTGAATTTATGGGTCGCGTTCAGCGCCGTGCCCATATTGTCGTACATCTGGACGCTGGCGCGGTTGTAGCGCAAGCCGCCGGTGACGGTCAGCTGGTCGGTCAGATCAAGCGCGTCGAGCGCATAGGCGCCCAGATAATAGTTGGAGACATTGAGGCTGACTGGCGAGATGCCGGCGGCGGGTTCGTTGGTGAAGTAGTTGAAGCCGGTGACCGTGTAATCGGTGTTGATGATTCCAAGTTCCTGATTCGCCTTGAAGCCTGTGTAGCCGTGTTCAAAATTGACGCCGAGGGTAAATCTGTTCGGAAAGCCGAGGATACTGTCGGTGTTGTTGATCTGCCCGGTGAACCCGAGCGTGTTGATCTTCGTCCAGGTCCGGTCGATCGCGCCGAGCGCAGGACCCTGAATGAGCTCGTTTCCGGTGTTGAAAAAGTTCGGGACATTCGTGGGCTTGTCGTCGTCCGTCGTGCAAAAGGCCTCTCCGCCCTCGCATTCGAATTCGGTGGTGTTGCCGTCGACGCGCGCCTGATTGTAACCACGATAATGAATGTCGCCGAGCAGCTTTGTCGTCGGGCTCACATCGACCTGTCCGTTGAGGTCGAACATCATGACCTGATTTTTGTAGGTCTGCGGCGTCGTATAGGTCGCGCTCTTGTCGCCGGCGACGAGCTCGACGGGCGCCGGTCCCGAGGCGCCGAAATGATTCGAGCCGAGCGTCGCATTGGCGTGAATCTCGACGCTTTCGGCGCGATAGCCGACGTCGCCATAAAAGCGCTTGATCTGCGAGCCCGAAAAATAGCGATAGCCGGAGTCGCCGGACGCCTCGCCGGCGGCGTAAATGGCGAAATCCGCGATCTTGCGCCCATATTGGAACACGCCCTGACGGCGATTGAACGAGCCGCCGCGGATATCGAGTTCCGAGCCCTGCCAGGTGAAGCCGTTCTTCATGTCGAGAACGATGGCGCCGCCGATGGCGTTGAGGCCGTAGAGCGGATTGCCGGTCTCGATCGCGACCCGGTCGATGGCGACGCTGGGGATCAGGTCCCAATTGACCGTGTCGCCCCACATTTCATTGATGCGGACGCCGTTCTGGAACACGGCGAGGCCCTGCGGCACGCCCGCGTAAGGCGAGGCGACGAAGCCGCGATAATCGACTTCGGGGAAAGAGGGGTTGCCGCCGACGTCATTGATCAGCACGCCCGGCGCGGTGCGCTGCAGCGCCTCGCCAAGGCTGAACATGCGGCTATTGGCGATTTCCTTGCTGTCGACGACGTGAACGGAGGCGGGCACCGGATAATTCACCAGCGGCGAAACATAGGGCGCCGGAGCGGGTGGCGCGGCCCTGGGCGCGGGCGCCGCTGAGATTGAGCGCTGAGGGGCGGGCGCAGCGGGCGCCGCCGGCGCAGGACGCGAAGCAGAGCGCAGAGGCGTGGCGCCGACCTCGATCGTCGGGAGCGACTGCTGGGCATAGGCCGCCCCGGACGCGAGCGAGACGGAAAGCGCGATAAGGGAAACTTGCTTTTTGGAACCGGTCATTTCTGCCCCATGCGTTACGCGGGCAGTTATACCGTCCGAAAAGACGTTCCGTCCCTCGTCAGCCTGGCTGTAGAGCTAAAATTCCCAAGGTGTGACATGCTGTCTACACTTCTGAAAAATAACGGTTTTTGCGGGTCATAATCCCGCAATGACCGGGAATTTTTCCCGACACGAAGGCGGGTGACTTGAAGACGTCAAACTTCGTGCTGATCGGGCGGTGGGTCAGTTTGAATTTCAGGTTGTGACCCATTGCAGACGCTCTATTACGGTCGCTGAAAAGACCACTATTCGGTGGAAAGAGGTCGTTGCGCGATGCGCCCGGGAATAAGCTCGGATACCAGTCGTTGCGAAGCTTCTATAATTTTATGGTTATCTCCTTCACGGCAGTCAAAGAAAGCTTTGTAAATCATGTAGGTTGGCAGCTTTGTTGAATAAAGATAAATTGGAAATATCACATTCTTTTCTGTTTCTCGTCCCCTAATCCACGCAATATTGAACTCCTCTTTGCATACCTTCGAGGCAAGGTAGTCTGGTGATAATAATACTGCAACTTTTTTGCACTTATCGATATTTTCAAATATTTCAGGTTGCCACGCCGACCCAATATCAATATCATTTCGATCAACAAATATTTTTATTCCTGGCATAGCACTGCGTAGGGCGCGCTCTAGAGCGCTACATTCGTCAGAGTTTCTTCTTGAATAGCTAATGAAGACATCGAACTCAGTACCCCCTGCCTCAAAAGCGCTATCTAGCTTAGAATATTGAACTTTCTTTTCACTAAAAATCTTAATTGCTTCCTCGGTTTGTTCCTTGGAAAAAGTGACAATTCTAATGCAGTTCAAAGGAAGACCGATTGTCAGCCAATGGATCGCGGCATCGAGCAGCGGAGTGAGCATTTGCGCAGGGGTATAGCCTTGATCTCCCGCAGCAACCAGCGGCATGGCGACAGTTTTTATAGACGGTCGCTCGGCCAAAATTGGTGTCAAAGCGCGAAAAATGTCTCCTACGACTTCAGGAGGCTTTCCTCGCACAAGTGGCTCAAAGCAAAGAACCCGAGTAAATTGGATGTGAGGGTTTGGACATCTAAATTCCTTAGACAACCAGCATGAGAAATTTTGTCTGAGATCGATGTCTTTGTCGTGCGCCAAAGTCTCAACCCATAAGCCCTGTCCTGCCAACGCGCCGATTAATGAAGAAGGTGTTGGCGTATAATCGTTTGGAAAAGCGGAGACGATGAGAAGATCAAACTTTTCGCTCGGCGTAAGCGCGGTTAAGTCGCCCTGATGGAGTTCGATGCGTTTAGTTTGGTCAGTCTGTATCGTGATCGAATCCAAGAGTTTCATGGATTACGCTCCAGTTTATCCCGATCTTAAAAGCGATTACGTAAGAGTGCATCGATTCGGGACCCTTAGGTATTGCCTGCAAGTTTCAATAAGAAATCAAGCCAGACTAAGGTCCGCAATGGTCCAGGACGAGACCTTAGCGGTCTGCGCATCCTGAATGGCCGGGATCGGTCGGAAGCGGACCTCAACGCGCGCTGGCCAGAGTGTCAGCCATTGGCGCTTTGCGGAACTTAAACTGACCCACTACCGCTGATCGGCGCCTTAATGCTTCGCGCGGCGTAAGCCCCAGCAATCACCGGAGCGCGCTCGGCGCTACTGATCCTCGACAGGCAGCTTCGACGCGAGGACCTTGTCGACGCGGCGGCCGTCGAGATCGACGACTTCGAAGCGCCATCCGAGCCTGTCGACCGTTTCGCCAAGCGTCGGGAAACGGATCAGCCCGTCGAGCACGAGGCCGGCGACAGTGTCAAAGCTTCTATTTTCGGGCAGCGTCACGCGCAGCAGCTCGGCCATTTCATCAACGGGCATCCAGCCGGCGAGCAGCCAGCTGCCGTCTTCGCGCTGAATCGCCTCCGGCTCCTCATCGCCCTCGTTTGACCTGAAGGCGCCGGCGATCGCGTCGAGGATGTCGGCCGGCGTCACCACGCCTTCGAAATGGCCGTATTCGTCATGGACGAGCGCCATCGGCGTCTCGGCTTCGCGCAGAACGTTCAGCGCGTCGAGCGCGTCGATCGAATCGGGCACGACGGGCGCTGGCTTCACATGGGCTTCGAGATCAAGCGACTCGCCGCGCAGCGCCGGCCCCAGAAGCTCGCGAATGAGCAGCACGCCGATCATGTCGTCCATATCGCCGCGGCTGACCGGCAGGCGCGCATGCGTCGTCTCGACGAGCTTCTCGCGCAAGACATTCTCCGGCGCGCTGAGATCGAGCCAATCCACCTCGGCGCGCGGCGTCATCAGGGCGCGCGCGGCGCGATCGCCAAGGCGCAGCACGCCAGAGATCATTTGCTGTTCATGGGCTTCGATCGAGCCCGCCGAATGGGCCTCGGCGACGAGGGTCTTGATTTCCTCATCGGTGACGGTGGGCTGAAGCGCATCTGACTGGCCGACGAGCAGCAGCACGAGCCGCGTCGACGCATCCAGCAGCCAAACGACCGGGGCGCCGAGCGTCGACAGCAACGCCATCGGCGCCGCCATTCGGCAGGCGATGGTTTCCGCGTGGCGCAGGGCGATGCTCTTGGGCAGCAATTCGCCGATGACGACTGAAAGATAGGTGATGAAGCCGATGACGCCGCCATAGCCGATCCAATCGGCCACCGTCCCCGACAGGCCCTGTGCGCGCAGTTCTTGAGAGAGCTTCTGACCGAGCGCCGCGCCGGAAAAAGCGCCGGCGAGTATGCCGACGAGAGTGATCCCGATCTGCACGGTGGAGAGGAAACGCCCCGAGTCCTCGGCCAGGGCCAAGGCCGCGGCGGCGCCCGGGCGACCTTCGGCGGCCATGGTCTTCAGACGGATTTTGCGGGCCGAAACGATGGCGAGTTCCGACAACGAGAAAATCCCGTTGATGACGATCAATACAAGCGCGACGGCAAGCTCGAACATGGGTCCCGATAGGCTGAAGCGCTCAGTCGCGCGCCGCGATGTCGATCTTCTTGATCACCCGCTCCGGCTCGGGGCGCGCGAGATCGATGGACAGCAGCCCGTTGACGAGATCGGCACCCAGCACCTGCATGCCTTCGGCCAGAAGAAAGGCGCGCTGGAACTGGCGGGCGGCGATGCCGCGATGGAGGAAAGCGCGCTCGCGCTCTTCAGTCTGGCGGCCGCGGATGACGAGCTGATTCTCTTCGAGCGAGACGTCGAGCTGGTCGCGGGTGAAGCCGGCGACGGCGAGCGTGATCCGAAGCCGCTCCGGCGCGCTCTCGCTGCGCGGAAGGCGCTCGATATTATAGGGCGGGTAGCCGTCGGAGGCGGTGCGGGCGACGCGATCGAGCGCCCGTTCGATCTCATCGAATCCGAGCAGGAATGGCGAATTGAGCGGCGGACGCGACATGTGACGAAGCCCTGTTGGCGCCTCTTCGGCCGGAGCCCGCAAGAGCGCTCCGGCTACAGCTATATGGCCGAGCCCGTCGTCGCGTTCAAGCGTGGCGGCCGCCACTGGTTGACGCGGAAACGCCGAGCGCCCATTTGCGAGCCAGTTTCCTCGAAAGAGCGGCGACCTATGAAAGCGGCGCGGCATATTCTTCTCGGTGTCTTCCTTGCCATCCTCGCCGGGGGTCTTGGGCCGGCCGCCGCCGAGACGCCGCCGATCGTCGCGCCGGACGGAGATCGCTTCGCGCTGACGCCGGCCGAAGGCGGCTATGTCCGGCTGAACAAGGAAACGGGCGCGGTCTCTTATTGTTCAGTGAAGGACGGCGTCGCCGTGTGTCGGCTCGGCGCCGAAGAGCGCGCCGCGCTGGAGGCCGAGATCGACCGGCTGCGCAAGGAGAACGCCGCGCTCAAAGCGCGCGCCGACGCCGCGCCGGCGCCCCCCGCGGCAAGGCCGAACGCGACGCCCAGCGAAGAGGAATTCGAGCGCGCGCTCTCCTTTACCGAGCGCTTTCTGCGCCGCATAATGCGCCTCTTCCGCGAAGAGACCTCGCCCGGAGGAGCCTTGTGAAGCCGGCTCGCATGGAGCGCGCTGCGAAAAAGTGGATGCCGGTTTTTCGCGCAAAGCGCGCTCTAAGCTTATGGAATCGATCACGTCATCTGCATTTGGGCGATTCCGCCCAAATGCAGCGTGATCTAGGGCCGAAGAGGATGCGCCCGTGACCGATCAGGGACCTTTCGCCAACTGGCCGCATCTCGACAAGCCGCGTCCGTCGGCGCGGCCGGAGGCCCGGCGCGATCTGCTGATTCCGCCGGGCTCGGACACATCATCACAGGAAACTCAAGAGATGGCGTCGAACAATACGCTTGAACATTTCCTCGGCGGCTCGCCGCTCAATACTTTCGTGCGGCTGTTCTTCATTTCGCTCGTCGTCGGCGCTCTGCTGATGTGGCTCGAACTGCGGCCGATCGACATTTTTCGCGGCGTCCAGGCCTTTTTCGACCGCATTTATCAGCTGGGGTTCGGCGCGGTGAAGGAGCTTGTCAGCTATGTGCTCGCCGGCGCCGTTTTCGTCGTGCCGGCGTGGCTCATTCTGCGGCTGGTGAATATGACCGGCGCAAAGCGGTGAGGAATACGATGAAGCTGACTGTGGAGACCGAGCAGGAAGAGGACGGCCGCTGGATCGCCGAAATCCTGGAAATTCCGGGCGCGCTAAAATATGGCGCGACTCGCGAGGAGGCGATCGCTCAGGCGGAAGCGCTGGCCCTACGCGTCATCGCCGACCGCATTGAACGTGGCGAACGCCCGCCTGAGCCAATTCATATCACTTTCGCGGCGGCATGACGCTATGGCCGAGCGCGAAGGCCAAGCGCGTTCGCGCCGCGCTGGAGAGAAAAGGCTGGATTGAAAAGCGGTCAGTCGGCTCTCATCGGACCTATGCGAAAGCTGGCTTCCCTGATTTCATATTTGCTTTTCACGACGGCGAGGAAATCGGGCCGCGCATGTTGGCGAGAATCGCCAAGCGAACAGGACTGAAGCCGGAAGACCTATAGTCTCCGACGCCGGCCGATGCTCGACGTCTGATCCGAATCGTCGATGAGCTGGCCGATCCCATCGCGGCGCGGAGGCAGCGGCGGCGGGGGCGGCCGCGCATAAGCGTCGGGTCCTGCGACGGGTCCGAAGCCGTCGCGGCCGCCCTCGAAAGCGGCGAGCGGCGGCTTGCCGGTCGTGTCATTGTCGGTCTCTTCCTCGGCGCCCGGCGGCGGCGCGCGCCGCTGCGCCATGAGCGGCGAGGGATCGGGCGGCGGCAGAGTCTCCTGCGGCTCTGGCTTGCAGATGCTGCGCCCCGAGCGGCCGTGCATCGCCAGATCGACATGGATGTGATTGTAGTGGAAGGCGTTGGAGCCCGGCGACAGCACGGTCGAGAAATGGCCGCATGAACCGCGATGCACATCCATCAGAAAGGCGCGGGTCTGCGCGTCGCCGCGGCCCCAGTCGCGGACAAGCGTGATCTCGCGGCCGTCGGCAAGCACGAAGCCGCCGATGTCGAGCGCATTGCCGAAGGCGTGTTCGGAAAGCTGCGCCCAGCGCTGATTGTTCATGCCGCGGCAGGCGTAAGAGCCCATCGAATTGATCTGAACGATTTGCTGCCCGAAGCGGGCCTGGGCGGCGGGCTGCACCGTGTCGGCCAGCCAGGCGTCGAGCTCCGCGACCATCGAACAGTCGAGCGTCGCGGTCGCGTTGAAGGCGACGGCGCCGCCCTGAAGCGCCGCCACCTTGAACGGCTTGGTGAGGCCGCAGATGCCCGGTCCGTCGACCTCGGGCGCGAGCGCAATGTATTCGGAAGGATTGACGCGCCTCTCTGCGAGACAGGCGTTCTCCGCCTGCGTGCGCCAGGCCGGCCGCTGCGCCTTCTGCCCGATCGAACACGCCGAAAGCGTCGCGACGGCGAGCGCCAGCGTAAGCAGCGATTGACGGGCGCGGCGGACCATGCCGCGAGAATTGGCGCCGGCGCGTTAAAGCAGGGTCGAGAAGCGTAGTTAACGACGAGATATTTGCGGGGTGTGGCTCGGGGGCGACTGCAGCGCGATTAACGCGCAAATTTGCCCAGTCGCCGCTTCCATCTTTCTCCGGCCCTGAGGTCCGTCTTCAACACCCATCTTTTTTGAATGGACCGTCTTGCCCGGGAAGAAGTTGCGAGAACGATCTCCGGCTCCGCTTCTCTTGCCGGCTGTACGGCGGGAGTCGGCGCAGCCGATAGCGCCTCTCGCTTTGGCTTTTTGGGTTTTGCACGAACCGCTGCTTTAACTTTTGCAGGCTGACGCGCGCGACGCGTCTTCTTTGGGGCGGGGCTCGCTGGACGAGAGCTGAGGACATCTTCCTGCAGTAAGTTCGGAAGGATGCGCCCCGTCGGGGGAGTTGCGGGTTGTGGAGGAACTCGGGGACGCTCATCCACTTCGCGCCCGAAAACCGCATCCGCTGCTTTCAGCGCCGCGAAATAGGCAGCGTCAGGCGTCAGGTCGACGGCCGCCAAGGCGCTTAGGTCATTGAGAGACGAATCCGCCTTGGCGTTTTCAGTCTCTTTGATCGTCCAAGTATCAGATGGCCGAGATTTGGAAGACCGGTTCTTGTATGCCGTAATAAACGGACGAGTGGGGCGCATTGAAGCTTGAGACCTTTTGGTTGACGCGAGGAAGGTCGCTGGAAAGACTCGCCGCCGCGCAAGTGTCCTGAGTGTCGAAAACGCGGCTTAACGTGACGCTCGGGCCGAGAATCGTGGACGAAACACCTTGTCATCTATAAACGATAGGCCGCTGCCAGTCACCGACCTCTTGCGTGCGACTTCAACTCCCAGGTAGGCGGCGTCGACGCATGTGACGTCTCGCTGACTGGCGCAGCGCTCGTCTTTGACTTGCTGTGCAACCGCCGGACGACGATTTCATATGCCACAGCAAAGGATGCGCTGCAGGAGCTTGTGGCGGCGCGGGCCGCTAAAAAAGATCATTGATAAATTTGGGGGGGATGTCCCGCTTGATGTTGAAAAGCGGAAATCGGCGTTGCTGGCCTGAATGCTATGCGGCTTTCGCGGTTTGAGCAAGATGCTCGTTCGATGGGACGGCGTTCGCCATGCGCTTTGCGAGCGCC
>Ga0194120_10002686_pt1 | contig 30196 bp, 34 predicted proteins | sample TA2MahCa65mmetaG_FD_148642 | JGI IMG/M metagenome (GOLD analysis project Ga0194120, IMG submission 148642) | Freshwater microbial communities from Lake Tanganyika, Tanzania - TA2015019 Mahale Deep Cast 65m | ecosystem: Environmental > Aquatic > Freshwater > Lake | place: Tanzania: Lake... | reverse complement strand
GGATGGAAAACGGGGTTTCCATGATCGGCGTATCGGTCTTGGTGGCCGTCGTCGATCGCTCAGCTCGGTAGGACTCGCGTGACGCCACCACCTGCACCGGCTTCGCCTCCAAGACTGCCCCCTCGGCCTCGTCCGGCTTGGGTGCCTCGGTCATGGGCGGAACTGGGATTGGGACAGGAGGGACAACGGTCTTCTCAGTGGGTGCAGCCGGCAGAGCAGGCTCCGCTGGTTTCAGCGGCTCGGCCTGTTCGGCAACAGGAGCCGGCCTTTCTTCGCTGGTTTGCGCGGGAACAGGCTTGAGCGGACCGGTACAGGCTGTCAGAGCCGTGACGAGGGCCAGGGCAAAGAACAGGAGCCGCACTGCGCAACGCGAATCGCTTAGGGTGTCAGCTGAGGGCCACTTGAACAAGAGAAGGTGCAACAACGACATCTCGAGATCTCCTTACACAATTACAATTGGATCTAACCCCCTCAAGACGACGGTACAGTCCCCTTCTTCCGTGGAAAGGAGCAGGTCGAGACCGTACGGTCGGTTCGTCGTTGGGCTAGAAACCGTCTGTCGTAGTATTAGAGGGAGCGGCTCGGAGGACCGCGGCTCTGAGCCGCGACGAGCGAGATGTTGTGATAGGCGACACGCAGGATGACGAGTGGCCCAAACAACGCCACGAGGATCGGAAGCAGAGGAATGTCCAGCAAGACAACCGCATCATCGTCCTGCGTGACCGCACAGGCCCAGGCTGTCAGCGGGTTTGGCTCCGGCCTGCCATGATGGCAGGGGTTGCGATCCTCCCCGCCATGGAGATGAAAGGAACGGACGCTCGGCTCTTCAGTCGGATTAGGTGCAGGTCATGCACACATACTCAGCCACGACATGAATGCCGACGAGCAGACAGGCGATCAGAGCCAACAGGCCTGAAGACCTGTTGGAGGATTGAGGCACATGCATGAAGCGAAGTGCGCGAAGCACGAATCACCCTACGGCATAAAATGTCGCTAAGTGTAGGAGAGCACTAGAAGGGCTGTCTACCGACGCCTGCTCACGGATGCTACAGATGAGGCTCGATAACATCGGACACAGGCGCGCCACGTCATAACTTGACCACTTCCAGGCTGACTTGGTGAAATCCGAGGCCGCGGATTTCATCCACAAGGCTGACGAACCGTTCCAGCAGGGTCACCCGATCAGCCCGGACCACGACGGACGATTCTTTCGGATAGGGCTGCAACAGCGGCGGCAGGCCGGTTTCGTCCACGGCACGATCGTTAAGAAACAGACCTCCCTCTGCCGTGAGGGAGACTACAATCGGTGTGTCCTTCCGTGCGCTGGTTTCCTTTGCCTTGGCCAGATTGACCGGCACCTGTCCGGTCGAGATGAAGGTGGCGGTCGTCAACACGATCACCAGCAAGACCAGCATCACATCGACGAGCGGAATCACATTGATCTGATTGATGTCACGCTCCATGCTGCACCTTATACAGCGTCAGCAGTTCATTCACGCGACGGCGCAGCACGTTGTTCATCACGACACAGGGAATCGCGACGAGCAAGCCCACCGCCGTAGCCTTGAGCGCTAAGCTCAACCCGATCATGATCGAGCTGACGGCCAATGCCCCGGTCGTCCCCATCGTATGAAACGTGAGCATGATACCCAGCACCGTGCCCAGCAAGCCGATATAGGGCGCATTCGCGGCAATCGTCCCGATGATGACCAGCCGCTTGGTGAGCACGACTTCATATGTCTGAAGCCCGGAGAACTGCGCCGGATCTACACGCGCATAGAACCACCACCGTTCAATGGCAACAAGTACCGCCCAACACCCTAGGATCGTCAATAAGCCGATCACGCCGTAATCCACCGCGTACTTCAAATTCTCCATGGTGTGCGCTATCCTCCCGCTTCTACCGATGCTCATCCTAATGAAGTAACTGTGATTCCATTCGATGCCGTACGTCGACGGGCGGCCACGAGCCGCGAGCGCCGCTTTTTCCACCAGATATAGACACCCGTGACGGAGAGCATGGTCACCACGAGCCCCATCACACAAACCAGGATCCGATAAGGTAGCCCGAACACATTGGCCATATGCAACGCATACAGCCAGTTGCTGATCGTGTTGCCGGTGTACTGGCCGCTTGGAAGGAGGACGAGTCTCAGCGCTCCGCTGTCTGCGTCGAAGAGCACTTGCGTCGTGTACCGGCGACTCCGATCATCGATCTCCTTGTTCGTGTACACTTGCCAGGTGTAGGTACCACGCTCAGCGTCGAACCCCAAGGCCACCGGCTGCTCCACAACAAAGCCGTGCTGTGCCGCCTGCTCTGCCATCAGGGTTTCACCCCGCGCCTGCGCCTCCCGCCAGGAGAGCTTCGGTTGTTCCAGCGGCTGCGCTCGAGTCGGATTCTCTGTCCAGATCGTGTGGTACTCAAACAGCGTTTGGGTCGTCCAGGTATAGACCGTATCCCACAGATTCATGTAGACACTGGACCAAGCAAAGATCAGCAACAGCACCCAAGTCCACAATCCCCCGGCCCGATGCAGATCGAAATTGATTCGATAGGCCGAGCTCCCCCACTTCACCAACCAAGCCGGTTTCCAGCGGTCCCACCAACTGCGTGTTACCCCTTCCTGCCCAGCGGGGTGTCCACCGCGCGCCCGCCGCGCCGGCAAGGTCAAATAGACGCCGACAAAGCAGTCCAGCGTCCAGACTACAGCACAGATACCCAGAATCCAGACGCCCGTCATAACGATCAAAATGCACTGGCGCTCAGTCTTGAAGAACTAGTTGCCACTGAACCGCTACTCAGACAGCTTCTGGAAGAACGATGCGATCTCTCTGATCGTCAGCTCAATGAGGCCAGTGTCATTTCGCTCCGGTGCACTGGTTGCGATCGGAATATAATTATTGATGGTTTACACAGGCTCACTCGGCTTGCATCCGAAAGTAAGGATGAAGCTGTCATACACGTCACTGAGCTTTCTGGGTGCAACTGGCCTGTGGAAACGCCGGACTTCAACCTTGTATGCGCGTGTCAGCGGGGATAAGATGCCCTACCCATTACATTTGGAAACTGGAACGGATCGGAAATGAAGCTCCCCGCAGCAAGCTACGGGGAATCACAAATTGAACAACTTGTCCAGAAACTGCCCCGCTTATCCTCTTTAGCCTTCTCTCTGTTCAACCGACAAAGAATGCATGAATACGGTCCTCGTGCCGGAAACGGCTGACGCCAAACCGGCCTTGCATCCTGGTGAGCTGCTGGCTCCACGGTGCTATTCACTCTCTCAACAACTCCGTTCCGTCTACCACGGATTCTGGTACCAACTCAGCAAGCGATTGAAGTGGTCCCGCGGGGTGTATCATGAAACGCCGGCAGGGCATGTACCCTATCTGAGCGGAGGCCGGCTGGCCAAGGTGGCGATCCTGCAGCGCCGCTTCGACGTCCAGTTTGAACGACAGTGCTCGTCTCTCACAGCACTGAAGAATTACGACTATCTCGACATTCTCGATCAAGCCTGGATGGCGTGGGGACAGCTGCGTCCGCACGGCGGGACGATGCACGATATTGGCTCGTCGAATTTCTGGTATGCCCCCGCCCTCCACGCCTTCTTTTCTCCCTCGGCTTTGACCGGTGTGGAGTTGGAAGGACATCGCATCTACTCCAACGGCTACAGCCGGTGGAGTAGATGCGCAAGGATATGTCACCGCGTTACCGCGGGCCTCGTTTCAGGTCGCCGACTACGCGCACTATAAGGTCCAGGCAGATACAATCGTCGCCTGGTATCCCTTCGTGACACCCGATCCGGTCTTGGCCTGGCGCATGCCATTATATGTGTTGGCGCCCCATGCTTTGTTTGCACGGGTGGCAAGGAATCTGAAACCCGCCGGCCTGTTCGTGATGATCAACCAGGGACCGGACGAGGCCGGCCTCGCCGCCGACCTGTGCAGACGGGCGGGGCTCCGGTTCGAGAACTCCTGTGAAGTATGGCACACGTTGCGCCGCCGCCGGATACCGCCTGTCGTCTCATGGTGGCGCCGCCGCTGACGCGCATCATCAACGCCCGCCACCTCTTAACCTCACATGCCGGGCACGATTTTCAAAAAGGCTGTACGGCAGTGCCCCCGCCTTCTATCCTGAACTCAGCACAGAGCCATAGAAACAGAACGATTCAGGCCTCTCTGAGACTCAATCATGCCGTCACCTTTGAAACTGTTGGTGTTCCGCGACAACAGCGAATGGCTGCGCTATGTGTTCTTTGCCGGTGCTGCCGGCATGGGCCTGCTGGTATACACGACGCTCACGGGAGCGGAACGGGACACGGGGAAAATCATCGGTGGAACGCTGGGCGTGCTGCTCTTAGGTTTCAGCGGGTGGGTTCTTCAAGTGCGTCGGCTGGTCATCGATCCGCACCGTCTGGATATCACCGTCATCAGCAAAGGCCTGACCAGCGCGGTGGTGGACCGATTCCGGTTCGACGAAGTAACCAAACTGCTCCTGCTCCGCACCTATGAGTCTGATGAAGAGTTGTTGCCGGCGAACCGGCAGCGCGAACGGTGGTCCGTCTTGTTCGTGCTCAAGGATCGGACCGTCCCGTTGACCACCAACCTGTACCTCTCCAAAGAGCACGCCCTGCGCGAGGCCAAACGGATTCAGCCGTTGCTCAAGGTCGAGATCTCCGAAAGTCTCGGCGAAGGACTGACCCATCTGATTCAGACCGGCCGCACGATCAATGCGGTCATGGCCCTGCGGCGACAACAGCCGGATATGTCACTCACACAGGCCAAAGAGATCGTCGACCATGCGACGAGCGGCCACAAACCGCCATTGTAACGGCAACCACCTCATTGAAATCGCCTTCTTTCCTAGCCCTTTTCGCTTGCTCTGCGCTACAATCGCGCCATGCGACATCAGATCAAAACCGCCGAAGACCTTCGCTGGCTGATTGCCCACACAGGCGGATTTCGTTCTGGCTATGTGACCGATGTGCAGATGTCCAAGCGCCGCCTCTTTGACGAAGAATCCGGACGGGAGATGCCGGCAGGCACGACGGTATCCGTAACGATCCGTTACCAAGTACGCGGACTCGTGCGCGTGGCCAGGCTGCTCATGACCGGTGTGACGGACTTTTCGCTGTTCGAGCAGGAGGGCGCGGACTGCTCCTCGCTGGACGTCATTCAGGCCGAATACAACGCGGGCAAACTGCGGTTCTGGTTCGACCCGCAAGGGGAATTGTACATCGTCTGTGAAGAGGCCGAGCTGGAAGAAGTCTCGACGCCGATCATCGGGGCTCACCCCATCGCCGAACTGGCTCGCTGGACCTTCCAAGGGGAAGCCGCCGACGGTCCTACCGTGCAATGGTTATTGGATGAGTTAGATCGAGCTGGGATGCCCTGTACGTGGCGAGCCGCGAAGCGGGCAATGGCCGTTCATCCGACGATTCAGTGGGAAGGCGATCTCATCCCCACCGGCGATGGGTGCTCTACCCGGACCAACATGGTCCACGTGATGGCCTACGGCTTGACGGAGAGTCAAGGATTCGGGCTGGTGTTGCGAGTCCTCGGCACCAAAGATCGGCAGATCTGCCGCATCCTGGAAGTACTCGCCGACCACATCACCCAGTATTTTCCAGGGAACTGCCTGGTTGGAACGACCATTATCCCGGGACGCGAATGGGAAAGCTGGCTCACGCAAGAGGGACGGACGGCACTCGGAGGCAAATGACGGGACCAGACGCTGGCCGTTGAAGATGCGCGTGAATCAGTGGGCAGGTTCGTGGGAATAGCGTCCATTCCCGTTGGAATAGCTCGCCGCCCCATTACCGTGTGCATATCCGGCGGTGTTGTGTTCCGCACCGGCGCGGCCCACATGACTGTGAGCATTCTTTCTGTTCTCACACTCCACCAGCGCCCACAACCGAAGCGGGTTGACCTTTTGATTTCTGGCAACGTGCAACGAAGTACCTTCCAACACCGTATTCAATGAGAGATCGGTTCTCCAACCCAAGTGTTTGGTCAGTGGCGAGAGGACCCGTTCCACCGCGTTGATGACCTTGTTCCCATTGCTGAAGTGATTCAACATGATGATACGACCGCCAGGCCGGCAGACACGAATCATTTCGTTGACGACCTTCCGATAATCCGGAACCGCCGTGACGACATAGGCTGCAACAACCGTATCAAAGCTATTGTCGTCGAACTCCATCGCCCCGGCATCCATGATCTGGAGTTGCACATGCGAGAGCTGTTGGGCTTGAGCCCGTTCCTTCGCCTTCGCCAGCATGCCTTCCGAAAGATCAATCCCAACGATGCGGCAATGGCTGGGATACATGGGAAGAGCGATGCCGGTTCCCACCCCGACTTCCAACACATGTTCGCCAGGTTGGACATTCAGATTGCGAATGGCCGATTCGCGCCCCTCCTGAAATACTTTTCCAAAGACCTGATCGTAGAAACCCGCGTAGGTCGTATACACCCGTTCGATCTTGTCGCGATCCATGATCTCCTCTACACCTCAGACGACCTGCACCCTACAGAGCGTCGGCACAGCGCCGAAGGCGGCCAAATCGACACAAGGTGAACGCTACTAAGCAGAATATCCGCGCGGGGCGCAGATCTGCCCAGGCCGCAAACGGAGGCTACTGTAGCCAAGTCCCTTCACTGAGTCAACACACTTCTTCGGCACGCTGCACCTGCCATATCGAAGCGTCTCGTGGTAACTTGATTCGCATCAAGCCCCTGTGGGATAGGTACCCGGCATGGTATTAGCCGGACTGTTTGCCAGCATGTTGTTCATCGGGCTCATCCTGGGTGACTGGCTCTACTTTGTCCGGTTCACTCCCGACGCCATCCGTTATGGATGCAGTGTCGCCAGGACCCAAGACCGGTGGACTGCCAGCGCCATCGAGACGGTGCGCAGCCGGTTTTCCGCCGACGGCGTACTCATGCTGCCCCATGGAGTCGCGCGGTTCTATCCGGACGTCTCCCAAATCGCGATTCGCCCCAAATATCGATTCTTTTCGATTGGATTTCGCTCGGCCTGGCCGGTGAAGGGTCTTATTCACCTCTCTGCCGGAGGCCAGGCGGGAGACCATATGATAGAGGCACTGTGCGTCAAGCGCATTCCCTGGTCGTCGGCGCTGATGACGCTGCTCTGGTTCGGGGTGGTCTTGATCGGCTCGCTGGTGTTTGTGGTTGCCTACGCCTTGGATGGAGGATTTGCCTCACTGGAAGGAGTGTTTATGGGTGTGGGCCTCGTCGCCGGCGCCCTGCTCGTCCTGGCGGCTGGATTGGTCACCGTGACGATGTCCTATCGGTTAGAACACAACCGCCTCATGCAAGTTTATGAGGAGCTGCGCGACGCGCTCGGAGGAGCGGTTCATCCCAGCTCCAGTCCCGTTACGCCGTGAACAGGTTCAAGAAATGATCGTAGTCGGCGGGCAAATCCAGCGCCGGCCGATTACGTGCCAGGCCGGCAATGATTCCCCGATGCTTCTTGGCCAAGCCGGACGTGTGAAAAGCCCGCGCAAACTGCTCCCATCGCGCAGCGGAATCAGCTATGATTCGGGCCTGTTCTTCTTTGGGCAGCGCATGCACCGCCGTCGTCAAGGCGCGAAGGGCTTTCTCCACGCTTTCATACGGCGGCGCAAGCTTAAGCCGGGCGTAGAAGATCTCGAGGTGACGGCGAAACTCGTCTTTGAGTGTCTGGAACGGATCGGACTGGGTCGGGTTCGTCGTTGGCATAGTCATCGCGTGAATCATACGGTAGAGACTGGAACCATCACAACTCTTCAATGGAGGTTGAATATGACGCGGATGTTCAGTGGAGTGCTCGGCGTGGTCGCAGTGGCGTTGTTAGCCGGCTGCTCGTCCTATCATTCCCACCATCATGGGATGATGGGCGGCACGGCCGGAGACGCCTATTGGCAAAAGGGCCGGCAAGATATGTCGGCATTGATCAACCGGACGGTCAAGGATCCTGACAAGGCCAAACAGGTCAATGAGATCGTCGGCGAGATCGTCGAACAATTGAAGGCGGGCCGAGAGCAGGAACGGGCCAATCACCGGCAACTGTACACCTTGAACGGCAGCTATTCGGCGACGCCCGCGGACTTCACCAAGATACTGAACGAGGCGGTCCAACAACGAACGGCGACCTCGACAAGGATTCTCACCTTGCGGTTCAGGATGAAGAACCTCATGACTGAGGATGAGTGGAAAGCCTTGACTGATCAAATGCTGTCCTACAGCGGCAAGTACCAACATGGGGGCGCAGGGGCGAAGTCGGGATACTAGGGAGTCATCATCAAGCGTCATGCGTCAACCGGAAAAGACGGAAAAGGCAGATCTTGTCTTTGACCATTCCCTACGAATGACGGTTGACGTATGACGGGCTTTATCTTTGATCTGTCGCCGCTTTCAGCGGCACCGGCGCCCACGTGGCACCGGCGTCGTTGGAGCGGTAGAGGCCGCTGCCGTTGGTGCCGGCGTAAAGGGTTTGGGAATAGGTCGGCGCCATGGCCAGGGCCCTGATGTTGAGCGTCGTCAATCCTTGATTCATGGCCTGCCAGGTCTTGCCACCGTCTGAGCTTTTCCAGACTCCGGCAGGACCGCCCAGGTAGAGCTGCGATACATCCGTTGGATGGAGTACCACGCTGCTGACAAACGGATCGGTCACGGACTGACCGATCCGTTCCCAATGCTCGCCCTTGTCCACCGTGCGAAAGAGCCCTTTCGTTGTGCCTGCGTACACCACATCCGGCGTAGTCCGGTTGATCTCGATGGCATTGACCCCTAAGGCCATGGCCGCCATCAGCTCCGTTTCAGGGATCAATCCGCTATTAATTTTCTTCCAGGTCGCCGCCGCATCGTCCGATCGATAGACACCGCCGGTTGTCCCGCCATAGAGCACCGACGGTTCTTTGGGGTTGATTGCAATCGACGTCACGATGTGCACTTCCTTCATCCCGTTCATCCGCTCAACCCATTCACGGCCTGCATCTTTCGTAAAGAACGCGCCGACCGTCGTCGCCGCATAGATCTGTTCGCTGGCTGCCGGGTGAAAGACAAATTGATTGATGAACGAGACGTGCTCCTTCAAACCCACATTATGTGGCAGCCAATGCTGCCCGCCGTCCGGACTCTTGTAAACCGCATCCCCCATGGTTCCGGCATAAATGGTGGCCGGCAAGAGCGGATCGATCGCGAGCGTCGTCACCCGCCGCGCACTAAAGCTCGGGAACTTCTCCCAGGTCCCTCCCCCATCACGAGATTTGTACACCGCGTCGTTCGTCGCCACGTAGAGAATGTCGGGATTCTTGGGATGCAGCGCAATCGAAACGATGGATTCGCTCTCTTTTTGACAGCCGAGCGAGAAAAGGAAAAGTGAAACTAGACAGAGAGTGGGGATTACACGAAGGAACTTCATTGTGGTGCGGGACCTAATCATAGGGGCTGGACGGAGTCAAGGCGAGAACGCATCATGACTCCCATCCTGTTAGTTCTGCACTGCAAGCGTACCTTTTTATATGCGGCGGCCTGATGAACAAGGAGTTGACCGCACAACAGTCGGGACATGGGTGGGATCAAGTCGAATGACAACTCTATCTGTATGAGCAGTCGCCGGGATGCAAGAATGTGGCGGCTCGACAAGGAACCCTGCGTTCCCGTATTCTGTGAATTCAGTTGCCTCTCGTGCGCAATCCTTCATAATCGGCGGATATTCAGTCTTGATTGCGACTCACCAGCCGGCAGGGGGCGCCCATGTCTACGAAATCCGTCATTCTGTTCATTGCACTTGCACTGAGCTCGACTCCTTTGCTTGCAGAGGCCTCTTTCGAATCAGGTGTCGCGGCCTTTAAGAAGGCAGACTACCAGACCGCCTATCAAGATTTGCATCCGCTCGCCGAAGATGGCGATCCCAAGGCCCAGTATTACATCGGTTTCATGCACTACAGTGGGAAGGGCGTGAATCAGGACAGCACGGAAGCACTCAAATGGGTCAAGCCGGCGGCGGAATCCGGACTGGCAGAGGCTCAATACCTATTCGCCATGATGAATGAGGAAGGTCTCCCTGAACCGAGAGTACACGGGAAGGAGAAGGGAAAAGCGAAGGGAAAAGCGAAAGCCAAAGCGAGAAAAGTGGCTCACACGGCGGAGGCCATCAAATGGCTGACGCTGGCCTCTGAGCAAGGCCATGTCACCGCCCAAATGAAACTAGCCGAACGGCATCTGCACGGCCAGGGCGTCCCGCAAGATATGGTCCAGGCCTATGCCTGGTGCGGCATCGCGCAGTTACTCGCTCCGTCACGGTGTAATCCCCAGGAGTATATCCCGACCTACCGCATGACGGCCGCCCAGCGGGATGAGGCCAAACAGCGCGTCCAAGCCTGGCTGACCACACACCCGGTCAATACCTCGCACCTGCCGACCAAGAGTGCGCAGCAGTTGATCGCTGAACTGGATACCGTCGATCACAAGAAACGGGAAGAGATCAAGGTGGCCTTGATTCTCCTGGGAGATTCCGCCCTGCCTGCGATTGCCGAGGCGTTCCGAGCGACACCGCTCAAGCATACGGACTTTCTTGCCGGAGTGCTGTGCGAACGGGGACCAGCCGCCGCCAGTCTGAGTCCGCAACTCATTCGCCTGTTCCGCAACCCGGCCATCACTCCCTCGGTCAAACACCATTTTCTGTCATCGCTCGCCTGCATTGGAAACCGCTCACCTGAGGTCGAGGCATTCATGATCTCGCAGCTGAAAGAGGGCGATGATTCCATGCGGCCATGGGCGGTGCGGTTCTTGAGGCGGTTCGACTCCGACCACGTTATCCTCGCCCTGGCCGGGAGCCTCGGCGATTCAAAACGAACCGTTCGTGAAGCCGCCGCGGAGATCCTGGCGGAGATGGGGCCCAAAGCCGCCCCGGCGATTCCAGCTCTGGCCAAAGCGATGGACCAGAAAGGCACATACTTGTCGATGTTGGCTGGAAATGCACTCCAGGCCATCGGAACTCCTGAAGCGCTCGCGGAGGTGAAGAAGCGCGACACTAGCCTGGGATCAGCCGAGGGGACTAAAGAAGGCGACACAACCGACGTATTTCATTCCACTCCCCAATAATCCGTCATCCCTACATCTTCTGCTGGATCCGCTCCGCATAGCCGGTCAGTTCTACATAGCCCTGGCCTTTCACCGAGCGACCGTGCTTGAGGCCTGAGACGGAAACGGCGCCTTCCCAGTAGGTGACCTGCGTGCTGCGCGATGTGCGCAGTTCCTGATCCGCGAGTAACGGCATCACCTCCAGAGCAAGATCCATGGAGGGCACCTCAATCCGCCACGTGCTGGGATACACCGCCCTGCTCTCTTGGCTGGTCCATGTGCGGGTGGATTCGATTCGGATATCTGAGACTGAGAGGTGCCGAGTCGTTCCATCAGGCAATACGATGGTGCCGCTGGACTCGAGATCGGATCCTCCATCCTTTCGGCGAAGACGATACAGCATCAGTTCACTCTGATCCTCCAATTGAATACTAAACCAGTCCCATCCGGACAAATCTGGGCCGAGATCGGTCGAACCAAATTCATGGTCCATCCAACTGGTGCCGGCGACCTCGAAACGTTCCGTGCCGATCGTGAGGTTGCCGGTGGTCGCCAGACGCGTGAATGAATAATAATGCGTCGCGTTCCCCTCACCCGCTCCTTTCCGGCTGATGCCGTCGCGCCCATGGACGACCAAGGGCTTGGCCGGCTGCAGCTGCAAATCAAGGGTCGCCGTCCCGTCGCGCGCAAACAACGTGTGCATCCCGTTCGGAGCGGGCGCTGCCTCTGCCCGCCAATCGTCGATCCAAGCATGGAGCCGAGACTCTTCCGCGCCGGCTTTCCCCAACCCGGCCCTGCTAAGCTTCTCCGAAAAATGAAACCGCCGGCCTTCGACGTCCGTCACGGCCAGATGCGCCAGATACAGGTGGCTCACCGACCACTGCGACGGCTGCGTCTTGATGTCCTCCGGTGAAACCGCGCGGCGGAAGAACGTCAACTCATACCCGAAGAGCCGGCCGGTTTTGGCCCGAAGATGGCCCGTGTAGTACCACCATTCCGTCCGATACGATGGATGCGATCCATGGTCTCTCGGGAACTCATACCGATAGCCGGCTGCCGCCTGTTCAAACGACGATGGCAAGACAGGCTCACTCAATGCAATTGAGGGAACTCCGACCATCCCGGCGGCACACAACATGATGACGCGCACACCACGGCGCACGGCTTGAGGGAAGGGGCGGATTTGGACAGAGCTGATCGGCATCGGCCATCCTCTCAGTCAACGCTTATAGCACGGGGATCGACGGCCACACAAATCGCCTGTACTGGAGCGGGTTTTTCGCGTTCACGCAGTTGGAACGTGCGCAGGAATGAGCGTTGACAATTTTCACGACTCTCGGCTATCGTGAGTCATGCAGATGCATCAAGAACGCGAGCCTCCCGGCCGCACACCGGCCGAGCGAATGGAGCCGGTCGCGATCCCCAGTCGCCTCCCGGTGTTCCCATTGCCCAATGTCGTCTTTTTCCCGAAGACGTATTTGCCGCTCCACATTTTCGAACCACGCTACCGCTCAATGGTCGCCGACGCCTCAAATGGAAGCCGCCATATCGCCATGGCGTTGCTCAAAGAAGGATGGGAAACGGATTACTATGGCAATCCGGCGATCTATCCGACGCTCTGCATCGGACGGATCATGAGCGTGCAACCCTTGCCGGACGGCCGTTCGAATATTCTGCTCCAGGGACTCGAGCGCTGCGAGATCCAGGAAGAGCATTTTGAGAAGCCCTATCGCGAAGCGACCATTCACCTCAAACCCAGGATCGAGGAAGAAGGGCTGCCGGCGGATGTTCGACGCGCGCTGGTTGAGATCCTTGGACGGTACTTGCAATCCAGGGAAGACAGCACCGCCTGGCAAGGGTTTTTCCGTGAGGATGTCAACGACGAAGTGCTCGTCAACACCCTTTCCACCTATCTGGAATGTACACCGTTGGAGAAACAATTCTTGTTGGAGGCAGACGGGTTGCGCCAACGGGCCGGCCGGCTGAACGATCTGATCCAATTTATGCTGTTCGACCCGCACCGCCCAAAGGATTGGGAGTAATGGACCGCGCAATCGCAATCGACGTCAATCGGCTCTGCAAAACCTACGACAGCCACAAGGCCGTCGATGACATTTCGTTCCAGGTTTATGCCGGCGAGATCTTCGGCCTATTGGGCCCCAACGGCGCGGGGAAAAGTACCACCCTCCGCACACTCATTACCCTCTTGCACCCGACCTCCGGCAGCGCCGCTGTCTTCGGCCATGACACTGTGCGCGAGGCGGACCTGGTGCGGACACTCATCGGCTATGTGCCGCAGGAACGGGCCATCGACCGGTTTCTCACGGGCCGCGAACATCTTGAGCTGCTCGGCGCGCTCTACCATCTGTCGAAAGCAGAAGCCGCCAAGCGCATCGACGAACTATTGACGCTGGTTGAACTTAACGCCCATGCGGATCGTCCGGCCAAAACCTACTCCGGCGGCATGAAGCGCAAGCTTGATATCGCCTGCGGCTTGCTCCCCAATCCGAAAATTTTGTTCCTCGACGAGCCTACCCTCGGCCTCGATGTGCAAAGCCGGCTCAGGATCTGGGAATACGTACGGATGCTGAAGACTCGCGGCCTCACGGTGGTCATGACGACCAACTACCTGGATGAAGCGGACCAGCTGTGCGACCGACTAGCCATCATCGACGGCGGCAAGATCAAGACGCTGGGCTCGCCGGCTGAACTCAAGATTGCGCTCGGCGGTGACATCGTGTCGCTGACGCTCAAGGAGCAGGATCGAACGGCAGGATTGGAGGCCGCGTTGAAACACCAGCCGGCGATTACATCGGTCCGGACGACGGACAAAGGTCTCGATATTCGTGTGGAATCACCGGAAAAAGCCCTGCCGGCCATTTTGGAGTCGGCCAATCGGTTGGGATGCAGCATTGAGTTCATTCAATACAACCGGCCCCGATTGGACGACGTCTTCATCGCGCATACGGGGCGGGCCATCACTGAATCGAAGCCTGAGGCCGAGACCACCTAAAGGAGTGCTGTGGAACATTATTGGCAAGAAATCGGCGCGTTGACCATGCGGTGGGTGAAGCGGCTGAGTCGTGAGAAGTTCAGCATGCTGTTCACTCTGGTACAGCCCATGCTGTTCTGGCTGATCTTCTTCGGGAACCTGTTTCAGCGGGCAGCGGATATGCAGGTGACCCAGGCCCCCAACTACATCAGCTTTCTTGCCGCCGGGGTTGTCGTGATGACGGTCCTCAACAACGGTTTGGCCGGCGGGGTTGATCTGCTGTTCGACAAGGAAAATGGGTTCTTGGAGCGGCTGATGTCCACGCCGATTCATCGAACCTCCGTCATTCTGAGCCGGTTTATTTTCGTGATGGGGATCACCTCAATGCAGGTCCTCGTCATTCTTGGCGTCGCCTTCCTCTTTGACGTCCATCCAGCGACGGGCCTGCTTGGAGTCGCAACGATTCTCCTGATCGGCATGATGTTCGGAGTGGGACTCACCGCCATCTCCATGGCCATGGCCTTTTCCGTAAAAAGCCACGGCGATTTCTTTTCCGTGCTGGGATTCTTGTCCTTGCCGATGATTTTTTTAAGCTCCGCGCTCGTGCCGCTGGCAGCCATGCCTGGGTGGATGAGCTTTCTCGCGAAGTTCAACCCCATGACCTGGGCCATTGACGCCGTGCGGCCCTTGATCCTGTCCGGATGGAGCGAAGCTTTGCCGCATGTTGGCATGGTGGTGATCGTGATGCTGGTATTCGACGCATTGTGCTTGTACGGAGGCGCCAAGGCCTTCCGACGGGCGATGGGATAAACGGCCTCGTGAAACACGAGGCTCTTTCGGCGAGTGTTGAGTTGTGAGTGTTGAACTGTGAATTGGGCCTCAAACTCAACACTAAACACTCAACACTGTGACGCACTATGGTTACTCCTGAAAGCCAAATCCGAGCGCTGATTCGCTTGCTCTCCGACGAGGATGACCGGATTGTTCGCACCATCAGCGGACAACTGATCACGATCGGACCACCGGCGGTTCCCCTCCTGCAGGAGGCCGAGATCGAGCAGCCGGAGATGGCCGACCGAATCGCCTCCGTGCTGGAAGAAATCCGCTGGGGCAAGCTGGAAGAAGAGCTGGTGGAACTGGCTGCACAGCCGGATCAGACCATGAACCTGGAAGCCGGAGCGTTCTTGATTGCCCGCCACGCCTTTCCGGCGCTCGATGTCGCGCAGTACCTGTCACAACTGGATCGCATGGCCCAGGAAGTGCGGGCGCGCATCGGCCTCCGGTCGTCCGGAGAGGAAACGGTCAATGCGCTCAACCGCTATTTATTCGTCGAACAAGGGTTCAAGGGCAATACCAAGAACTACTATGAAACGGACAACAGCTACCTCAACCGTGTCATGGACCGGCGAGTCGGCATTCCAATCAGCCTGTCCGTGGTCTACCTGCTGATCGGGCAACGGCTGAATCTACCGGTATTGGGCATTGGTATGCCCGGGCATTTTCTTGTGAAATACGAGTCCGACCGTTACAAGATATTTGTCGACTGCTTTAACGGCGGCGCACTGTTGACCGAGAAGAATTGCGCGCGGTTTCTGACGGAAGCGGGTTACGGATTCGACGACACCTATCTGCAACCCAGTCCGGTTCGTGCAATCCTCTCCCGAATGGTGAAAAATCTGTTGGCGATTTACGCGAAGACCAACGAGCCCGTGAAGACCGCCCGCCTGACCAAGTATATTGAAATTCTGGGTGGTGAACCGCGCGAAGAAGGGTTGTAATTTACAGTCTGATCGTCAACAAGTCTCTTCCCTTCCTGATCTTGCCCCCATACCGTTCCCCAGCCTGAGCCTTCACGTCGTACCGATCCGCGATCGGATAGAAATGTGACAGGATGAGCTGGCCGACGCCGGCCTCTTGCGCAACTTGGCCGCATTGTCCGGCGTGCAAATGAACCGGCCCCGGCTTATTCGCCGGAAATGAGCAGTCGAGGACGGCCAGGTCCGTGTTGCCGCAGAGACGCACGAGGCTGTCGCAATATTGCGTATCGCCGGAATAGACCATCGATTTCCCCTGATACTCGATCCGATAACCAACGCTTGAAAGATCCGGAACGTGGACCAGGGGTTTCGGAACGACGCGCGTATCCCCGATCATGAATGCCTTCACAGAGACTTCTTTCAACGTCACCTTGAATGGCGGCCTGGAAAAACTCGGGAAGGCTCCCATGATTGTCTGCAGCAACCGTATCGTGCCCCGCGGACCGATCACTGTCATGCCGGGGCGGCGCCCTCCTTCGTGCTTGGCATAGATCACCGCGTCGAAGAAAAACGTGATGAAATCGGAAAAGTGGTCCGCGTGAAAATGGGAGAAAAGAATATGCGTGACTTGATGCCGGTTGACGCCGGTCTTGATCAGATTCATGAGGGTACGAGGTCCAAAATCGAGGAGAATCTGTTGGTCCGTACACACCAGATACCCAGCCGCGGCACGCGTGGGATGCACATTGGTACCGGAACCCAGAATGGTGAGCTGCATAGCGTCAGCTTGTAGGCTCTCGAAAACTATCTCGGAGACGTCGTAGTGACAGACAAACCTGATCCACTTCTTGCGGGCTCAAAGCCCGCGCAAAGAACGGCCGCAGGAACGCGATGTGCGCAGCGAACGTCTTCCGGAAAGACGCCTCCCCTTTCGCAGTCAGCAAGACCCTCGTCGAGCGGCGATCGCCACGTATCGTCTCCCGCCTGACGAGGCCCTTTGAGACCAACCGATCAAGCACTCCGGTCAACGTGCCTTTCGTGACAAGGGTCTGCTCCGATAACTCCGAACAGGTCATGCCGTGGGTATCGCCCAGCGTCACCAGCACGTCGAACTGGGAAGGAGTCAACTTCATCGATTTGATGTGTCGGTTGCCTGTCCGCCAGAAGGCAAGATAGGCCTCGACCAGTGGCCGAACGAGCTTGAGGTGGGGATCGTCCTTCAGATGAGGCAGTTCCACGGGGCCAGAGTAGTCTGCACTTCAAGCGAGCGTCAAGTCCGGTGTCTGAGGAAGGGAGCGGGATGACGTCCGTCGAACCCGATTCGTTGACGGTTGATCGATCGCGCCCGTAAGATCCGATTCCTATGATGGAACGTGATGCCCGAGGGCACGCCAATCTGACGTCGATCATCGTCCTGGTCGGCCTTCTCGTGGCCGGAGTGTGGATCTGGAAAAAGCTGCCTCCTGACACCCAAGAGTATGTGGTCGACCAGATAGTGCCGATGGCGGCAGGTGGAGTCATAATCGGATCGATCGTGGTGGTTGTGATCCGGAACCTCACTCGTCGAGCCGCACAACGACGTGAACGTGACCGACTGATCACCGCGTTTCAACGGGAAACGGTTCCGAGTAAGAAATTGGACCTGTCCTTCGCACTCATGGAGTGTAACGCCTACCGAACCGATGGACTGGATACGGTAGGACCGGACCTCAAAGACCTCTGGTGCACCACACTGCAGCAAGCCGTGGGGGATGAGCAACATCGCGTCAGAGGCATGGCGGCGAGTCACTTGGGCGCGCTGCAGGACGAGTCGGTCGTGCCGCTGCTTCTTAAGGCGCTGGAGGACGACCACCCCTACGTGCGCGCCTGCGCGGCCTTGGGATTGGGACGACTGAGAGCCGTCGACGCACGTGAACGTCTCAAGACCGTCATGGAACACGATTGGGATCAGACCGTACGGGGCCGGGCTAGAGAAGCGCTGGAACGGATCCGAGGGTGAAGATTATGCAGCTTGAGGCTTGACCTCTTCCGAAACCCACTCAAGCAGCACAATCTCTGGCCGACAGTTCAAACGAAACGGGAGAAAGGACCACCCGAGTCCACGATTGACGTAGAGCCTGTGTCGACCGGATTCGTGCCAACCGTCCACACGGCCATTGCATCCGGGAGGAAGCCAGAAGGTGGGAATGCCCGGCACTCTCCACTGGCCTCCGTGGCTGTGCCCGCACAGAATCAAGTCGATGTCATGATGCGCTTCTACATAGTCCAGAATGTTCGGGGCGTGGGCCAGCAGGAGAATAAACCGGCGGTCGGCACGTGTAGGCACACATCGGAGATCGGCCCGATGCAGAGAGGGATCATCGACTCCCACAACGATCAATTCTGCCGTTCCTACCGAGAGCCTGGCGCTTTGGTTCATCAACAAGGTAATCTTGTGCCGGTCGGCCAACTCGGCATATTGCGCGACCCCCACGCCACTGTAGTGGTCGTGATTCCCTAACGTCATGTAGACAGGTGCAACGGCGCGCAGCCGCTCGAGAAATCGAAAGAGGTGGGGCAAACCTTCAGGGACGTTCAGCAAATCCCCTGTGATAAAAATCCAATCGGGGTGCAGTTCGCTCACGGTGTCGACAATACGATCATGCCGTGAATGATAGCGATCCAGATGCAAATCCGTCAGATGGACGGCGCGACGACCGGCGAGAGAGGGATGGGTATGGGTCAGCACAGAGACATCGTGTTGAGACAAACCCCATTCCCAATGCGGCACAAGACTGAATGCCCGATAGAGCGGTTCACTGAGGCAATACCCGATACAGGACCGCACACGATCAGGCCATGATACCGTCCGTCGTCGGCTCATTCTCCAACCCGTGATTGGCCCGGTCGTTTCGCCATGGACAGGGAAAGTATACCATGCGCATGTTTCTTAACAGTTTTGATGGTTTAGCTACGCGCGGGGCTGTCATTTCACAAAGTCGAGAAGAGTAATGCTACCGCTCCATCCCTTTCTTACCAGCGACCTCCCCGGAATCGGCGGCCACATCCGCACCGTCCCTGAAGATTTTCAGGTCGAGGAGCGGCCGCTGTATTTACCGTGTGGGGACGGAGAACACCTCTACATCAAAGTCACCAAACGGCTGCTATCCACGCCGGATCTCGTCAAGATAATTTCCGCCGCTGTTGGCGTAAAGGCGCAGGGCATCGGGACTGCTGGGCTCAAAGACGCACGGGCTGTCACCACCCAAATGCTTTCTCTGCATTTCGTGACGCCTGAACAACTCAGTCGCCTGAAGCCCGACGATCGGATCCTGTCCATCGACATCCTGGGACGCCACCGGAATCGGCTGCGGCCCGGACACCATGCGGGCAACCGGTTCCGTTTGGTCGTCCGGGACATTGCCGATCATGCGAGAACGACCGTGCCCGCCGTACTGACAACGCTTCAACAGCGAGGCGTCCCCCATTACTTCGGCCCGCAGCGGCAAGGCAAGAAAGGTGAGAACTATCTCGTCGGCGCAGCCTTGCTGACTGACACAGCCAAGCGGGCGCAGCTGAGCCGGGCCAAGCGGATGTGGTACCTCAATACGTTCCAATCGCATCTCTTCAACCACATCCTGGCTCAGCGGATCGACTCGATCGATCGTGTCTTTGTCGGAGATTGGGCCATCAAGACAGACAACGGCGCCTGCTTTCACGTCGAGAATGCCGAACAAGAACAGCCGCGCGCGGATCGCTTCGAGATCAGTCCGACGGGAATCTTGTTCGGCTCTCGGGTCTCGTGGGCCGATGGTGAGCCGGGACGGATCGAAGAGGCTGTCATGACAGACGCGGGAACCACGAAAGACGCCCTTATCGCCGCGGCAAAGACCTGTGGGTTTCGGGGAGAGCGGCGCGCGTTGCGGATTCCCTTGGCGGAACTTGACTGGTCGCTGGACGGTTCGGTCCTGACCCTTTCGTTTACACTTCCTCCCGGCGCCTACGCCACGAGTGTGCTTCGAGAACTGATGAAAACTGATACGCTCAGCTGATAGTTGATGGCCTTCCCATTGAACGCCCTTCCAGCACGTGAGTGGTAGAATGGAGACACGAGATCAAGCGTCAGCCCATGAGCCTCCATCAAGAAACGGTCCTCCTCAACGGACACCTTATTGACTCGCTGCTCTCGGCCACAGTGCTGGAGAGACCGGTATGAGCCGCCTGCTCATCTGCCCGCCGGACTTCTTCGGAATCGAATACGAAATCAACCCCTGGATGCGGCTCAGCAATCGGGTCGACCATGAACAGGCCGTCAAACAGTGGCACGGGCTGATGCGCGTCTTTGAGCACGATGTGGGGGTCACGCTTGAACGAATGACACCGGTGGCGGGACTGCCCGATCTCGTGTTCACCGCCAACGCCGGTATCGTGGTCGGCCGTACGGCGGTCATCAGCCGCTTTCGCTATCCTGAACGGCAACGGGAGGAGGCACACTTTGAACACTGGTTCCGGGAGCACGGCTACGAGGTAATGACGCTGGAGTCAGGACTGTTCTTTGAAGGGGCGGGAGATCTCCTCGGCTTTCCGGACTGTTGGTTCGGTGGCTATCGCCAACGGTCGGATATCCGCGCCTTCCCATTCCTGAGCGAACGATTTCATCGAGAGATCATTCCGCTCGAACTCATCGATACCCGCTTTTACCATCTCGACACCTGCTTCTGCCCCTTGAGCGGAGGCGACCTCCTCTATTTCCCTTCAGCCATCGATCACTATGGTCAAATCGCGATCGCCGAGCGAGTGTCAGCAGAGCATTGTCTGGCTGTTCCAGAACATGAAGCCTTACGGTTTGCCTGTAACGCAGTCTGCGTGGGCAAGCACGTCGTCCTTCCCTCAGGATGTCCTACGACAGAAGGGTTACTCCGGAAGCGTGGATACCAACCCCATTCCGTGTCGCTTGGCGAGTTCATGAAGTCCGGCGGCTCAGCGAAGTGTCTGACGCTGGCACTCGATTGAGACACGTCATTCGTCATTGGTCAACCGTCAATCGGAACGTCAGTCATCTTTCCCGCGATTGACGCATGACGGTTGACGAACTTATTTCTTCCGAAATAGAAACGCGCCATACAGACCGGCAATGGTGATCGTGATCAGCTCGATCGTCTGCAACATACGGCTGATGACCGCATCAGGGCTGGGAGGAGAGAGAATGAAATGCATCCCCAGAAATTCCGGCGGCTGCTCGGGTGGAGCTTCCCAGGGTGGAAATACGATGGCGAGCACCAACGCCGCCACCATCCCATACAGCACATGGATGTTCAATTGTCCTGGTTCGGATCGGCCGGATTGCGAGGGTGGAGGCGCCTGCGCAGGCTCGTCCAGTTGCCGGCCGCAGTACGTGCAAAATCGATTGATTTCGGGTTGTGGGCGCTGACAGGCTGGACAGGTTTGCATCGGCATAGCCTCCCAAGACCGTGGGTAGGCTACACCGATCGACCCGGGTTTACCAGCCTGCCAAGGGTAACCTGCTAGAAATGCACACTGAGGCCGAAGGAAGCGTGAAACATTTTATAGTCCGCGTCGAAGCCGAATAGATTGAAAATGCCAGCCGGCGTTTCGTCAAAACTGAATCTGGTGTAGTTGAACTTGCCTTCTCCGAATAGTGCTACCTGTCTTGTAATGTAATATCGAACCCCCGCTTGCGCATTCACGCCGAATCCCATGCTCGATTGCGTATTGTTCGAGGTCAACGCCGGATCCTCGATGCGAGCAAAGAAGAGTCCCGGCCCTACTCCTACATACGGCTGCAATCTTGTCTTATGGTATCGAAACATCACATTCAATGGCGCAAAAGTAAGGACTCGCAAGTGCAAACCCGGAAGCTCGATAGACCCAGAGGATCCCGAAGGCCCGGTGAATGTAGCCACTTGCTGTTTGATATGAGGAGTGGTGTTGTAGACTTCTGCTTCTAAACCAAGCCAGGGAACAGCCTTGAAGTAATGGCCCACCTTCGCGCCATACAGAATAGATTTCTCTAGAGATTGAGCGGAGATGGTCGAGCCTGGAGCAAATACCCCGGTCAGGTCTCCCTCGCCAAGACCCTTCCCCGCCACAGACGGCAACGTCACACCAAATTGTCCGGCGATGTAGGTCTCGGCATACGTCGCGGAGACCTGTGTGGTCGTGGCTAATGCCAGAACGATCGTCGAGAATGCGAGAGACTGGACGGCTCTTTGTATCTGATTCATTCAAACACCCCGTGTGTTACGCATGTTCAGCCTGTATGTCGATGCTAGACCTTGCGGCTGTTTTGACAAAGCCATTTCTGAAATCCTGGGGAGAAACGAGCAAACCCCGTGCCATTTGCAGAATTGCGAGACGCGATGTGGCCTGTCGGACTTGACAGATTGAAAATGCTCGTCCCGTTCGTTGACAGGAGAATGAGGGGCTTCCTATAATCCGCCGGGTTTATAACAAAGGCACATCTCGACTCTCCTACGTCCCACCATGCAGGCCGTCAAGAAATTGAGCGTTATCGGTGCAGGAGCCTGGGGAACGGCGCTCGCCAAACATCTCGCTGAGAAAGGGCTAGAGGTCCGCCTCTGGGCGTATGAACAAGCCGTGGTCGATGCCATCAACAGCGTTCATCAGAACCCGATGTTCCTCAAAGGCATCGCCCTCCCTACACATCTGAAAGCCACGTCGTCCCTTGCCGAGGCCATACATGCCTGCGACGGCATTGTCTTCGTGGTTCCCTCACATGTCACCAGACCGATCCTCAAGAGATTGTCTGGCTGTCTTTCGAAACCAGTCCCGCTGATCAGTGCAACCAAAGGAATTGAGGAAGGCACGGCCAAGCTGATGACTCAGGTGATGGAAGAGGTCCTCCCTGCCTCGATGCGCGACAGGCTCATGGCCCTCTCCGGACCGAGCTTCGCCACCGAATTGAGCGCGGGACGTCCGACTGCGGTCTGTCTGGCCGGCCCCGACAAGCAACTGGTTCAGCAATTTCAGCAGGCTTTGATGTCGCCCGTATTCCGCGTGTACGCTGACACAGATCTGGTCGGCGTCCAGTTGGGCGGTGCATTGAAGAATGTCATGGCGCTGGCGGCCGGTGTGGTCGACGGGTTGGAACTCGGACTCAATGCGCGCGCGGCCCTGATCACACGCGGCTTGACTGAAATTGTTCGATTAGGCACCGCGATGGGGGCGGACCCGCGGACGTTTTACGGACTTTCTGGTGTCGGGGATCTCATTCTGACGTGCACCGGCACACTCAGCCGGAATCATTCGGTCGGTGTTCGTCTCGGCCAAGGAGAAGCGTTGGAGGCCATCGTGGGTGGAATGCAGGCGGTCGCCGAGGGTGTACGGACAGCCCACGCGGCACTAGGGCTCGCGCGGCAATATGGTGTAGACATGCCTATTACGCAAGAGATCAACGCCGTGCTGTTCGATCACAAATCGTGCCGGAAGGCCGTCAGCGATTTGATGGAACGGGACGCAAAACCGGAAAAGGGGCAGGCATGAATCCAGAACAACTCGAACAGTTGCTGACGCGTGTCCGCGATGGACGCGTCACAGTGGCTCAAGCGCGTGAGCGGCTACGGTCCATGCCCTTTGAAGACCTCGGCTTCGCCTCGCTCGATCATCACCGGTCTCTGCGCCAGGGATTTCCCGAAGTCGTCCTCTGTGAGGGGAAAACCGTCTCGCAGGTTGTCGCCATTACGCGATCGTTTATCAAGAAGCGCGGTCCCTTCCTCGCAACCCGTGCCGAGCCGGCGATGGCACGCGCGATCTGCAAGCTGGATCGGCGGGCCCGCTATTATTCAGATGCGCGCATCGTCGCCATCCACCCTCCCTCACAGACACCGCTGGGCCATGTGCTCGTCGTGTCGGCAGGCACGGCGGATGTGCCGGTGGCCGAAGAGGCCCGCGTCACGGCGGAAGTCATGGGCAGCCGTGTCGAGCGCCTTTACGATGTCGGTGTGGCGGGTATCCATCGCTTGCTGGGAAGAAAAGAACGGCTCTTCGACGCCAGGGTCATCATCGTCGTCGCCGGCATGGACGGCGCGTTGCCGAGCGTCGTCGGAGGCTTGGTACACTGCCCGGTCATTGCCGTTCCAACCAGCCGAGGATACGGCGCCAGCTTTGGCGGGCTGTCTGCGTTGCTGACGATGCTGAATTCTTGCGCCGCCGGCGTCGGTGTGATGAACATCGACAACGGATTCGGGGCCGGCTGCCTGGCGCACCGGATCAATGCGTTAGGCGTGAACGGTGAACGGTGAGGAGAAAGAGAGTCTCCTTCGTCTTCTGACGCCTCACCCCTTCCCCTTCACCATTCGCTATTTCACTTTCACCGTCCCCCGCTTCGGCCACGCCACCATCGTCGTTCGAGGACCTTTATCCCCGTTCGTCAGCAACTTGATGCGGACCTCATACGAATAGGTCCCGGCGCTGGCCGGTTGATGACGATGGTCTTGCCCATCCCATAACAACGCAATGGATACCTTGGGTCGCTCGTGTTCGCCCGTGACTGCCGGATAGGCCTCCACAGATTGGCGCTGCGTGAGAAAGCGAAGGGACGCCCTCGAGGGCGAGCTGATGAGGGACGTCACTTCCAACAGCGTCGAATGTTCCACTTCTTTTGGAAGTTGCACAGTCACATCAAATTGAAGCGAGCCGTTGCCCGGCGTATACGGCGTCGGCGTGACGTTCAATCCGATGATCTTCAGCTCCGGTTCCGGACGGGGAGGCCTGGACTGCTTCTGCTTAGCCACCCCATCGATGGGAAACAGGATCGAAAGACACAGACCGAGAAGGCCTGCCCAGAGGACTGTCTTTTGCAAAATTGGCTGCAGTCGCGCCACGGCCGACATCAACATCGTCATGCACATATCCGAGGTGCGACTGTGGCGAGCGCTGTGCCCACGTTCACGTTCATCGGACGGGGGGATAGCATAGCCATCATCAGCTGTCAATGAGCCAGTGCCAGCGATTTGCCGTTGACCGGCTGCTTCTGTAAGATGAGCCGCTGTGGCTCGGTGAGTTGAGGGACGGAGTGGGACGGCATCTGCATTTCGACTGTTTTTCAGGCGTCAGCGGAGACATGATCCTGGGCGCGCTCGTCAGCGCCGGCTTGTCTTGGCCGCAGTTGATCAGCGGGCTCAGGCGCCTGAAGCTGAAGGGGTACCGCCTACGCAAGCGCGACGTGCATCGCGGCGCGCTCCATGCCACAAAGGTGGACGTCATTATCCAACGAGGGTTTGACCGTCCGCTCACCTTATCCCGCATTCGACGGATCCTGTCCGCCAGCACCCTGCCCGATCCGGTGAAACAGCAGAGCCGCGCCGTGTTCGACCGGCTGGCCGAAGCAGAAGGCCTGGCCCATCGAGTAGAGGCACAGGATGTCCATTTTCATGAAGTGGGTGTGATCGATTCGTTCATCGACGTGGTCGGCAGCATTCTCGGCTGCCATCTCTTACAGGTCACACGAGTGACGGCATCGGCCGTCAATGTGGGAGCCGGCACGATTCAGACTGCTCACGGACTGCTCCCGGTGCCGGGTCCGGCGGTTGCCGCACTGGCCAAAGGCATTCCGATATACTCCGATGGGCCCCGATGTGAGTTGGCCACACCGACGGGAGTGGCTCTGCTGAGAACCTTGACGTCAGATTTTTCCTCCGCGTCCGTCCTGACTCCGGCCACGGTCGGTTACGGAGCCGGCGATCAAGACCCGGAAGGCTGGCCGAACGTCTTGCGCGTGTTCCTCTCGAATGAACCCGAACCGACTGCGCGCGCGATCGACCAGGTGGTGCACATCGAAACCAATCTCGACGATCTCAACCCGCAAACCTATGAGCATGTGATGGACCGTCTATTTGCCGCCGGCGCCGTGGACGTCGCACTGATTCCCATCATTATGAAACGCAGCCGGCCCGGTGTCGTGCTGAGCTGTCTTGCCGCACGCCATCGCATCGATGCCGTATTGGACGCCGTATTCCAGGAAACCACCGCCCTGGGTGTGCGTGTTCAAGAGGTGGCCCGCCGGATCCTCCCGCGGCGCTTCGTCTCCGTCAAAGTGCCAGGCGGGATAATTCATATGAAGGTGGCCACTCTAGGCACGGGGAGAGAAAAGGCCGCGCCGGAATATGCCGACTGCAAGCGCATTGCCGATAGTACTGGCCGCTCTCTCAAAGATGTGATGGAAGCAGCCGTTCACAGCTATCACCGCCTCCGTTCGGGGAAGACATGACCGATCCTGCCGTCTCACCGCCAATGTTCTCCTTGGTACCTCCTGCTTCACGGTGCGACTCGTGACCGTTTTAGCCTACACGCTGCTGTTTGTCGCGTCAGTCGCCGTGACGCTGGGAGCTTGCGCGCTCTTTACCAACGCGATCGAGTGGCTGGGGAAACGGCTGGGCATTTCCGAAGGAGCCGTCGGCAGCGTGCTTGCCGCGATCGGCACGACCTTGCCGGAAACCTCAATCCCGATTATCGCCATTTTCTTCGGCGACGGACAGGAAGAAAAAGAAGTGGGGTTGGGGGCCATCCTCGGCGCGCCATTCATGCTGAGCACATTGGTCCTGCCGATCCTGGCCATGCTGCTGCTGCTCTATACACGGGCGGGAAAACGCACGGCCCGATTTCAACTCAAGTACGGTGAGGTGGTCACCGATCTGGTATTTTTTACGATCGGGTACGTGACCGCGCTGGCCTGCATTTATATTCCCTCCCGACTTGTACACATCATTGCGGCCGTCGCCTTGATCGGCATGTATGCCTACTACATGAAGATAAAACTGGGCACACCCGATGCCGAAGGTGAAGGCAGTCAGTTGGACCCGCTGATCTTCTCCAAATCAGCGGCCACACCGTCCCGTCTGATGATAGGGCTTCAAAGCGTGATTGGCTTGGCAGGGCTGATCTTGGGCGCCCACATGTTCGTCATGGCCGCAGAATCACTGGCTGGATCGTTTGATGTGTCTCCGCTGCTCCTCGCCCTGCTTATTGCCCCGCTCGCGACTGAACTACCTGAAATGTCAAACAGTTTCCTCTGGCTCTATCGCAAGAAAGACCGCCTCGCCGTCGGCAATGTCACCGGAGCGATGGTATTCCAAGGGACCGTGCCCGTCTCCGTGGGATTGCTTGGAACAGACTGGGCGATCACATCAGCCGCCAGCGTGACGATGGTGCTGGCCGTGCAAGCCACGGTGTTCTACCTGCTCCAATTGCTCATCGGTGGCTACTGGAGGGCCTGGCTACTGAGCAGCGGGGCACTGCTGTATATCGGCTACACACTCTATCTATTTCTGAGATAGTGAGGCACCGCATGGCCAAGGCCGTATCCGGTAAAACGCCGTCCACCACCAAACTCCCGCTCCTCGGCCTGACCATGGGCGACCCGGCAGGGATCGGGCCAGAGGTCATTGTGAAAGCGGTAGCAGGCCGAGCCCTGCGGAACATCTGCTATCCAGTCGTGATCGGGTCTCTGCCTGTGATGGAACGGACCATCAAGGCGCTGAGGCTGAGCCTCAAAGCTTTTCGCGTGGACGGTCATGACCCGCTCCCTCGGCGGAGCGGCACCATCGCCGTGCTTGACCCCCTGGACACCCCACTGACACGATTCACGCCGGGAGTGGCAGCGGCAGAAACCGGCGCCGCTTCGGTCGCCTTTATCAAGAAAGGCGTGGAGCTCGCCAGGATCGGATGCATTGACGGCATTGTGACCGCGCCGATCAACAAAGAAGCCATCAATATGGGCGGGTGTCGTTATCCGGGCCACACAGAATTGCTGGCGGACCTGACCCAGGCGAACGAAGCCGGCATGATGATCGTGGGCGGCCCTCTACGCATCATGTTTGTCACCACACATGTGGCGATCAAAAACCTCCCCGCCCACCTGACCCGGGCGAACATCGAAAAGAGCATCAGACTGGCACAGATGGCGCTCACGACGCACTTCGGCATCAAGAAGCCGAAGATCGGCGTTGCGGCACTGAATCCTCATGCCGGCGAACATGGGCTGTTTGGCGATGAAGAAACCCGTGTCATTCTTCCGGCATCGTGCGCCGCCCGGGCGCAAGGCATTCTTGCCAGCGATCCGTTGCCCGCCGATACGTTGTTCGGGAAGGCCGCCAAAGGGCACTACGATGGCATCGTCGCCATGTATCACGATCAAGGGTTGATTCCGCTGAAACTCGTGGCCTTCGGTACCTGTGTGAACGTAACCGTAGGATTGCCGATCATCCGGACGTCGGTGGATCATGGAACTGCTTTCGACATCGTCGGGAAAGGCATTGCCGATCCGGGCAGCTTGCTCGAAGCGGTGAAACTGGCCGCACAAATCGCCAACAACCGCCCATCCAAAGGCTAACCGGACCGGATCGCCATGCCACAGGATGCTCTCAAAGGACTCGCCGCTGTGCGGCTGCAGATTGAGAAACTCGACAAGCTGGCTGAACAGACAAACAAAGATCTCAATACGGTCGCGGGAATGGAACGAGTCGAGCATTGGAAGACCGATACCGTCGCCATCCTGACGCACACCGTCGGATTGCAGGAAGCGCAGAAATTTGCCGGTGTCCATCCAGAACCGTGTTTTACGAACGACTTGATCGAAGAATTTGCCGATTTGATCGAATGCTACCGGACACCCTTGGTGGCGCTGGCCAAACAGCTTTCGCACGTCACACCGTGACCTCCTCTGAGTCACCATCAGCCATCAAGCGACTCGGCCAGAATTTCCTGATCGACCCCAATATCGTTCGGAAGATCCTCGCAGTCGCCGAGTTACGCCGGCACGATGCCGTATTGGAAATCGGACCGGGACGGGGCATCCTCACGGAAGCTCTTTGCCACGTTTCCGACCGTGTCACGGCGATCGAACTCGATCCACGGCTCCATGCCCATCTCTTGGAGCGGCACGCCGACACACCGAACCTGACGCTCGTGCTCGGCGACGCGATGACCCACTCGCTGGAAGGTCTTCCAATCGGAACCATCGTGGTAGCCAACCTGCCATACTATATCTCGACGCCGCTGCTGTTCCGCCTTCTGGAACAGCGCGACCGATTTCCACGGCTTGTCTTGATGCTGCAAGACGAAGTGGCCGATCGGCTGATTGCCAAACCCGGCAGCCGCGATTACGGTGTGCTCTCCGTTCTGGCCCAATACGTCACCGAGGTGACAAAGGCGTTCAAGGTCTCCGCCCATTGTTTTCGGCCACGACCAGAGGTCGGTTCTGCCGTCGTAGTGTTGCGGATGAAGCAGGCGCGGGAACTCAGCCCGGAGGAAGAACCGATGTTCACCAGACTGGTCAAAGCCGCCTTTGCGCACCGGCGGAAGACGCTCGTGAACTCATTGAAGGACGAGGGCTATGATGTGCAAGTGGTTCTAGAGGCACTACGGACGTGTGCGCTTGAACCAGTCGTCCGCGCGGAAACTCTCCCCGTCGGCCAATTCGTTGAATTGAGCCGACGAGTCACCCTCCCTCGCCAGCATGCCGAATGAGTCTCGCGAAAGACGTGTCACTCGATGTGTGACCACGGACCGTCCTCTCTGTTGATCCCCCCGCCACCTTTGCTGTCATGCTTGTGTCGATGCTCTGTGTATTCACTTCCTCCAACAGCTTGACATTCAATTTGCTAGAGAGAAGGTCTCTGGGAGTGCTATGCTATTCCAAATGAGCTGGAAAGTCAGAGGCGCGTTCCCTGAACAGGCATAACGGAATGGAAGGAGAGTCTGTTCCATTGACAACCATACGCCGACCCGTCGTTGCAGGGCTCTTCGTGGCACTGGGGCTTCTGACCGGATGCGCTGAGGAGTTTGCCATGTTCCACAGCAGATCAGGAGACCCCATTCTGATTGCTCGCCGTGCCTATACATCGGACGCATGTGCGGAAACACTCAAAGCCGATGCGGCTCGGCTCGGCGTGACGCTCCGATACATTCATGTACGGGGCAACTTTGCCGGTCGTTCGTTACTATGGCCTTTCGAGCACGGGTATGCGTGCGAAGCCGCTATCGGTCCGGAACAGTCACCCACAGGGGTCTATCCCCGCGGGAGGGAGCTCGTTCTCAGAGGTTTCTGATCTCCTCACAAGCCGGTGAAACTGGCATTTGCTCCGCACGAGTCGATCAAGATCGACAAAATAGAAAATATTTTCCCCATCCCCCGCCCCAACCTGTTGACATCACTGAATCTAGGGAAGGTCTGATTTATTCCCCGTTGGTGATGTGCTATGAGAAATGCAGCACTGAACGGGAGGCGCATCCATGCACCAACAGACCTTTGCCGAAGTCCCCTTCGAGCAGTATCGCAAATCCACCCGCCGGGAACGGTTCCTCGATGAGATGCATCGCGTGGTGCCGTGGGCGGAATTGGTGA
>Ga0194120_10002685_pt1 | contig 30205 bp, 19 predicted proteins | sample TA2MahCa65mmetaG_FD_148642 | JGI IMG/M metagenome (GOLD analysis project Ga0194120, IMG submission 148642) | Freshwater microbial communities from Lake Tanganyika, Tanzania - TA2015019 Mahale Deep Cast 65m | ecosystem: Environmental > Aquatic > Freshwater > Lake | place: Tanzania: Lake... | reverse complement strand
AACAGCGAAAGGTGCGGCGGACCTTGGCAATTTGCTAGATCGCGCCTATTCTCGTGCTCTGGAATTGGACTCAAAATCCGGTGGGCTTTACCGCCCGTGTGGGTTCGATTCCCACCTCCGGCACTCATGACGATCCTCGTCGTCGAAGACGACTCGAGCATCCTCTCGCTCGTCGAGCGCCTGCTGAGCTCCAAGGGCCATACCGTCCTTGCCGCCCACGATCCCGATGATGCGTCGGTCGTGATCGCGCAGCACGGCAAGCCGCCCGACGTGCTGCTGGCCGACATCATCCTTGGCGGCCAGACGGGCGTCGATTACGCCAGGGAGCTCAAGAAACAGCATCCGCGACTCAAGGTGGTCTTCATGACCGGCCTCGCGCACCGGGCGCCGGCGGCGCTGCGTACCGGCCTCGGTCCCGTCCTGCACAAGCCGTTCTCCGCGGAAGAGCTCTACCGCATCATCAATGAGCTGTAGGGGCGACGCACGCGTCGCCCGTCGACGATGGTGAGACGTTTCGTCGACAACTCGGGGCTGCTCGTCGCTGGCGCGGCGATCGCGCTCCTCTGGGCGAACCTCGACCCGGTCTCCTACGACACCGCGGCGCACGCCCTCCACTTCGTCGTCAACGACATCGCGATGGTCTTCTTCTTCGCCCTGGCGACGAAAGAGGTCGTCGAGGCGACCGCGCCCGGCGGCGCGCTCCATTCGCCGCGCCGCGCCGGCCTGCCGATGATCGCCGCGGTCGGCGGCATGGCCGGGCCGGCGGCGGTCTATCTGGCGCTCGTCGCCGTCCTGGAGATGCCGGCGCTCGCGCGCGGCTGGGCGATCCCCGTCGCGACCGACATCGCGTTCAGCTACCTGGTCGCGCGCATCGTGCTCGGGCCGAAACATCCGGGCATTCCGTTTCTGCTGCTGCTCGCGATTGCAGACGACGCGCTGGGACTGTTGATCCTCGCGGTCTTCTATCCAACCGGCGAGCTGCGGCTCGTGGAGTTCGCTCTCCTCGGCGTGCTTGCGCTCGCCGCGGCCTGGGGGCTCCGCCGTCGCGCGACGAAGAACTTCTGGCCGTACGTGCTCCTCGCGGGCACCATCTCCTGGCTCGCCCTCTATCGCGGCGGACTGCACCCCGCGCTCGCGCTCGTGCCGATTGTCCCGTTCATGCCGCACGCCTCGCGCGACCCCGGGCTCTTCGTCGAGGACCCCTCCGCGCACGACACGCTGAACCAGTTCGAGCACTGGTGGAAGCTGCCCGTGCAGATCGTGCTGTTCTTCTTCGGGCTGGCGAACGCGGGCGTACAGATCAGCGACGTCGGCCCCGGCACGTGGATCGTGCTCGCGGCCATCCTGCTCGGCAAGCCGATCGGCATCGTGCTGACGACGGCGGTGGGCGTGAGTGCGGGGTTTCACCTGCCGGCAGGCGTCAACTGGCGCGACTTGACGGTCGTCGGCATCATCGCCGGCATCGGCTTCACGGTCGCGCTGTTCTTCGCGACCGCGGCGTTCCCGCCCGGCGATCTCCTGGATCAGACCAAGATGGGGGCGCTGCTGAGTTTCTCGGCCGCAGGGCTCGCCTTCCTGGCGGCGGTTCTGCTCAACGTAAAGCGCACGTGAGCGAGGCGAGCGTGCCGCCCTCGCCGACCAGGTAGACGACGCCGCCGTTCCCCATCGCGACGCCCTCGCCCTGGGGCTCGCGCAGCGGGCGGAGATCGAACGGCCGTCCGCCGGCGGTCTTGCCCGCGAACAGCTCGCGCGCGGCGTAGAACACCACCCGGTCGTTCGTGCGGATCGCCACGTCCGCCCCGTCCGGCGACAGCGCCGCGCCGGTGACGGCCGCCAGCGGCAGACCGGCGACGCGCTCGAGCCGCGACGGCGTGCCTTCGCGCAGCGGTCCCTTCAGTCGATACAGAGCGGTCTCGCGCGCGGGGGCCTTGCTGATGATGAACAGCTCGTCGGGGCCGGCGACGACCAGCGCCTCGGCGTCACGCGGGCCGTCGGGATACACCGCGTCGATCGCTTCGGCGGGACGCGTCCTCGTCTCGCCGGGCGTCGGCTCCGGGACGCGGTAAATGGTGACGCGCTGGCGCACGCGGTTGTTGTCGCCGATGTCCGCGATGTAGAGGCACGAGCCCTGGGCGCACGGCCCGGCGGCCACGTCCTCCCAGTCCACGACGCGCGCTCCGGTCACAGCCACGCGCGCCTTGACCGCGCCTGAGCCGTCGAGGCCGATGAGCGCCGGACGGCCGGAGTCGTTGTGGGACCAGAGCAGGCCGGGTGTGAGGCGGCTGACCGCGACGCCGCTGCCTTCAGGCAGGTCGCGAATCGGCTTCGGAGACGCGGCCACGGTACACAGATCTTCACGCCTGGCGGCGCTGCCCGCCTGGTCGCTCACATCCAAAAAAACCGCACCGAGGATCATCAGGAAAACGGCCATCAATTCGTTCCTCATCGAATAAATTCACACGCGAGCCCCGCGCCAATCCACAAAAATGGATCGCGTTTGATGTCGCAGTTGTTGATTCCCTGCGAGACGTACGTTACGGTGCGCGCACCAGCCACAACTTGGGCACACAGACGGATTCTCAGAAAAGAAGGAGGAGTCCGATGGCAGGTCTGGTCCGCTCCATCGTCATCATGGGAATGGTCCTCGCCATGCCGCTCGCCGCCTGGGCGCAGGAGGCCGCAATCACCGGCACCATCACGGATTCGACCGGCGGCGTGCTGCCAGGCGTCACCGTGGTCGCCGTGCACCAGGCGACCGGAAACCGGTTCGAGGCGGTCACCGACGAAACGGGACGCTTCCGCATCCCGGCGCGCATCGGGATGTATGAGATTACGGCGGAGCTGCCGGGCTTCACCGCTGTGCGGCGCACGGGACTCGAACTGCTCGTCGGACAGACCGCCGCGATCAGCCTGCAGATGTCGCCCTCGACGGTGCAGGAAACCGTGACGGTCACCGGCGAAGCGCCGCTCCTCGACGTCACGACCTCGGTGATCGGCGGCAACATCGACCAGCGCCAGATGCAGGACCTGCCGATTCAGGGCCGCGACTGGACGTCGCTCGCGCTGCTCGCGCCGGGCAACCGCACGACGCAGATGGGCGGCGAGCCGGTGCAGGACCGCGCGGACGTGCGGGAGTATCAGCTGAACATGGACGGCCAGCAGGTGACGCAGCAGCTCGGCATCGGCGGCCAGCCGCTCTACAGCCGTGACTCGATCGCGGAGTTCCAGTTCATCTCCAACCGCTTCGACGCCACGCAGGGGCGCTCGTCGGGCGTGCAGGTGAACGCCGTCACCAAGTCCGGCACCAATACGCTGTCGGGCCTCTTCAACGGCTCGTTCCGCGACTCCGACTGGAACGCGGACGACCCGGTGCTCAACCGGAAGGTGCCGTTCTCGAACCAGCAGTTCAGCATCGCGGTTGGCGGTCCGATCCTGCGGGACCGGCTCCACTACTTCGCGAACTTCGAGTACGACCGCACGCCGAAGACGAGCATCTGGAACACGCCGTTCCCGGCGTTCAACATCACCCTCAGCGGCAAGCAGTCGAAGAAGATCGCCGGCGGGCGCGTGGACTGGCAGATCTCGCCGGGAATGCGGCTCCTGGGCAAGGTCTCCGGCGCCAACGACAACGATCCGTTCGGCACCGGCAGCAACACCCAGCACCCGGCCAGCACCAACAGCCAGGACCGGGACAATCGCGAGTACCTCGGCCAGCTGACCACGGTGCTGAGCAACCGCATGCTGAACGAGGTGAAGGTCGGCTTCTCCGAGTGGAACGTCCTGCAGGGGAACCGGACGACGTGGTCCAACCACTGGGCGCGCGACATCGGCGTCACCGCCGGGCACCCGCGCATCCAGATGGTCGGCCTCACGATCGCGGGCAACCAGAATGCGCCCCGCATCCGCGACCAGAACTCCTGGATGCTGCGCGACGACTTCTCGCTCAGCTACGAGGCGGGCGGCCGCCACGACATGAAGGCGGGCGGCGAGTACATCTTCATGCACGAGTTCACGCGCAACTGCCGCAACTGCATGGGGCAGATCGACGCGCGCAACGGCACGATCCCTGCCGCGCTCCTGCAGTCGATCTTCCCGGATCCGTTCAATGCGGACACGTGGAACCTGAACGCGCTGGCGCCCTACACGCGCCGGTTCACGCTCGGCATCTCCGAGACGTTCCGCACGCCGTTCGACGTGCCGAAGACGGCGGCATGGGTGCAGGACGACTGGCACATCGCGAGCAACCTCACGCTCAACCTCGGCCTGCGCTACGACCTGCTGACCAACACCTGGGCGAACGACGCGAACGTGCCGCCGATTCTCGATCCCGACCGGCCGAACGACACCAACAATGTGCAGCCGCGGCTCGGCTTCGCCTACCAGTGGAACGACCGGACGGTCGTGCGCGGCGGCGTCGGCAAGTACTACGCCGACATCCTCACGAACCTGCAGATGTGGACGTACGGGAACGAGACGATCGCCTCGGTCGAGGTGACCAACAACGGCCGGCCCGACTTCCCGTCGAACCCGTTCAACGGGCCGCGGCCGACGCCGGCGCAGGCGTTCGCGAACTTCTGCGACGTCAACAGCCGGCCGGGCTGTCTGACGCGCGGCCTGCAGGAGCTGGCGCCGCCGCCGCCGTACGACCAGGTCCAGAACAGCTGGCAGACCTCCATCGGGTTCCAGCGCCAGATCGGTTCGGTCGCCGCGCTCGAAGTGGATTACGTCTACAACGGGAGCCGCAACGAAAAGATCATCATGGACAACGTCAACGTGTCGTATGACCCGCGCACCGGCGTCAACCTGCCGTACTCGAGCGCGGCCACGCGTCCGTATCCGCTGCTCGGGATCATCTCGGTGACGCCGTACATGGGATGGTCGAATTACCACGCCGCGCAGACGGCGCTCACCAAGCGGCTGAGCAACAACTGGCAGGGCTCCGTCACGTACACGCTCGGCTGGCTGAAAAACGCCGAGTCCAACCCGATGAGCGGCCGCCGCATCGTCGATTTCGCCGTCGCGCCGGATCTGGGCAACGAGTACACCCTGGCGGAAACCGACCAGCGGCACCGCGTCGTGTTCAACGGCATCTGGCAGGTCGGCTACGGCTTCCAGGTGAGCGGCGTGTACTTCTACGGCTCCGGCGAGCGTGAGGGCGTCAGCAACGGCCAGGATCTCAGGAACCTGGGGGCTGGCGCGCAGCGCCTCCGCGCCAACGGCACGATCATCCCGCGCAACGACTTCATCGGCGATCCGATCCATCGCGTGGACGTGCGGCTGCAGGAGCGGATTCCGCTGCCCGGCCGTCTCGCGATCGACGGCATCTTCGAGGTGTTCAACCTGTTCGACCGATCGAACTTCGGTTCGTACACCACCGACGAGAGCAGCGCGGCGTTCGGCCGGCCGGAACAGAACACCAACCTCGCGTACGCCCCGCGCACGATCCAGCTCGGGTTCAGGCTCACGTTCTAGTCCCAAAGGTCAGGGCCGGCGCGCGGGGTGTGGCACCACGCTCCCGGTTACTCAAGGAGGAGTCCGATGGCACGTATGGTCTGCAGGATCCTCGTGGTGGGAGCGATCCTCGCGATGCCGCTGATGGCGTTCGCGCAGGAAGCCACGATTACAGGCACCGTCACTGATTCCACCGGCGCCGTGCTCCCGGGCGTCACTGTCGTGGCGGTGAACGAAGCCACGGGCAACCGCTTCGAAACGGTCACGGACGAGCGCGGCCTCTTCCGGATCGCCGCGCGCGTGGGCGCCTACCGTCTCAGCTCGGAGCTTCAGGGCTTTACGACGGTCACGCGCACCGGGGTGCAGCTGCTGGTCGGCCAGTCGGTCAACGTCAGCCTGCAGATGTCGCCGTCCACCGTGCAGGAAACCGTCACCGTGACCGCCGACGCCCCGCTGCTGAACGTGACGACCTCGTCGCTCGGCGGCAACGTCGATCCGCAGCAGGTGCAGGAATTGCCCGTGGCGGGCCGCAACTGGATGGGCCTGGCGCTCCTCGCCCCGGGCAGCCGCACCTCGTCGACCAACGCCACCGCCCCGCTGCCGGACAGAAACGGCGGCGAGGCCCGCGAATTCCAGCTCAATCTGGACGGCCAGCAGATCTCGTCCGAGCTGGGCGCCGGCGGCCAGCCGCGCTTCAGCCAGGACTCGATCGCCGAATTCCAGTTCATCTCCAACCGGTTCGACGCGACGCAGGGGCGGTCCACCGGCGTGCAGGTGAACGCGATCAGCAAGTCGGGCACCAACCGCCTGGCGGGCCTCTTCCGCGCCAACTTCCGCGACACCAGCTTCAACGCCGAGAACCCGGTGCTCAACCGCGTGGTGCCGATCAGCAATCAGCAGTACAGCACGACGCTCGGCGGCCCGCTGGTGCAGGACAAGCTGCACTACTTCGGCAACTTCGAGTACGAGCGCGAGCCGCGCAGCAGCATCTGGAACACGCCGTACCCGGCGTTCAACATCGAGCTGAAGGGGAAGATCTCGCGCAGGATTGCGGGCATCCGCTTCGACTACCAGCTCTCGCAGAACACGCGGCTGATGGGGAAGGTTTCGGGCCAGAACTCCTACGAGCCGTTCGGCGCCGGATCCGCCACGGCGCATCCGGCGTCCACGATCGACGTGGACGAACGGAACCGCGAGTACCTGGCGTCCTTCACGCAGGTCATCGGCAACCGGACGCTGAACGAGATCCGCGCCGGATACTCGCACTTCGGCTTTGCCAACGCGACGCTCGTGAACTGGTCGCGCCACTGGCAGGCGCCGAACGGCATCACCAACGGCTACCCGCGCATCACGTTCACCGGCTTCACGTTCAACGCCAACGCCAACGCGCCGCGGCACCGCGATCAGAAGGTCTGGCAGATCCGTGACGACTTCTCGCACGCCTACGACTTCCGCGGCCGCCACGACATGCGCGCGGGCTTCGAGTTCGTCGACCACTACGAGGACAGCCTGAACTGCAACCAGTGCGGCGGCACCATCGACGCGCGCGGCACCTTCCAGGGCGCGGTCATTCCGTCGGCCGCCCAGCTCCAGGCGTGGTTCCCGGATCCGTTCAACGCCGATACGTGGAACTTCGCGGCGATCACGCCGTGGGTCCGCACCTACACGATCGGCATCGGCCAGTTCCCGAACCAGTATCACCAGCCGAAGTACGGCGCCTGGGCCCAGGACGACTGGCGCATCATGAACAACCTGACGCTCAACCTCGGCGTGCGCTACGACCTCAGCCTGAACTCGTGGGCCAACGAGCGCGGCCTCGACTACAAGCCCGGGCAGCCGCCGTTCTTCGCCGCCGGGCGTCCGGACGACCGGAACAACCTCCAGCCGCGCCTCGGGTTCGCCTACCAGTGGAACGACCGCACGGTGATCCGCGGCGGATCGGGGACCTACTTCGCCGACGCGCTGACCGTGGACGCGTTCTGGCCGTACTACAACACCCAGCTCCTGCGGATTCAGTACGGCAACGACGGCCGCGCCGCCTTTGCCGCGGACCCGCTGAACGGCGCGCCGCTGCCCAGCTACACCCAGGCGCAGGCGCTGCTGTGCAACAACCCGTCGCAGGCCGCGAACTTCGCGTCCTGGCAGGCGCGAGGCTTTGCCGGCGCGGCGCCCTGCATTCTCAACGCGCTGCAGGAGATGCCCGCGCCGGATGAGTACATGAAGCAGGCGAGGAGCTGGAACTCGTCGATCGGCTTCCAGCGGCAGATCGGCGGCACGATGGCGATCGAAGTGGACTACATCCACACGAAGGGCGCGTGGGAGAAGGACACGCTCGACAACGTGAACCTGGCCTACAACGCGGCGACCGGCGCCAACGTCCCGTATGCGGCGACCGGCGCGGGCCGTGCCAACCTCCCGTGGCCGGACATGGGCATCGTCTCGATGATCCCGCACGACGCCGCCTCGGAGCTCCGCTCGGTGCAGACCGCCTTCACCAAGCGGATGAGCCAGCGGTGGCAGGCCTCGGCCACCTACACGCTGTCGTGGTTCTACAATCGCCTCAACCAGCCGTTTTCGGGCCTGACGAAGGTCCCGTTCGCCGTGCAGCCCGACCTCGGCAACGAGTGGGGCCTGAGCGCCGACGACCAGCGCCACCGCGCGGTGTTCAACGGCATCTGGGCGGTCGGTCGCGGCTTCCAGGTGAGCGGCCTGCACTTCTTCGCCGCGGGGCTGCGCAGCGCGAGCAGCTACGGCGGCGACCTCAGGGGCATCGGCGGCGGCGGCGAAGCCCGGCTGCGGCCCAACGGCACCATCGTGCCGAGGAACGCGTTCATCCAGCCGGCGCAGAACAAGACCGACATCCGCGTCCAGCAGCGCATCCCGCTGGGCCGCGTGTCGGTCGATGTCATCGCCGAGGTGTTCAACGCGTTCAACCGCCCGAACTGGGGCGTCAACACGCAGGAGAGCAACGTCAACTTCAACCAGCGGATCACAGCGCAGTTCCGGACGGCGCAGGTCGGCTTCAGGGTGACCTTCTAGGGATTTGTGATTGCTGATTTGTGATTTGTGATTTCAGAACAACGAAATCGCAAATCGCAAATCGCAAATCGCAAATCAGGCAAGTCTGGCGCCCGCTGCGGACTCGAGCAGAGTCCAGCAGCGGGTGCCCAGCGTCTTCTTCCAGTTCGCGTAAAACCCTGACAACTGGCGGCGGAACGGGGCGGCCTCGACGTCGTTGAAGACGAGGCCGCGGCGGGCGAGCTCCGGCCGCATGCGCGTGTTCGCGGCTTCCTGATCCTGCCGCTGCAGGCGCACGTAACGGGTCACGTTGCGGTCGATGGCCATCTGGATGTCCTGCGGCAGCGTCTGCCAGGTCGGCAGGTGCGCCATCTGGTTGAACCCCGACCACATGTGGTTCGTCATGCTGACGAACTTCACGACTTCGTCCAGCTTGAAGAGGTCCACCAGGGCGAGCGGGTTTTCCTGCGCGTCCGCCTTGCCGCTCTTCAGCGCCTCGTAGATGGCCGCGCTGTTGAACGTCACCGGCTCGGCCCCGAGCGCGCGGAAGCAGTCGGCGACCATCTGGCCGGCGGGCACGCGCATGCGCATGCCCTTGAGGTCGTCGGGGACGCGCACCGGGCGCGGCACCGACGTGATCTGCCGCATGCCGTTGTCGAAGCCCCCGACGCGGAACCCGTGGATGCCCTTCGCGGCCATCTCCTCGATCACGTACGCGCCGAGCGGGCCGTCCACCGCCTCGTGGGCGTGGGGCGCGTTGCGGAAGGCGAACGGGACCTGCTGCACCTCCGCGACCGGCACGACGGTGCCGAGGATGCCGCCCATGAGCGTGAAGAACTGGATCTCGCCCGCGACGAGCAGCTTCAGCGCGCCCGGGTCGCTCGTCGGCAGGTTGTTGTTCACCGGGTAAACCTGCGCCTGCACGCGCCCGCCCGTCTCCTTGCCGATGGCGGCCCACATCTCGGTGAGGCGCTTGTGCAGCGAGCTCTCCGCGATCTGGTTGTGGTACTGCGTGAAGGTGTAATCGGGGCGCTGCGCCCGCGCGAAGACGGTGAGCGAACCGAAGGCGGCGCCGGTGACGAACGCTCTGCGAGTCAGCATGGCGGACACGTTATCATGTCTACCGGAACGGCTCGACGCCGTTCCTTGGGTCACGCGATGCGGCCGGTCGTCGCCTCGAGTAGCGACCAGCCGCGCGTGCCCAGCTCGTTCCTCCACGTCGCGTAGAAGCCGGACAGCGCCGCGCGGCACGGCGCCGGATCGACGTCGTTGAACGCGATGCCGCGGGCGTGCCAGGTCGGTCCGCATCTGCGCGTTCGCGGCGTCCTGGTCCCGGCGCTGCAGGCGCGCGTAGCCGGTCACGTGGCTATCGATGACCGTCCTGATGTCCTCGGGCAGGCGGAGCCACGTCGGCCGGCCACAAACCTCCGCCGTGTCATCACAGTGAGGAACGCCGTCGAGGCGTTCCGGGAGACCGGGCGCGGCACGGCGCGCACGGTACCACGTTATACTTTCGCCTCACGGCGAATGGTGCGCCGGTGCGAGGGTGCGAGAGTGCGAAAGGCCGTCTGTCTCGGCGCGTTCCTCCTGGTCGCGACGGTGTCGGGCCAGCAGCCGGCGGCCGATCTGATCCTGTCGAACGGCAAGGTCATCACGGTCGACGAGCGCTTCACGATCGCGCAGGCCGTCGCCATCCGCGGCGACCGCATCGTGGCCGTCGGCAGCAACCAGGACATCGGGCGGCTGGCCGGGGCGGCGACGCGCCGCATCGACCTGCGCGGCCGCGCGGTGACGCCCGGGATCATCGACAACCACATGCACCTGCTGCGCTACGGCACGACGTGGCAGTACGAGGTGCGGTGGGACGGCGTCGGCACGCGCAAGGACGCGCTGGAGAAGCTGCGCGCGAAGGCGCAGGCGACCAGGCCCGGAGAATGGATCTACACGCTCGGCGGCTGGGCGATGGAGCAGTTTGCCGACGATGCGAAGCCGTTCACGAAGCAGGAGCTGGATCGGGTCGTGCCCGATCATCCGGTGCTGCTGCAGGCGTCCTACTACGAGGCGTACCTGAACAGCCGCGGGCTGCAGGCGGTCGGGATGCCCGATCACCCGACCGGCCGCATTCCGGAAGACGCGTTCCGCGCGCTCGTCGCGAAGCTGCCGACCGCCGAGGGCGCGGCGCTCGGGGCGAGCACGCGCGGCATGATCCAGGACGTCAACCGCTCGGGCGTCACGACGTTCGGCAGCGCCGGCTGCGAGGCCGACGTGCTGCCCGTCTACCAGAAGTGGGCGGCGGCCGGCCAGTTGAACGTCCGCGTGTTCTGCATCACGGGTCAGGGCGCGGGCAATCCCCAGCAGGTGGAGCGCGCGCTGCCGCTCATCGGCCAGATGAAGCTGTTCCAGGGCAACGACTTCATCAATCACGTCACCTACGGCGAGAGCGTCTACGGGCCGCTGCACGACCCGATGTTCATCCCCTCGTCGAACCCGACGCCCGAGCAGCTCGCGCAGTGGAAGCGCCTGGCGACCGAGATCGCGAAGGCGCGCCTGCCGCTGCACGTGCACGCGAACCTGACCAACACGATCGACGCGTTCCTCGATCAGATCGAGCAGGTGCACAAGGAGTATCCGATTACGAACCTGCGCTGGGTGTTCGCGCACGCCAACCAGCTCAACGCGTCGCACCTGGAGCGCATGAAGAGACTCGGGATGTACGCAGCCGTCCACCCGTGGGCGGTGATCAACGGCGGCATCAACCAGCGCATCTTCGGCGATGCGGCGCTCGACATGGCGCCGCTGGCGACCATTCAGAACAGCGGCATCGTGTGGGGCTTCGGCAGCGACGGCAGCCGCGCCAACCAGATCCTCCCGTTCCAGACCCTGGGCTGGGCGGTCACCGGCAGGATGGTGGGCGGCGCGAAGGTGCTGCGGCAGACGATCAGCCGCGAGGACGCGCTCATCGCGCACACGCGGCGCAACGCCTTCCTCGTCTTCCAGGAGAACAACCTGGGCTCGATCCAGGCCGGCAAGTTCGCCGACCTGATCGTGCTCGACCGCGACTATCTGACCGTGCCGGCCGATCAGATCAAGGACATCAAGCCGGTGATGACCATGGTGGGCGGCCGCGTCGTGTACGACGGCGAGACGGCGCCCTCAACCCGCTGACAATCATGCAGAGACTCCTCGTTCTCATCGCAGTAGTCGGTATCGCATCTGTCACCGCCCTGGCGCAGGGCGGGGGCGGCAACGCCCAGCCCAAGCCCGTCTGCACCACCGAGTACAACCCCGTCGAGATTCTCAGATGCGGCCGCGAGGCGGCGAAATCGTTCAACCCGCCGCGGACCGCCGACGGCAAGCCGGACTTCTCGGGGTACTGGGGCGGCTCGCAGGTGCCGCACGAGAACCTCGAGGCGCACCCGCGGACGCCGGACGACAACGGCGGCCCGAGCGCGATCGTCGATCCGCCCGACGGCAAGGTGCCGATCCAGGCGTGGGCGGAGGAGAAGCGCGCGGAGAACCGCAAGCTCTACATCGATCAGAACGCGCAGTGCTTCATGTCGGGCGTTCCGCGCCACCTCTACATGGGCGCCTACCAGTTCATCCAGACGCCGACGCGCCTGGTGATGCTGTCGGAAGAAGCCAACGCCTTCCGCATTGTCTACCTCGATGATCTCCCACGACTCGGTCCGACGCTGACGCTGTGGCAGGGCGACTCGCGCGGGCGCTGGGAGGGCAACACGCTGGTGGTCACGACGACGAACCAGAACGGCAACGCGTGGCTGGACCAGCAGGGCCGCTTCATCACCGATGCCGCCACCGTGACCGAGCGCTTCACGATGTTCGAGGCCAACGGCATCCTCTACGAGATCACGATCGACGACCCGCTCGTCTACACGCGGCCGTTCACGATGGCGCTCGGCCTGCGCAAGAACACGCAGCCGGGGCGCGAGATCTGGGAGGAGTCGTGCTACGAGGGCGAGTCGAACACGCAGTATCTGCGCAAGCTTGGCTACAGGACGTATCCCGGCTTCACCGCGGCGCAGGCGAAGGCCGCCAAGGAAGCCTACGAACGGAGGCAGGGTCGATGACGGCGCGGGTTCTCGCACTCATTCTCTTCGCGGCGGCCGTCCCGGTGGCGGCGCATCATTCGTTGACGGTGGAGTTCGACATCACGCGCACGGTCACCATTACGGGCGTGATCACGAACATGAAGTGGACCAACCCGCATTCGTGGCTGTCGGTGGACGTCAAGGACGAGCAGGGACGCGTCACGAGGTGGGAGGTCGAGTTCGGCAGCCCGAACTCCCTGTATCGACGCGGCTGGCGGCGCAGCGACCTGGCCAACGACCTGACCGTCACCATCGTCGGGTACCCGAGCCGCGAGAAGTCGTCGAGCGTGATGACGGCCACCGACGTGAAGCTGGCGGACGGCCGCACGCTCTTCGGCGGACAGGCGCCCAACGATGCGCGCTGACCGCCTCATCGTCGCCGTGCTCGCAGCTGGCGTCGCCGTAGGGGCGATGCATGCATCGCCCGCCCACGCGCAGGGCAACCGCGATCTCCAGGGTCTCTGGCAGGCGCTCACCACCGCGGTGTGGAACATCCAGGATCACAACGCCGAGCTCGGCGTGCCGGCGGGGCAGGGGATTGTCGAGGGCCACGAGATCCCGTACCGGCCCGAGGCGCTCGCCCAGCGCGAGGCCAACCGGAAGAACAGGGCGGCGGATCCCGAGAGCAAGTGCTGGATGGTCGGCGTGCCCCGCATCATGTACATGCCGTTCCCGCTGGAGATCGTCCAGACGCCGACCCAGGTCACGATCCTCTCGGAGTACGCGCACACCGTCCGCCGCATCTACCTGAACAGCGAGCACCCGGAAGGCGAAGCCGGCGACATCGAGTGGTACATGGGCGACTCGCGCGCGAAGTGGGACGGCGACACGCTCGTCGTGGACAACATCCACTTCACCGGCGAGACGTGGTTCGACCGCTCCGGCAACTTCCACAGCAACGCCCTGCACGTGGTCGAGCGGTTCACGCGCACCGGGCCCGATCACCTGCTGTACGAGGCCACCATCGAGGATCCGAAGACCTTCACCCGGCCGTGGAAAATCAGCTTTCCGCTGTACCGGCGCATGGAGCGCAACGTGCGCCTGCTCGAGTACGAATGTCCCGCGATGCTCGAGTTGCAGAAAGACCAGTCCCGGTAGGGGCGACGCATGCGTCGCCCGTCAGGAGGCATCATGCTGCGACTCTCCATGCTGTTCGCGCTGCTGCTGTCAGCCGCGTGGGTCGTCCAGGCGCAGATCGCGGATCCGCTGCCTGCACCGGTCGTCAAGCGCGGCCTCGCGGTGGAGGTGCGCGACGTCGTGCGCCTGCCGCGCACGCTGGGCCTGCTGCCGGCGGCCGAAGATGTGAACCCCGCCGGGTGGGCGCGCGTCAGCTACGTGCGCGAGCTGCCCGACGGACGCCGCTTCGCGAACGACTCGCGCGGCTTCCTGTACCTCCTGGATGCTGGCAACGAGCCGAAGGTCTGGGCCAATGTGCGGGAGGTCTTCCCGTTCGCCATCTATAACCGCCTCGAGAGCGGCTTCATCGGCTTCGACTTCCACCCCGAGTTCGCGAAGAACGGTCTCTTCTACACCGTGCACGGCGAGCGCGCGATGGGCAACCCGGCGACGCCGAACTTCATCCCGCCCGGCTACACGATCAAGGACGTCACGCATCACAACGTCATCACCGAGTGGCGCGCCACGAACCCTGCGGCGGCGGCGTTCTCGGGCACGCGCCGCGAGCTCCTGCGCGTCGCGCACGTGGTGCAGAACCTGACGCATCCCTACGGGCACGTCGAGTTCAACCCCACCGCGAAGCCGGGCTCGCCCGACTACGGCCTGCTCTACACGAGCGGCAGCGATCTGGGCTTCAGCAACGGCGGCGGCCCGAACGCGAACAACCCGGGCCAGACGCAGCGGCTGGACAGCCTCATTACCGCCATCCTGCGGATCGACCCGCGCAGCCCCGCCGAGTCGAAGGGGATGAAGGGCCTCGGCGACTACACGATTCCGCCGGGCAACCGCTTCGCGGCCGACGGCGACCCGAAGACGCTGGGCGAAATTTACGCCTACGGCTTCCGCAACGCCCACCGCCTCTCGTGGGACCTCACCGACGGGACGATGTTCGCGTCCGACATCGGGATGAACCACATCGAGGAGATCAACATCGTCCACAACGGCGGCAACTACGGCTGGATGAAGCGGGAAGGGATCTGGGAGAACGGCATGACGCGTCCCGGCGGCGCCCTCAACCAGCTCTTCGCGCTGCCCGTCGACGTGCTGAACGGGAAGACGAAGGACGAGTTCACCTATCCGGTGGCGATGTACGACCACAACGAGGGGCAGGCGATCACGGCCGGCTTCGCCTACAACGGCCGCATTCCGCAGCTGCGCGGCAAGTTCGTCTTCGGCGACATCCAGCGCGGTCGCGTCTTCGCGGCAGACACCGCCGCGCTGAAGAAGGCCGACGACGGCGTCCCGCAGACCGTGGCGCCGATCGAGGAGATCCAGCTCTACACGCGCGACGCCTCGGGCAACCGCGTCTACAGCTCGTTCAGGGATCTGGCGGAGCGCACGATGGGCTCGTCGCTCGCCCGCGCGGACCTGCACATCAGCCGCACGCGCGACGGCGAGCTGTTCCTCACCTCACGCCAGGACGGCATGATCCGCATGCTCGTGCCCGACTCGGCGCCGAACACATCGTCTCGATGATTCGACGGGCGACGCATGCGTCGCCCCTACGACGAAATATGCGCACACATCATGTTCTTCTGCTCGCCTTGGCGCTCTCGGCGGCGCTGGCCGCTCAGGCGCCGGCCCCGACGCCGGGCCGCGTCGCCGATCCCATTCCCGCGCCCGTCGCCAAGCGCGGCCTGCGCGTCGAGATCCGTGACGTGACGCGCCTGCCGGACACGCGCGCGCTGCGCCCGGCCAGTGAAGACGTCGGCACGCCCGGCTGGGCCCGCACCAGCTACGTGCGCGAGCTCGCCGACGGACGCCGTTTCGCCAACGACTCGCGCGGCATCCTGTATCTGCTGGAAGCTGGCACGAAGCCCTCGGCGTACTTGAACGTCGCGGAGGCGTTCCCGCTCGGCTTCTACCGCAGCCTGCAGAGCGGGTTCATCGGCTTCGAGTTCCACCCCGAGTTCGCGAAGAACGGGCTGCTCTACACCGTCCACGGCGAGCGCGTGATGGGCAACACGGCCACACCGCACTTCATCCCGCCGGGCTACACCCCGGCGGAGGTCACCTATCACACGGTCATCACCGAGTGGCGCGCGGCCAACCCCGGCGCCGGCACGTTCAGCGGCAGTCATCGCGAGCTGCTGCGCACCGGCCACGTCGTCAACAGCTTCTTCCACCCGATCGGACACCTCGAGTTCAACCCGACGTCGAAGCCGGGCGCCCCCGACTACGGGCTGCTCTACGTCAGCGGCACCGACTTCGGCTTCAGCAACGGGGGCGGACCGCGGGCGAACAATCCTTCGCAGACGCAGCGGCTGGACTCGATCGTCGGCGCCATGCTGCGCATCGATCCGCGCAGCCCGTCGGTGTCGAAGGGGATGAAGGGGATTGGCGACTACACGGTGCCCGCGGTCAACAGGTTCGCGAGCGACGGCAACCCGAAGACGCTGGGCGAGATCTACGCCTACGGCTTCCGCAACATCCACCGCTTTTCGTGGGACACCGACGGCACGCTCTACGCGTCCGACATCGGCATGAGCCAGGTGGAGGAGATCAACATCGTCCGCGAGGGTGAGAACTACGGCTGGATGCGGCGGGAGGCGATCTTCGACAACGGCGTCACCGTTCCCGGCGGCAACCTCGACGACGTGGTGCCGCTTCCCGCCGACATCTTGAGCGGGAAGCAGAAGGACGGCTTCACCTATCCCGTGGCGATGTTCGACCACGGCGAGGGACGCGCCGTCACCGCGGGCTTCGCGTATCACGGCCGCATTCCGGCGCTGCGGGGCAAGTTCGTGTTCGGCGACATCTTCAGCGGCCGCATGTTCGCGGCGGATCTCGCGGCCATGAAGAAGGCCGACGACGGCATTCCACAGACGACGGCGCCGGTGGAGGAGATCCAGCTGTTCGTTCGTGGGACCAACGGTGCCACCACCGACGTGACGTTGAATCAGTTGATTGAGAAAACGATGGGGAAGCCGGCCATGCGGGCCGACCTGCACCTGTCGCGGACGCGTGACGGGGAGATCTTCATGACAAACCGGCAAGACGGCGTGATCAGAATGCTCGTCCCGTAATTTTCGTATACCCTTCCGCTGGCATATCAAAGGAGGGGTCGATGAGACTCGTCGGGCGGCTGGTCCTGGGTGTGGTGTGTCTCCTGCTTCCGGGCCTCGCGGTTGCCCAGGAAGCCACTATCAGCGGCGCCATTACGGACGCCACCGGCGCGGTTCTGCCGGGCGTCACGGTCACCGCCGTCCATGAAGCCACCGGAAACCGGTTCGTCGGCGTGACCGACGAGCGCGGGATCTTCCGTATCCCCGCGCGCGTCGGCGGCTACCAGATCGTTGCCGAGCTGCAGGGATTCACGACCGTCACCCGCGGCGGCGTGCAGCTCCTCGTCGGACAGGTCGCGGCCATCGACCTGCGGATGTCGCCGTCGGGCGTCGCCGAGTCGGTGACGGTCACCGCCGAAGCGCCGCTCCTCAACGTCAGCACGTCCACGCTCGGCGGCAACATCGACCCGCAGCAGGTGCAGGAGCTCCCGGTGCAGGGGCGCAACTGGATGGCGCTCGCCATGCTCGCGCCCGGCAGCCGCATGACCAACCCCGATCAGAACACGCCGATCGCCAACCGCGGCGCGGCGGGCGACATCCGCCAGTACCAGTTCAACCTCGACGGCCAGCAGGTCACCTCCGAGATGGGCTTCGGCAACCAGCCGCGCTACAGCCAGGACTCGATCGGCGAGTTCCAGTTCATCTCCAACCGCTTCGACGCGACGATGGGCCGCTCGTCGGCGGTGCAGGTCGTCGCGGTCACGCGCTCGGGCACCAACCGCTACTCGGGCAGCGCGCGCGGGAACTTCCGCAAGAGCAGCTTCAACGCGGAGAACCCGGTGCTCAACCGCGTCGTGCCGATCGACAACCAGCAGTACGCGTTCGCGCTCGGCGGCCCGATCATGCGCGACCGCCTGCACTTCTTCGGCCACTACGAGTACGAGCGCGAGCCGCGGACGAGCATCTGGAACACGCCGTACCCGGCGTTCAACATCGACCTGAAGGGCAACGAGACCGTGAAGATGGGCGGCGGCCGCGCGGACTGGCAGCTCTCGCCCGCGATGCGCCTGATGGGCAAGTTCACCGACGCGGAGCGCTGGCAGCCGTTCGGCGCGGGCACCACCCAGCACCCGGCGGCCGTCGGCAGCACCGCGGAGACCAACCGCGAGTACCTCGTGCAGTTCACGCAGGTGCTGAGCAACCGCGCGCTGAACGAGGTGAAGGTCGGGAAGACGCGCTGGATCTTCGTCAACGCCAACCTGACGACGTGGTCGAATCACTGGCAGGCGCCGAACGGCGTCACCACCGGGTCGCCGCGCATCACGTTCACCGGCTTCAACATCACCGGCAACAACTTCTTCCCGCGCCACGGCGCGCAGGACAACTGGAGCGTCCGCGACGACTTCACCTTCTCCTATGACGCGCGCGGGCGCCACGACCTGAAGGCCGGCTTCGACGCCGTCGTCATCGTCGACGACGGGAACAACTGCCAGGCGTGCATGGGCAACATCGACGCGCGCAATGCGTTCCAGGGCGCGGCCATTCCGTCGCCGGCGCAGATGCAGGCGTGGTTCCCCGACCCCTTCAATGCCGACACCTGGAATCTCGCGGCCATCTCGCCGTGGGTGCGGACCTACAGCATTGGCGTCGGCAACTACGCGACGCACGATGTCCGCCCGCAGTACGGCGCCTGGCTGCAGGACGACTGGCAGGTCGGCCGCAACCTGACGCTGAACCTCGGCCTGCGCTACGACCTGAGCGTGAACGCCAACGGCAACAACTACGCGGTGCCGCCGTTTGTCGAGGCCGGGCGGCCGAACGACACCAACAACTGGCAGCCGCGTCTCGGCTTCGCCTGGCGGCTCGGCGACCGCACCGTCGTCCGCGGCGGCTCGGGCGTCTACTTCTCGACGCCGCTCCAGATCGACACGTTCTTCATGGCGCAGATCGACCGGCTGGCGGTGTTCCAGATCGCCAACGACGGCCGGCCCGACTTCGCGGCCAACCCGCTCAACGGCCGCCGCCTGCCGACGCTCGCCGAGGCGCAGGCGCAGTTCTGCCACGTCCGCAACGTGGCCGGCTGCCTCCGCCGCTCGATGCAGGAGTTGATGGCGCCGGCGGAGTACTCGACGCACCTCGGACGCACGTGGCAGACGTCGCTGGGCGTCCAGCGTCAGCTCGGCGACACGCTGGCGGTCGAAGCCGACTACGTCTACAGCCAGGGGCGCAACGAGAAGGAGGTGCTCGACAACATGAACCTGAGCTACAACCCGGCAACCGGCGCAAACTATCCGTTCTCGGACATCGCGCGGCGGCCGTACCCGGAGTTCGGCGCGATCTCGATGGTCGTCAGGGAAGGGTGGTCCAGCTATCACGCACTGCAGACGGCGCTGACCAAGCGCCTCAGCGACCGCTGGCAGGCGTCGGCGACCTACACGCTGTCGGGTTTGTGGGATGCACAGCCCGGCGCGTTCCAGGGAATCGCGCCGGTGACCTTCGCGCTGGCGCCCGACATGGGCGCCGAGTTCACGCTGTCGGCCGCGGACCTGCGGCACCGCGCCGTGTTCAACGGCATCTTCCAGGTGTTCGGCGGGTTCCAGGTCAGCACGATCTATTACGTCGGCGCCGGCGAGCGCGCGCAGACGATCTACGGCGGGGACCGCCGCGGCATCTCCGGCGTCGGCGGCGGCGAGACGCTGGCGCGCCAGCGGCTGCGGCCGGACGGCGGCATCGTGCCGCGCAACTCGTTCACGCAGCCAATCCGCCAGCGCTTCGACCTGCGCCTGCAGCAGCGCATCCCGCTCGGCAGCCGCTTCGCGCTCGACGGGATGGCGGAGCTCTTCAACCTGTTCAACTCGCCAAACTGGACGATTGAGACGACCGAGAGCAACGCGCAGTTCGGCCGGCGGATTGCGGGCGAGTTCCGCCGCGCGCAAATCGGCTTCCGGCTCACGTTCTAAGCCGAAACTTCCAACGCCCAACGTCCAATTCCCAAGGTATCTTCTTGGGAGTTGGGAGTTGGAGCGTGGACGTTGTCTCGATGCGCCGCCTTTTCGTCATCGCCGGAGCAGTAGTCCTGCTGGCGGCGCCCGCCGTCGCGCAGTTCGGCCAGGACTTCTTCCAGAGCTTCGGCGGCCTGCGCGGCGAGCAGGGCGACCCGGCGGAGATCGCCACGGCGGACAAGATGCCGGACCGCGACCTCACCGCCTGCCACATGCTCTACACGAGCGTCCGCCGCGAGCAGAACGGCGCCGGCTGGCGCACCGACTATCCCTGGGGCGAGCGGCATCTGCTGATTCGCCTCTCCGAGCTCACCAAGACCCGCGTCAGCTGGCTCTCGGACGGCATCCCGCACTCCTATCTCGTGCGGCTGACCGACCCGGCGCTCTTCCAGTGCTCGTTCCTGATGGCGTCGGACGTGGGGACGATCGGCCTGACGCCGGAGGAGGCGGCCGGGCTGCGGCTCTATCTCGAGAAGGGCGGCTTCCTCTGGGTGGACGACTTCTGGGGCAACGCCGCGTGGGCGCAGTGGACGCGGGAGTTCGCCAAGGCGATGCCGCCCGACGAGTACCCGATCGAGGACGTGCCGATGACCGACCCGCTCTTCCAGACGATGTTCGTCATCGACAAGGTGCCGCAGGTCACGAGCATCCGCGTGTGGCGCGCGGTCGGCGGGCGCACGACGTCCGAGCGGGGCGCTGAAACCGCCGTGGCGCACCTGCGGGCGGTGCGCGACACGCACGGCCGCATCATGGCCGTGATGACGCACAACACCGACGTATCGGATTCGTGGGAGCGGGAGACCGACGATCCGCAGTTCTTCTACCAGTTCTCGCCGGACGGCTACGCGTTGGGGATCAATGTGTTGCTCTACGCGCTGACGCACTGAAACTTCCAACGTCCAACCTCCAACTCCCAAGGTGGTCCTTGGGAAATTGGAAGTTGGGCGTTGGGAGTTGACATCTAGTTCGATCCCGAAGGGAAATTCGCCGCTCTGCGCGCCGCGCCCGTGAGCTCGAGGATGTGCATCCCCGTGTTCGCGCGGTCGACGACGAAGATGTTGCCGCGGTCGTCTACTTCCACGTTGTTGGACTGGATCGCCGTCTTGCACACCTGCTGCGCGCCCTGGCCGACGCAGCGCACGTCGGTCTTGTCGGTGATGGCCGGGATGTAGTGGCCGATCTCCTTCAGGTTGTACGGGTCGCGGATGTCGAGCGCCCGAAGGCCCGCGTTGAAGAAGGTCACGAACGCCACGCGCCCGTAGTAGATCGGCGTGAAGTGCTCCTGCATCGAGTGGGCGCCGAAGCGGCCGCCGCGCTCGCAGAAGTTGCCGCTCGCCTCCGGCACCGTCCAGGTCGACGCGCCGATCGGCTTGTCCTCGAACGTGATGTCGATCATCCGCACCATCTGGCGCGGCTCCAGGCATTCCTCTTCGAGCGACTCGCTGATCACGGCGATGAAGTCGCGGTGGGACTGCGTGGTCGTGAGCGGCACCTCGTCGCCGTGGTTATGGCCGCCGCCGGGCACGGGGGCGTTCGGCGGGAGCTTCTGCTTGGCGAACTCCGGCAGCGTCATGCCGAGCACCGGGTACGCCGTGTGCGCGCCCGCGTCGGGCGGCAGGTCCACCCGCGCGATCTGCGGGTAGAGCAGGTTCGCCTCGGTCGGCTCCTTCGGCCCGTTGAGCAGCTTCTCGCGATCCACGATCTGCACGATGCCCGCGCGCGCGGTGCCGTAGCCGAAGTAGACGCGGTTGCCCTTCGCGCCGATGGACACCGGTCCGTGCAGCTCGGTGGGCGCCGTGCCCGTGGTGCCGGGCTGCTGGCCGTGCAGGCCGAAGTCGCGGATGAACACCGGCTGCGCCGGGTTGCTCAGGTCGTAGATCTTCGTCATGCGGCGCACGCGCCAGTCCTTCGGGCCCGAGACGATGTAGGCGATGCCGGTCTCGCACTCCCATTCGTTCTTGTGCGTGTTGCGCAGCCCCTCGATCAGCGTGACGATCTTCGTCGGCTTCTCGGGCGTGGTCACGTCCCAGATCTCGTGCCCCGAGTTGCCGTAGGAGCGCAGCAGGTAGGTCTTGCTGCGGTCGGCGCGCGGCAGGTCGGCGCCGCTGCAGACGCGGGTCATCTGCGCGCCGCCCTGCTCGCCGGCGCCCTGCTCGCCCGGGATGTGGGCGATGTAGCGCGGCGCGCGCGGGTCGGTCACGTCCACGATCGACGTGCCGTTCTTTTCCACCTGGCCGGTCAGCGAGTTCATCGCCTCGCCGCCGTGGTGGCCGATGTAGGCGATGTAGCGGGCGCCCTGGCGGTGGATCGTCGGCTGGTAGGCGCTGCGCGCCTGCAGGTCGCTGTAGCCGAGGAGCGCCATGTCGCGCGCGTCGGCCTGCCGCGCCGACGCCGGCGGCGGGATGCGGGTCTGGGCCGCGACGAGGCTGGCGGCGCCGGCGGCCATGAGCGCCGCGATGAATAGACGTTTGATCATGATGGTCTTCCCTGAAAGAGCCCCCAACCTCCAACGCCCAACTCCCGCAGCGATTGCCTTGGGCGTTGGGAGTTGGAAGTCGGGAGTTGACGGGTTTAGAAGGTCATCCTGAAACCCAGTTGCAGCGAACGGGGCGCGAACGCCAGGTTCGTGCTGGCCTCCGGCTGTCCGTACTGCCGGCTGCTGCGGTCGATCACGTACGAGCCGTAATTGGCGCGGTTGAACAGGTTGAACACCTCGAAGATGCCGTCGAGCTGCACGCCGGCAACCACCGGGACGCGCTGCTGCAGCCGCATGTCCACGCGGTGCACCGCGTCGCGCACGAAGCTGTTGCGCGGGAGGATGGAGCCGTCGGCGCACAGCCGCTGCGTGCCGCCGCGCGCCCAGCCGCGCCGGTCGCCGCCGCAGATGGGCGACTGCCGCTCACCGGACCCGTAGAAGTACAGCCCGCTCGCCTGGAAGCCGTAGCCGACCTGCCAGATGCCGTTGAAGACCGCGCGGTGCCGCTGGTCGGTCTCCGCCAGCCCGTACTCGCCGCCCATGTCTGGCGCGACCGCGAACGACACGACGTCGAGGCCGCTCATCGGCACCGACGGCTCGTCGTTCTCGATCTGCGACAGCGTGTAGTTGAACGACGCCTGCCAGCGGTTGCTGAAGCGCTTGGTCCACGACGTCTGCAGCCCGTGGTAGTCGGAGCGGCCGGTGTAGGCGTAGTAGCCGACCAGCCCGAATTCCGGGTACGGCAGGAGCGCGCGGTTCGGCCCGTTGGCCGCGTACGGGATGTTGATGCCCGTGGCCGCGTTGTAGCCGAGGTTCGCCTGATCGTGCAGCACCTTCTCGTCGCGGCTGCGGTTGTTGACGTAGTCAACCGTGATCGCCATGTCGTTGCCGATCTGGCGCTGCACGCCGAACGACCCCTGCCAGCTGTTGGTCAGGTTGGCCAGGTGCTCCGGCGGCGCCAGCTCCTCGAAGTCGCGGAACAGGCACGGCGCGTTGCCGGCGTAGTTGCGCGCGCGCCACGAGTCGAACAACGCGCGGTTCACGTCGCACACACGCTGGATGGCCTGCTGGTAGTTCGGCGCCGGGCCGTTGAACGGGTTGCTCGCGAAATCGGGCCGGCCGTCGTTGTCCACCGCCAGGAACACGGTCGTGTTGGCGCGCGTGGAGTGCGTCCAGGAGCTGGCGATGAGGTCCGTGTAGTAGAGACCCGCGCCGCCGCGGACGACGGTGCGGTCGTTGACGCTGTACGCGAACCCGAACCGCGGCTGGATGTTGTCCGCGTCCTGCGGCCTCCCGCCGATCATCCACGGCCGGAACTCGGTCTGGTTGTTGAACGCGTCCCACATCAGGTCGTAGCGCAGGCCGAGGTTCACGGTCAGCTTGTTCGTGGCGCGCCAGTCGTCCTGCCACCAGCCGGCGTACTTCGGCTGCGCGAACGGCACCGGAAACGAGTCGGAGATGCCGACCACGTAGCGCCGCGTGATGTTCGAGATCGCATTGAGGTTCCAGGTATCGGCGTTGAACGGATCCGGGAACCATGCCTGGAACTGCGCCGTGCCCGGCAGCGGACCGCCGCGCGCGTCGATGCGGCCCATGCAGCTCGTGCAGTTGGCGGAGATGAACTTCCACCACATGAACTCGCCGCCGGCCTTCACGTCGTGACGGCCCGCGAGGTCGTACGACCACGTGAAGTCGTCGCGGAGCGAGTACGAGTTCTGGTACCAGTAGCGCGGCCAGTTGTTGTTGCCGGCGATGTTGAAGCCGGTGAACTGGATGCGCGGGTGGCCGTTGGTGATGCCGCGGCTGGCCAGCGGGTGACGCGACCACGTCGTGAGGTTCTCCTCGGTAAACCCGTAGCCCGAGTAGCCGACCTTGACCTCGTTCAGCGCACGGTTGCTCAGCACCTGCGTGAGCTGCGCCTGCAGGGTGTCGGTCTGGTTGGCCGTCTTGCCCGAGCCGGCGGGATGGTTGCTGCCGAGCTGTGCGAACGGCTGATTGAAGCTGGTCAGGCTGCCTTTCAGCATCAGCCGGTTCGCGGGGTTGAGCTGGTAGTCCACGCGCGCCGTGCTCAGGTGCGTGCTCTCCTTGCCGCTCAGCGAAATGTTGAGGTACGGGAACACCGTGTTGGCAATCGTGGTGCGAGGCAGCCGGTCGTACTCGTAGCTGCCGAAGAAATGCAGCCGGTCGCGCATGATCGGACCGCCGGCCGTCCAGCTCCACTGCTGCTCCTTGAGCGGCACCTTCCGTTGCAGCACCGGGTCCACGGCACCCCATTCCGAGTTGCGGAAGTAGCCGGCGAACGAGCCGTTCAGGTTGTTGGTGCCGGACTTGGTGACGGCGTTCACCTGCACGCCCGTCGAGCGCCCCTGCGTCGCGTCGAAGCGGTTGGAGATGAACTGGAACTCGCCCATGGCGTCGCGGCTGAAGCGCGGCTGGCCGCCGGGTCCGAGCATGCTCGTCACCTGCTGGCCGTCCATGTTGAGCTGGTACTCACGCACGTCGCCGCGGTCTTGCACCGGCACGCCGCCCATCGACGTCGTGCGGTTGCCGGGCGCGATCAGCGCCAGCGACGTCCAGTCGCGTCCCTGGATGGGAAGCTCGGACATCTGCTGCGGGTCGACGTTGCTGCCGAGCGTCGAGGTGGTGACGTTGATGAGCGGCGCGTCGGCGGTGACCGTCACCGTTTCCTGCACGGTGGACGGGTTCAGCTGGACGCTGACGTTTACCGTCTGGCCGACGAGCAACTGCACGCCGCTGCGCGTGACGGTGGTGAAGCCCTGCAGCTCCACGGTCAGCGTGTGGGCGCCGATGCGCGTCGGGATGCGGTACGCCCCGCGCTCGTCGGTCACCGTCTCGAACCGGTTGCCGGTGGCGTCGTGTACGGCGGTCACGGTGACGCCGGGCAGCACGCCGCCCGTTGCGTCGGTCACCGTGCCGGCGATGAAGGCCTCCTGGGCGTACCCGGCGGCCGGAAGCGCGACGAGCGCGCCCACAAGGAAGACGTACCTACCGACTCGTGCCATCCACTTCAACATGAACCCTCCGATTTGCGATCGTTGATTTGTGATTTGTGATTTGTGATTCGACATCGCCAATCACCATTCGCAAATCACAAATCACAAATCACAAATTAGAAAGACGCCGTTGATGATCCGCCGGTGGCGGTGAAGACGTACACCGCCCCTGCTTCGTCCGTCGAATTATCGTTCTGATTGCCGTTGATCGTCCGTGCCGCGCTGTCTTCCCCGCGGGCGCCCGCCGCGAACGTCCGGCCGTCCGCGCTCACCGCGACGGAGCTGCCGAACTCGTCGAACGCCTGCGTGTTGGATCCCTTGATGTAAGCACGCTGCGACCAGGTCGTGCCCGTGCGGGTGAAATAGTAAACCGCCCCGGCCTCGGTGGCGGAGTCGTCTTTCTGGTTCCCGTCGATGCCCCGGGCGGCGCTGTCCTCGAGCGCCGCCCCGATAATCGCCGTGTTTCCGTCGCCGCTGAGCGCCAGTCGGGCGCCGAACCAGTCGGTGCGGCCGATATTCGACGACGTCATGAACGCCTGCTGCGCCCAGCTGGCCCCGCTGCGCACGAACACGTAGGCGTAGCCGGACGAGTTGTCCTGGGCCCGCTCGTTGTTGCAGACGTCGGTCGGTCCGTGCACGATGCCCGGGATCAGGCAGTCGGAGTCGAGCGCGCCGACGAGCACCGTGTTCCCGTCGTCGCTCAGGCTCACCGACACGCCGAAGGAGTCGCCCTGCTCGGCGTTGGACGCCTTGAGGTAGTTGCGCTGCGTCCAGGCGGTGCCGGTGCGGCCGAAGATATAGACCGCGCCTGAGCCGTTGCGCGTCTGGTCCTGCGGGCCGTCCACGACGCGCGCGCCGCCGCCCTCGTCGTAGCTGCCGACCGCCAGCGTGCTGCCGTCCGCGCTCAACGACACCGCGTAGCCGAACTGATGGCCGCCGCGCGTGTTCGACGGCTTCACGTACGCCTGCTGCGCCCACGCGGTGCCCGTGCGCGCGAAGACGTACACCGCGCCGGCCGACTGCTGCGAGTTGTCCGCCTGGGTGCCGTTGATGCCGGTGGCGTTGCTGTCCTCCGCCACCGCGCCCACCGCCACCGTGTTGCCGTCGTCGCTCAGCGCGACCGAGAAGCCGAACTGATCGCCGTCGCCGAAGTTGTCGCCCTCGCCCGCTTCGCCGGCGTTGGACGCCTTCAGGTACGCCTGCTGCGTCCAGCGGCCCCCGGCGCGCGTGAAGATGTAGACGGCCCCCGATTGCGGGATCGAGTCGTCGGCCTGGTTGCCGTTGACGCCGCGCGAGCCGCCCGATTCCCAGAACGCGGACACCGCCAGCGTGTTGCCGTCGCGGCTCAGCGCGACGACGTAGCCGAAGTGATCGCTCTGCCCGGGGTTGGCGGCCTTGAGGTAGGCCTGCTGCGTCCAGCCGGCGCCGGTGCGCGCGTACACGTAGACGGCGCCGGAGCTGTAGAGGTCGTTGTTCGTCTGGCTGCCGCCGACGCCGCGCGCGCTGCTGCTCTCGTGCGGCGCGCCGACCGCCATCGTGCTGCCGTCGCCGCTCATCGCCAGGCCGCCGCCGGCGTGCCCGTCGAGCGCGCCGCCGCACGCGAAGTGATCGCCCGCCTCCGCGTTCGACGCCTTGATGTACGCGGTCTGCCGCACAAGGGGCGGCGCCTGCGCGAACAGATGGACTGATATTCCCAGGGCGACCGCGGACGCGGCGGCCGCAACCGGACGGATCCCGACTGTCATGAGGCCCTCCCGTCTGGAATGGACGGGAGGGTTATATCAGAAATGGCCGGGGCGCGGCAGGCCGCGCCCGCACGCTACCGGCGTGGCGCGACGGGCGGGGCGGGCGCGTTGAAGCGCGCCGCCTCGACGTTCACGTTGGGCCGGATCTCGCTGAGCGTGACGTTCTCGCGGCCATTCAGCCAGCGCAGCGTGAACCGGTGCGGCATCTTCACGCCGGCCACGTCCTTGTAGTCGCCGTAGGTGATCTCGGTGGTGAGCGGGCCGATCGGCGAGCGGACGTACCGCATCTGACGTGTCAGCAGGCCGGTCTCGTCGTCGAAGTACAGCGTCACCGTCGTGCCGCCGGCGAGCGTGCCCTGGACGACCTGCACGTCGCGGTCGTCGATGATCGACGGGAACCCGACCCGCCAGTTCTTCGCCGCGCCCTTGATCTGTCCGGGGAAGGCGAGGATCGCGTCGAACTGCATCCCCTCGAGATCCTGGCCGGTCAGCGGCAGGACGGCGACCGGACGGAACGGCGCCGCGAACCAGCCGCTCGCGCCGCTCACGGTGCGCGTGTCATCGCCGCTGTCGGTGTGAATCACGAGCGAGTAGCGGTTCGGCGCCTGCGCGTAGATCTCCACCGGGCGGGGGTGGCCCGACTCCGGCCCGTAGCCGACGGACTCGCCGCGCGCGGCATAGGTCTTGAGCGCGCCCAGGCGCTGCGCGCCGCCGAGCGCCGCGAGGTACTTGTCGAGCACCTCGTCGGCCTTCGGCGCGGTCGGCGCCTGGCCGATGACGTAGCTCGGGTTCGGCGGCGGCTCGCCGTACAGAACGTTGAGGTCGTAGTCCATCTTCGGGCGATCGGCGCCGCGGTGGCAGGAGAAGCAGGTGACGACCTGGCGGCCGCCGAAGTGCGTCTTGTTGATCTCCTGCATCATGCTGACCATGCGCCGCGCGGTGTTCTTGCGCGCGTTGTCGAGCGCGAACGCACCCCAGTCGCGGTCGTTGGCGGAGTGGCAGTCCTGGCACGACATGCCGAGCGCCGCCGAGAACGCGCCCATCGTCAACATGAAGTCGTTGACCGGGATGCCGCGGAGGACGGTGACGTTCTTGAAGACGTCCTCCGCCATCGGCGGCTTCTGCTGCGCGCTGACCGCGACGCTGAGCGTCCACGTCAGCGCCAGGGCCGCCACGACGGCCCATTTGTGATTGCTGATTCGTGATTTGTGATTCGAAATCGCAAATCGCGACCCGCAAATCGCAACTCTTTTCATGATCTCGTCCTCTATCGCGCGATCGTAAACACGTACGCCGCGCCCGCTTCATCGGCGGAGTTGTCGTTCGGACCGCCCTTGGCCGCGCTGTCTTCGGCGCGCGCGCCGGCGACCATGAGGGTGCCGTCGCGGTTGAGCGAGACGGAGCTGCCGAACTCGTCGAACGCGTCCGTGTTCGCGCCCTTCACGTACGCCAGCTGCGCCCAGTTCGTGCCGGTGCGGCGGAACACGTAGACCGCACCGGCTTCGATCGCCGAGTTGTCCGCCTGGTTGCCGTTGATGCCCTTCGCGTTGCTGTCCTCGAGCTGCGCCGAGGCGGCGACCGTGTTGCCGTCGCCGCTGATCGCCAGCCGCGAGCCGAACCAGTCGTTGGCGCCCGTGTTGGACGGCTTCACGAACGCCTGCTGCGTCCACGTCGTGCCGCTGCGGACGAAGACGTAGGCGGCGCCCGTGGACGTGTCGGCCTTGACGTCCTCCGTGCAGTTCACCGTCGGGTTGACGCCGGTGGCCATGCAGTCCTCGTCGAGCGAGCCCGCCAACAGCGTGTTGCCGTCGTCGCTGAGGGCGACGGCGGCGCCGAACGAGTCGTTCTGGTCCACGTTGTTCGGCTTGATGTACGCCTGCTGCGTCCAGTTCGCACCCGTGCGCGTCAGGATGTAGACGGCGCCCGAGCCCGTGCGCCCGCGCGCCTGCGGCCCGTTGATCTCGCGCGACCCGCCCGCCTCGTCGAAGCCGCCGACCGCCAGCGTGTTGCCGTCGGCGCTCAGGCTGACGCCGTAGCCGAACTGCATGCCGCCCGCCGTGTTCGACGCCTTCAGGTAGGCCTGCTGCGCCCACGTGCTGCCGCCGCGCGTGAAGATGTAGACCGCGCCGGCCGACTGCATCGAGTTGTCCGCCTGGTTGCCGTTGACGCCGGTGGCGTTGCTGTCTTCGGCGTTGGCGCCCACCGCGATGGTGTTGCCGTCGTCGCTGAGGGCGAGCGAGAAGCCGAACTGGTCGCCGTCACCGAAGTTGTCGCCCTCGCCGGCCTCGCCGGTGTTCGACGCCTTGATGTAGGCCTGCTGCGTCCAGCGGCCGTTGGCGCGCGTGAACACGTAGACGGCGCCCGCCTGCGGGATCGACGTGTCCTTCGGGTCGCCGTTGATCCCCTTGGTCGCGCTCGACTCGAAGAAGGCGGAGACCGCCAGCGTATTGCCGTCGGCGCTGAGCGCCACCACGTGGCCGAACTCGGCGCTCATCTGCGTGTGGGCGGGCTTGATGTAGGCCTGCTGCGTCCAGTTGTCGCCGTTGCGGGTGTACACGTAGACGGCGCCGGCGTTGTAGCTCGAGTTGTCGTTCTGGTTGCCGTTGATGCCGCTGGCGTTGCTGGCCTCGTGGGGCGCGCCGATGGCGATCGTGTTGCCGTCGCCGCTGATGGACACCGAGTCGCCCAGCAGCGTACCGCCGTTCCCGAAATGATCCGCCGCGTTGGCATTCGATGCCTTGAGGTACGCCGCCTGGCGCACGGCGGGAACCTGCGCCAGCAGAGACGTAACCAGCCCGGCCATGACGACCGACACCCACACAACCGCTCGTTTCATCGGATCTCCAAGAGTTGGAATTCTAGATGAGTCCGGCGGGTCCGCCTTCGACGGGACCCGCCCTACGTGCGTAGGCCGGGTTCCGCAGCGCGCGTCGGCCAGGCGCTGCGGACCCGGCGTGACATCGCCTTAGGGATTGCCGCGGCCGCCGCCGGGGGCCGCCGGCGCCGGCGCGCCCGCCGGCTGCCCGTAGTTGGCCGTGCGGAAGATTTCCTTGCCCGAGTCGGTCATCACGATGTTCGCGCGCTCGGTCAGGTTCAGGTACGGCGCGCCGCTCTTGGCCTGGCGCCCGGTGAGCGTGATCTTCTCGCCGGCCTTCATCGTGGACCGCGTCCACCCGAACTGCCGCTGCAGCTGCTGCGGCCCGCCGAGC
>Ga0194120_10002683_pt1 | contig 30222 bp, 28 predicted proteins | sample TA2MahCa65mmetaG_FD_148642 | JGI IMG/M metagenome (GOLD analysis project Ga0194120, IMG submission 148642) | Freshwater microbial communities from Lake Tanganyika, Tanzania - TA2015019 Mahale Deep Cast 65m | ecosystem: Environmental > Aquatic > Freshwater > Lake | place: Tanzania: Lake... | reverse complement strand
CGACGCGGACGCCGGGCCGGCGCAGGAACGCCGGCAGCTCGCGCAGCCGCGCCGGATCGAGATGCGGGACCGTGCCCGACACGGAGCGGCGCGGATACGCGAAGGCGATCACCAGCGCACACGCGATCGACGTGAAGCCGGCGGCGGCGAGCGCGTGGCGCCAGTCGCTCGCGGCGGCGAGCGGCGGCAGCACGAGCGCGCCGACGACGCCGCCGAGCGTGAGCCCGGTCTGCTTGACACCCATCGCCACCCCGCGGCGGCGCGGCGGAAACCAGTCGATCACGGCCTTGCCCGTCGCCGGATTGAGCACGCTGAAGCCGAAGCCCGCGACGACGAGGCACCCGAGGATGCGCCCGAGCCCGTCCGCGAGCGACGCGAGCGCGACCATGCACCCGATGACCGCGAGGCCGCCCGCGAGCGCGCCGCGCACGCCGACCCGATCGGTCAGCCAACCCGCGGGCAGCGACATCGCGACGCCGCCGAGGTAGGCCGCAGGCAGCAGGAGCCCGACCTGCGCGCGCGTGAGGTCGAGCGCGTCGAGGAGAAACGGCGTGAGGGGCGCCACGGAGAGCGCGGAGAACGAGCCGAGCGCGTGGGCCAGCGTGGCAAGCGCGAGCGCGACCCACGGCGCCATGCCGGGATTATGAACGCCGGTGATCAGGCCGGCACGGGATTGCGGGTTCGCGCCGCCGCCGTGCACGAAAACGCGTGCGCGGCGCCGTCCGGGTACGGCACCGCGATTGCCGTTGTCGCAAAGCATGCTGGCTCGGTACTGCGCCGCACACCTCGGGCACTTCGGATATCCGCGCCTTCTCGGGCTGCGTTGGAGCGGCTGGACGATCGCGACCGTGGGCGGGCTCTGTGAGGCCTGCCGTGAACGCGAGCGCGAGCGCCGTGGGACCGCTCTGTACGGCGAGGTCCTGATTCCGGTTCCGGTCGAGCCGGGGCCGCGAATGCTCGTCCGGCGCGTCATCGTCGCGACCATCGCCGCGACCGCGGCGGCGATGGCTACGACGGCGGCGCTGCTCGTGGCGCAACCGCCCGACCTCATCCCCTCGGGTGGCGAGCCCGGGCAGTTCTCGAGCGGCGCGCGGTTCGCGGGGTCACCTTCACCGGCGCACGCGAGCACGGAGACGGAGGCGCCGGCCGCATCCCGGTCGAGCCGTCCCGCGTCCTTTGATCACACTCCAGGCACCCTAGGAGCCGCGCGATGCACGGCGAGCCGTGGGAATACGGATTCACGCTGCCCGACCATGATCCCTGGCAGGACGAGGGCGACGGCGGCTAGTCTCGCCGCGGCGCTAGTCCCCCGGCCGCATGTACGGGTAGCCGAAGTGCGTCGGGGGGACGAAGGTCTCCTTGATCGCGCGCGGGCTGATCCACCGGATCAGGTTCAACGGGCTCCCCGCCTTGTCGTTCGTGCCCGACGCTCGCGCGCCGCCGAACGGCTGCTGCCCCACCACCGCGCCCGTGGGCTTGTCGTTGATATAGAAGTTCCCCGCCGCGTAGCGGAGCGCCGCTGACATGTGGGCGATCGCCGCGCGATCCGTCGCGAAGATCGCGCCCGTGAGCGCGTACGGCGAGCCCTGGTCGCAGAGCATCAGCGTGGTCTCGAGCTGCGTGTCGTCGTAGACGTAGATGCTCAGCACCGGGCCGAAGATCTCCTCGCACATCACCGGCAAGTCCGGGCGCATCACCTGCACCACCGTGGGCTCGATGAACCAGCCCGTGCTGCGATCGGCGCCGCCGCCGGCGAGGATCTTCGCGTTGTCGGAGTGGCGCACGCCCTCGACGTACCGCCGGATCGACTCGAACGCGTGCTCGTCGATCACCGCGCCCATGAACGTGGTGAAGTCCGCCGGATCGCCCATGCGGATCTCGGCGACCTGCGCGAGCAGGCGGTCCGCCACGCGCGGCCACAGCGAGGCCGGGATGTACGCGCGCGACGCGGCCGAGCACTTCTGGCCCTGGTACTCGAAGGCGCCCCGGACGAGCGCGGCCGCGAGCGCGTCGACCTCCGCCGAGGCATGCGCGAACACGAAGTCCTTGCCCCCGGTCTCGCCGACGATGCGCGGATAGGACCGGTAGGCACGCACGTTCCGGCCGACGGTTTCCCACATGCCCTGGAACACTGCGGTCGATCCGGTGAAGTGAATCCCCGCGAGATGCGGTGAGGCGAGCACGGGATCGCCGACGGCCGCGCCGGGTCCCGGCACCATGTTGATCACGCCCGGCGGCAGCCCCGCGGCCTCGAGCAGCTCCATGATCACGTGCGCGGAGTAGACGGCGGTCGACGCGGGCTTCCAGACGACCGTGTTCCCCATCAGCGCGGGCGCCGTCGGCAGGTTGCCGGCGATCGACGTGAAGTTGAACGGCGTCACGGCGAACACGAAGCCTTCGAGCGCGCGATGCTCGAGCCGGTTCCACATCCCGGGCGCCGATTGCGGCTGCTCGCGATAGATCGACGCCATGGAGTGCGCGTTGAAGCGCCAGAAGTCGATCAGCTCGCACGCGGCGTCGATCTCCGCCTGGAACGGCGTCTTCGACTGGCCGAGCATGGTGGCGGCGTTGAGCCGCATGCGCCAGGGCCCGGCGAGGAGATCGGCCGCGCGCAGGAAGATCGCGGCGCGGTCTTCCCACGCCATGCTCGACCACGCGGGATGCGCGGCGATCGCCGCGTCGATCGCCCGCTTCGCTTCGGCGTCCCCCGCCTGGTGCCACGTCGCGAGCACGTGCGCGTGGCGATGCGGCATCACGGCGCGCGCGAGCCTGCCCGTCCCGACACGCTCGCCGCCGATGCGCGGGGTGATCTCGACGGTCTCGCGCGACATCCGCGCGAGCTCGGCGCGCAGCGCCGTGCGCTCGGCGGTGCCCGGCGCGTACGTCAGGACGGGTTCGTTACGGGGCTGGGGGACGGAGACGATCGCGTTGGCCATGGCGTGCCTCCTTCCCCCAGCGTACAACCGACGAGGAGCGGCTCCAGGCTTATCATCGCGCCGTGGCCCTCGATCGGCTCACGCTCTTCGGTTTGTTCGCCGTCGCCGCGATGCTCGTCTGTTACGCCCTCGAAGATCGCAGCCCGTGGTTCGTGCTCGCGTTCGCGGGCGCGTGCGCCCTCGCATCGGTGTATGGCTTCCTGCAGGGCGCCTGGCCGTTCGGCGTCATCGAAGCGATCTGGACGGTCGTCGCCCTCGGCCGCTGGCGTGCGCGCCTCGGGGGATGACACCGATGGGCTTCGAGATCAAGACCGCCGCGGCGCTCATCGGGCTCCCGACGCCGGCGACGTGGGCGGCGCGACGCGAGGCGCGGCAGAACCCGGTGCTGCACGCCGTGTGGCAGGCGTTCCTCGATCGCGGCGGTCCGGTGGCGCTGCGCGGCGACGCGCGCGACGCCCTCCTGGCGCTCGATGCCGAGGATCTGCTCGTCGTCGACGGCGACGTCGTGCCCGTCGCCTACCCCTTCACCACCCGTCCGAACGCTTTCGCGGTCGAGGTCGCGCGGGGGGTCGAGCGGTACGCGTGCTGCGCGATCGACGCGCTCGGCCTCGCGCCGATGCTCGGACGATCGGTCGTCGTCCGCACGGCGTGCCACCACTGCGGTGAGCCGTTCACGATCGACGTCGCGCCCGACGGGCCGCGCTCGATGCCCGAGGCGATGGTCTGGGTCGCGCCGCGCGACGCCTGCGCGGGGCGCCTGGCGTCCGGGCTCTGAACGCTGCTCAACTTCTTCCGGTCGGAAGACCATCTCCGCGCCTGGTACGAAACGCAGCGCGCCGTGCCCGGCGCGGCGGCGACGCTTGCCGAAGCGTTCAAGCTCGGCGCGTCTCTCTTCGGCGGCCTCTGGCCCATGCGATGATCGCAGCTGAAAGGAGGCGCTCATGCCTCGAGTGATCCTGACACTCGCGACGGTGGTGCTCGTCGCGGTCGCCATGCCGATGGCCGCGGCCGCCGAGGTGAAGGCGTTCGACGCGAAGGCGTTCGACGCGGCGCAGGCCGCGGGCGCAGGCGTCGTGGTCGACATCCACGCGACGTGGTGAACGACCTGCAAGCAGCAGAAGCCTATCGTGGATAGGCTCTCGAACGAGGCGAAGTACAAGAACGTGAAGGTCTTCCGCCTCGACTACGACAAGCAGAAGGACGCGATGAAGCAGCTCAAGGTCACCGAGCGCGCCACGCTGATCGCGTTCAAGGGCAAGGCGGAGAAGGCGCGGTCGACCGGCGAGGTGGATCCGAAAGCGCTCGAGAAGATCTTCGAGGCCGCGCGGTAGCCGCGAGGATGGGAACGTTCGTCCTGAGCTTCGGCGCCGGCGCGCTCTCGGTGCTGGCGCCGTGCGTGCTGCCGCTGCTGCCGATCGTCGTCGCCAGCGCGCTGCAGGCCCACGCCTACGGGCCTCTCGCGCTGGCGGCGGGCCACGCGATCTCGTCGGCGGCGACGGGGGTCCTCTTCGCGGCGTTCACGCTGTCGGCCGGCATCGACCGTGACGTCGCGCGGCTGGTCGCGGCCGCGCTGATGGCCGGCGCCGGCACCTTCCTGATCGTGCCGCGACTTCAAGAAGGTTTCGCCCGCGTCACCACGCCGCTCGCGACGGGCGCCGGCTCGCTCACCGCGCGGCTCCCGGCCGGTCTCGGTGGCCAGTTCCTGCTCGGGATTCTCCTCGGCGCCGTGTGGACGCCCTGCGCCGGCCCGACGCTCGCCGCCGCGATCGGCCTCGCCATGCGCAGCGAAAGCGTGCTGTATGCCGGCAGCGTGATGCTCGCGTTCGGCGTCGGCGCGGTGGTTCCGGTGCTGATCGTCGCCTACGGGTCGCGCCGCGTGCTCGGCGGCGGCCCGGGGCTCGCGCGCTTCGTCGTGGTGGCGCAGCCGGCGATGGGAGTGGTGCTGCTGCTCGTCGGCGTGCTCGCGCTCACGGGCGCGGACAAGGTCGCCGAGACGTGGATGGTCGACCACATGCCGGCCTGGCTCCTCGCGCTGACGACCGCGCTCTAGTCGCGTTCTTCTTCTCATCCATGCCCCACCTCCGTCCCGCGGAGGTGCGCGACCCGCGTGCCCGCGGACTCGGCCCGGCGCCGCTCGTACCAGCGCGACATCACCTCCATGGCGAGCCACGCCGTCGCGCAGCCGGCGAGGAGCGACACACGTCCTGCTCCCCATCCCCACCGGTCCACGATCCACGCGAACACGGTCGGGGACGCGGCACCGACGACGAGCACCGGCGTGGCGATGACCCCGAGCACGGCGCCGTAGCCCTTCGCGCCGAAGAGCGCGAGGGGGACCGCACCGCGCACGATCGTGAGCACCCCCTGCGACGCGCCCATGAGGAGCGTGAACGCGACGACCAGCGGCACGCTGCCCGTGCCGGCCCACAGCAACAGAAACGACGGCGGCACGATGCCGATGGCGATGCGGCCCACGGTGATCGCGCGCAGCGTGCGCCCGAACACGATTTCGACCACGCGTCCGGCGAACTGCGCCACGCCCTTCAGCGACGCGACCCAGACGGCGGCCGCCGTCGCGAGCCCGGCCGCCTCGAGCAAGGGCACGAGCTGCACCGAGACGACGCCGAACACGAAGCCGTTGAGCGACATGATGAGCGCGAAGAGCGCGATGGCGATCGAGCGGACGCGTCCTTCGAGCGGAGGTCCGTCGGCCGATGCCGCGCCGGTGGCCGGCGACGCCGCGGCGTGCTTCGACGACTCTCGCCGCGCGAGTCCGAGCCAGTGCAACGGAAGGCAGACGATCAGATTGATGACGGCGAACAGCACGAGCGTGTGGCGCCAGCCGACCTGCTCCTCGAGCGCATGGCCGACCACCCAGAACACCGACGACGCGAACGCGCCGAATAGCGTCAGGTACGAGATCGCGGTGCGCCCGCGCGACGGCGCCACCTGGACGAGCGCGGCGAACGCGGCGTCGTAGAGACAGAGGCGCATGCCGAGGCCGAGGAACGCCCACACCGCGAGATACGCGGCTTCGTTCCGAACGTGTGAAAGGGCGAAGAGCCCTGCCGAGACGAGGATCGTCCCGAGCGTCATCACGGCGCGCGCGCCGTGCCGGTCGATCATGCGCCCGACCGTGCTCGACACGAGCCCCATGACGAGCAGCGCGACCGTGAAGCCGAGGAAGACGAATCCCCGGCTCCATCCGGTGTCGCGACCGATCGGGCCCGCGAGCACCCCGAGGCAGTAGTAGCTCGTGCCCCACGCGGTGATCTGCGTGATCCCGAGCGCGACGACCGCGGTCAGCATCGGGTCGCCGAGCCGCGCCCGCCACCCCGCGGGACGAGCGTTCATCTGATTGCGAACCTCCACCGTCGCACCTCCCTCGTCGTGTCGATTCGGCGATACTGACGGGCAGTGTACGCCGAGGACGGACGGCAAAGGTTTGCGCGCCGGCCGACAGACGCGAGGACGGCGTGACGTCGCGCCGCCGCTTCCTGGCGGGCGTGTGGCCGCTCGGCATGGCGGCGATGCGCGTCTCGGCGGCCCAGGCGGCCGCGTCGGCGCCGCGTGGCTTCGAGCAAGCGGCGTCGACGATTCACGACGCCATCGCGCGCGGTGACATTCCCGGCGCGCTCCTGCACGTCCGCACCGGGGGCCGCGTCGTCTACGAGCGCGCGCTCGGCCGCAAGGACGTCACGCGCGATCGTCCGCTCGCCCTCGACGATCTCTTCCCGGTCGCCTCGCTCACGAAACCGGTCGTGGCCGCCGCCATCCTCAAGCTCTCCGAGAGCGGCGCCGTGCGGCTCGACGCCCCCGTCTCGCTCTATCTCCCGGAGTTCGCGAAGCCGCGCGTGCTCGCGAGCTACGACGCGAAGACCGGCGCGATGACGACGCGCCCCGCGCGGCGCGCGATCACCATTCACGACCTCCTCACGCACACCGCGGGCATCCACCACGGGTTCGTGGAGATCGACTCCGTCTTCGGCGCGATCTACGAACGCGCCGGCGTCGTTCACGCCCCGCGCGTGCCGCTGGCGGAGAACGTGCGGCGCCTCGGACCGCTGCCGCTCGTGCACGACCCCGGGACCCGGTGGACCTACGGCCTGAGCTCGGACGTGCTCGGGCGTGTCGTCGAGGTCGTCGCGGGCGTTCCGCTCGACGCGTACGTGTCGCGCACGATCTTCGAGCCGCTCGCGATGCGGCGCACGTACTTCATCGTGCCGGCCGAGGAGCGTCAGCACGTGGTGCCGTGGCACGGCACGACGAACGGAACGCTTCGCGCGACGGCGCCTGAACGCAGATTGAGCAGGAAGAGGACGTTGATCGCGGTGACGACGAGCGTCTCCTCGATGAGCGCCCGGCGGAGGGTCGCGACCGCGCGCTCGATCAGCGCCGAGCGATCGTAGAACGGCACGATGCGCACGCCCGGCGGCAGCCCGCTCTGCAGCGCGGCGATCTTCTCCTTCACGGCGCGGATGACATCGACGGTGCTGACGCCGTAGCGCGCGACGACGACGCCGCCCACGGCTTCGTCCCCGCCCTTCACCAGCGCGGCCGCGCGGAAGGCGTCGCCGATTTTCACGTCGGCGACCTGCCGGACGTAGATCGGCACGCCGTTCTCGGCGCCGACGACGATCTGCGCGACGTCCGCGAGCCGCTCGATGAGGCCGACGCCCCGCACGACCGTCCACGTCCCGCTCGCCTCGACGACGTTGCCGCCCACGTTGCGATTGCTCCGCATGACGGCGTCGACGACGGCCGAGATCGGGATGCGATACGCGCGCAGCCGGTTCGGATCCGCGTCGATCTGGTACTGCCGCACCACGCCGCCGACGCTCGCGACCTCCGCGACGCCGGGCACGGCGTTGAGCTGGTAGCGCACGAACCAGTCCTGGATCGTGCGCAGCTCCTGGAGCGACTTGCCGCCGCCCTCGACCGTGTACCAGAAGACGTGGCCGACGCCCGTCGCGTCAGGCCCGCGCGTCGGCACGACGCCGGCGGGCAGCGCCTTGCTCAGGAGCTGCAGCCGTTCGAGCACGCGTGAACGCGCGAAGTAGAGGTCGACGCGGTCCTCGAAGATCACGTTGATCATCGAGAAGCCGAACGCGGAGGACGACCGCACCACGCGCACGCCGGGCAGCCCCTGGAGGCTCACGGTGAGCGGGTACGTCACCTGATCCTCGACTTCCTGCGGCGAGCGCCCCGGCCAGTCGGTGAAGACGATCACCTGGTTGTCGGAGAGGTCGGGAATCGCGTCGATGGGCGTGGTCAGCAGCGCCCAGTAGCCCCAGCCGCCGAGCAGCACGAACGCGGCGACGACCAGGAACCGGTTGCGCAGCGATACTTCGATCAACCGATCGATCATCGGCCGTCCACCGACCTCAAGTCCACGCTCCGCTCTCCTTGCAGGGATTCACGCGTTGCGCCGGCGAGCACACCGGGCGACAGGCGTCATGCGACGCACGCGCGCCGTACGAATTCCGGACAGACTACGAGCTTAGAAGGAGAGGACGGGTCGGGGCGGCGGGTCGAGGACGCGGATGAGAACGTTCGGAACGGAGCGGCCGATTGGTACGGTGAGGCCGAGCACGAAGAGCACCGGCGAGAGCGTAACGAGGAGGAGGATCGCGCATGGCCCCACGCCGCACGGGCCCTCGAACATCGCGCCCATGGCCGCGCACGCGCCGAACACCGCGGCGAGCGGGCCCACGACCACCCACAGGACCACGGCGATCAACGCAGTCGTGCACGACGGGCGTCTCATGGCCTCAGAAAGGATACCACCCGCAACCGGCGAAACGGTTCGCTCTCGGCTCGCCACGCCGCGAGGGTCCTTGCCGCGGCTCAGCGTCGCGGCGCTCACGGCACGGGCAGGTATCCGTGCGCCGTGAGGATCGCGGCCGCCTCCGGCGACCGCACGAACTCCACGAACGCGCGTCCCGAGGCGGGAAGGACGTCCTCACGCCAGACGAACGCGAGCGTCTTGACGAACGGATACCGGCCGCTCGCGACGTTCTCGAGCGTGGGCGCGACGCCGTCGACGGTGAGCGCCTTGATCGGAAGGCGCTCGATCGTGATCGTGCCCAGATCGGAGAGGCCGAGCGCGAAGGGGAGCATCAGCAGCGCTTCGTGCCCTTCCTCGCCATCGCGGAGCGGCCGCGAGGACAGCCCGATGTGGATTGCGCCCGCTGCCGCCAGCGCGATGCCGTTGGTCGAGCCGACGGTCTCCAGCTGAATCCTGACGTGCGGCCGCGTCCGCGTGAAGGCGCGCCCGAGCAGGCGCGTGATCGCGAGATTGGCATCGCACCCGGCGAACCGAAGGCCCTCTGGGGCCTGCGCGGCGATGTCGCCGGGCCGCAACGGCAGGACGACGATCGAAGGCAGCACGACGAGCAACGCGAGGAGGCGCGGAACGCGACGTCGCGCCCGGCCCGTGGGTCGGCATCGAGGTGGGGCTGCGCAACCGCCGCAGCGCACTGACGCCATGCCGCCTGCCCTTCAGGGAGGCTCGAAACTGCCTGACGCGTAGCACGGCCTCCGATGCCGGTCAAGGCGCGCTGCGGGCGGTCGCCCTGCCGGCGACGTACGATGGACGCGATGTCTCCCGAGGCCCTGTCCCGCTTCCACCCGGCCGTGCGCGACTGGTTCGCCGCGTCGTTCGCCGGACCGACGCGCGCACAGGCCGAAGGCTGGCCTGCGATCGCCCGCGGCGAGTCGACGCTGATCCTCGCTCCGACGGGCAGCGGCAAGACGCTCGCCGCGTTTCTCTGGTGCATCAACCGGCTGATGTTCGAGGCGCTGCCGCGCGCCTCGGAGCGCTGCCGCGCGCTGTACGTGTCGCCGCTGAAGGCGCTCGCGGTGGACGTGGAGCGCAACCTCCGCGCGCCGATCGCCGGCATCGCCAACATGGCGTCGTTCCGCGGCGTGCATTACGAACTGCCGGCGGTGGCGGTCCGGACGGGCGACACTCCGCCGCGCGAGCGCGCACGCTTCCGCCGCGAGCCCGCCGACATCCTGATCACGACCCCCGAGTCGCTGTACTTGCTGCTGACGTCACAATCGCGCGCGGCCTTGCGCTCGATCGACACGGTGATCGTCGACGAAATCCACGCGCTGGTCCCGACGAAGCGCGGCGCCCACCTCGCGCTGTCCTTGGAGCGTCTCGCAGCATTGGTGGAGACTCCGTCGCTGCAACGAATCGGTCTCTCCGCAACACAACGCCCGCTGGACGAGGTCGCGCGTTTCCTCGGCGGCGTCTCGAGCGTGGCCGCTATGGCTCCGGCTGACGACAGAGGCACGCCGCGCGCGCCAAGCGGAGACGACGAGCGAAGCGAGGTCGTCGTCGATGGTCGGTCCGAATCCCGCGACGAGATTCACGCCGAATTCGAGCACGACGACGGCGCGACCGCGCCCTCAGCGTACAGACCGGTGACGGTGATCGACGCCGGCGAGCCGAAGCCGCTGCGCGTGCGCATCGAGGTCCCGGTCGAAGACATGGCGAAGATGGGCACGAGCGACGAGGCGCCGACCGGGCGCGATCCGGAGCGCGCGTCGATCTGGGCGGCGATCCACCCGCGCGTGCTGGCGCTGGTGCGCGAGCATCGCTCGACGCTGATCTTCGTCAACAACCGTCGTCTCGCGGAGCGGATCGCCGCCGCGCTCAACGCGCTGGCGGGCGAGACGCTCGTGCTCGCGCACCACGGATCGATCGCGCGCGTGCAGCGGCTCACGATCGAGGAGCAGCTCAAGGCCGGCGCGGTCCGCGGACTCGTCGCGACGTCGTCGCTCGAGCTGGGCATCGACATGGGCGCGGTGGATCTCGTGATCCAGGTCGAGGCGCCGCCGTCGGTCGCGAGCGGGATGCAGCGGATCGGACGTGCCGGACATCAGGTCGGCGCGGTGAGCGAGGGCGTGGTGTTCCCGAAGTACCGCGGCGATCTCGTGGCGGCGGCGGCGGTCGTGGAGGAGATGCGCGCGGGGCGCGTCGAAGCGAGTCGCTATCCGCGCAACCCGCTGGACGTGCTCGCGCAGCAGATCGTCGCGACGGTCTCGATGGAGCGCTGGGGCGTCGACGCGATGTACGACCTCGTCCGGCGCGCGGCGCCGTTCGCGGCGCTCGGCCGGCCGATCTTCGAGGGCGTGCTCGACATGCTCGCGGGCCGGTATCCGTCCGACGAGTTCGCCGAGCTCAAGCCGCGCGTGACGTGGGATCGCGCCGCGCGCACGCTCGCCGCGCGCGAGGGCGCGCGGCACGTCGCGATCATCAACGGCGGCACCATTCCCGATCGCGGGCTCTACGGCGTCTTCCTCGCGGGCACTCCCGCGCCGGTGCGTGTCGGCGAGCTCGACGAGGAGATGGTCTTCGAGACACGCGTGGGCGAGACGTTCCTGCTGGGCGCGTCGTCCTGGCGCGTCGAGGAGATCACGCACGATCGCGTGCTGGTCTCGCCGGCGCCGGGACAGCCCGGCAAGATGCCGTTCTGGCGGGGCGACGCCGCGGGACGGCCTCTCGATCTCGGACGCCGCATCGGCGCCATGATCCGCGAGCTTCGCGCGGCGCCGCCCGAGGTGGCGCTCGCGCGCCTGACACGCGAGCAGGACCTGGACGCGCTCGCCGCGCGGAACCTCCTCAAATATCTCGACGAGCAGGCGGTCGCCACGCGCGCGGTGCCCGACGACCGGACGATCGTGATCGAGCGCTCGCGCGACGAGCTCGGCGACTGGCGCGTGTGCGTGCTGACGCCGTTCGGCGGACGCGTCCACGCGCCCTGGGCGATGGCGGCCGCGGCGGCCGTGCGCGCGCAGGCGGGCCGCGAGGTCGAGACGATGTGGTCGGACGACGGCTTCGTGATGCGGCTCCCGGAGACCGAAGCGCCGCCGGACGTCGCGCCGATGCTCCCCGGCCCCGACGAGATCGAGGCGCTCGTGCTCGGCGAGCTCGGCGGCACCGCGCTCTTCGCCTCGCGGTTCCGCGAGGTCGCCGCGCGCGCCTTGCTGCTGCCGAAGCGCCGGCCCGGCGGGCGCGCGCCGCTCTGGCAGCAGCGCAAGCGCGCCGCCGATCTCCTCGCGGTGGCCGCGCAGTACGGCTCGTTCCCGATGCTGCTCGAGACCTATCGCGAGTGCCTGCGCGACGTGTTCGACATGCCGGCGCTCGTGCAGACGCTCGCGGCCGTCCGCGACGGGCGCATCGACGCGGTGACCGTCGACACCGAGGTCCCGTCGCCGTTCGCGGCGTCGCTGCTCTTCGGCTACGTCGCGAACTTCATCTACGAGGGCGACGCGCCGCTGGCCGAGCGCCGCGCGCAGGCGCTGGCGATCGATCAATCGCAGCTCCGCGAGCTGCTGGGCGACGCCGAGCTCCGCGATCTCCTCGATCCCGACGCGCTCGACCAGCTCGAGCGCGAGCTGCAGCGCATCGACGAGCGCTTCCGCGCGCGCTCGACGGACGGCGTGCACGACCTGCTGCTCGGCCTCGGCGGCCTCGCGAGCGACGAGCTCGCGCGCCGCACGACGACCGCGGAGGTCGCGCGCTCGATCGACGCGCTCGTGCGTGAGCGCCGCGCCTTGCCCGTCGTGGTGGCCGGGGAGCCGCGCTACATCGCCGTCGAGGACGCCCGGCGCTATCGCGACGCGCTCGGCGTCGTGCTGCCGGCCGGCGTCCCCGACGCGTTCCTCGCGCCCGTGCGCGACGCGCTCGGCGACCTCGTCCACCGGTACGCGCGCACGCACGGCCCGTTCACGACCGGCGAGCTCGCGCGACGGCTCGGGCTCGCCCACGTCGTGGCCGACGCGGCGCTCCGCCGCATGGCCGACGCGGGCAAGCTTCTGGAGGGCGAGTTCCGGCCGCGCGGCTCGCATCGCGAGTGGTGCGACCCGGACGTGCTGCGCACGCTCCGACGCCGCTCGCTCGCGCGCCTGCGCCACGAGGTCGAGCCCGTCGAGCCGCCGGTGCTCGGACGGCTCATCACCGCGTGGCAGGGCGTGGTGCGGCGGAGGACGGGCCTCGATGCGCTGCTCGACGCCGTCGAGAACCTCCAGGGCGCGCCGCTCGCGGCGTCAATCCTCGAGAGCGAGATCCTTCCCGCGCGCATCGAGGGCTATCGCGCGGGAGACCTCGACGCTCTCGCCGCGGCCGGCGAAGTGACGTGGGTCGGCGTCGAGTCGCTCGGCGAGCGCGACGGACGGATCGCGCTCTATCTGACCGATGCGCTCCCGAAGCTGTGGCGCCCGTCGCCGGAGGCGACGCCGCTCAGCGGACGCGAGGCCCGCCTCGTGGACGCGCTCCGCGCGCGCGGCGCGTGCTTCTTCGCCGCGGCGCACGAAGGCGCCGGCGGCGGCTTCGCCGGCGACACCGTCGCCGCACTCTGGTCCCTGGTGTGGCGCGGCGTCGTGACCAACGACACGTTCACCGCGCTGCGCGCCTTCACGGCGCCGCCCGAGCGGCGCGACCGGCGCGCGGCGCGACGCCGGCCGTATCGGTCGCGCCGCACGACGCCGCCGACCGTCGAGGGCCGCTGGTCCCTGCTCGAGTCGCGCGTGACGACGGCCGTGTCGCCGACCGAATGGAGTGCCGCGATCGCGCAGCAGCTTCTCGCGCGCTACGGCGTCGTGAGCCGCGAGACCGCGCACGCCGAGTGGATTCCGGGCGGGTTCGGCGCCGTCTACGACGTCTTCAAGCTCATGGAGGAGAGCGGCCGCGTGCGGCGCGGCTACTTCGCGACCGAGGTCGGCGCCGCGCAGTTCGCGCTGCCCGGCGCGCTCGAGAAGCTCCGCGCGCTGCGCGACGATCCGCCGGCCCCGGAGGTCGTGCAGCTCGCCGCGACGGATCCCGCGAACCCGTACGGCGCGATCCTCGAGTGGCCCGCGGCCGGTCGCGACGGGCGCGGCCCCACCCGCACGGCCGGCGCGAGCGTGATTCTCGTGAACGGCGCGGTCGCGGCGTGGCTCGCGCGCGGGGGCCGCCAGCTCGCGGTGTATCTGCCGGAAGACGAGCCGAAACGGTCGATCGTCGCGCGCGAGGTCGCAACGCGTCTCGCCGCGACGGCCTGGACCGGCAGCGTGCTCGTCACCGAGATCAACGGCCGCCCCGCCGCCGAGCATCCGCTCGCAGCGTTCCTCGTCGAAGCCGGGTTCTCGGGCTCCGCCATGGGCTTCAACGTCAGCCGGCGCCACCACTCGTCTTCTGACGAGTAGTCTGCTAGCCTCCTCTCCATATGGCCGTGGAGTACCGGGAGGAGCCCTGCCGCAGTGCGGTCAATCGCGTCCAGGGGATGGGCTTCAGCTGGTCGCTGAACCCGTACATGGGCTGCGTCCACCGCTGCACGTACTGCTACGTGCGCGCGTACGAGCTGCGCGCGGACCGGCCGCCGGACGATCGCTACGGACGCAGCATCCGCGTGAAGGTGAACGTGGCCGACGTGCTGCGCCGCGAGCTCGCTCGCCCCGCGTGGAAGCGGGAAGAAGTCGCGATCGGCGCGGCGACCGATCCGTATCAGCCGGCGGAAGGTCGCTATCGCCTCACGCGCGGGTGCATCCAGGTGCTCGGCGCAGCCCGTAACCCGTTCAGCCTCATCACGCGGGGGACGATGATCGTGCGCGACATCGACGTGCTCCAGGAGGCCGCGCGCCGCGCCGAGGTCGGGATCACGTTCTCCTTGCCCACGCTCGATCCGGACATCTGGCGGAAGACGGAGCCCGGCACCGCACCGCCGCGTCAGCGCCTGCGCGCGCTGCGGATGCTCGTCGACGCCGGGATCGACGTCGGCGTCGGCATCGCCCCCGTCCTTCCCGGCTTGACCGACTCGCCCGCGCTGCTCGAAGACGTCGCGCGCGCCGCGCGTGACGCGGGCGCGACCGGGCTCTGGTGCAACGTGCTCTTCCTCAGGCCGGGCACGCGCGAGCACTTCCTCGAATCACTCGCGCGCCACTGGCCCGAGCAGCTCGCGCGGTACGAGAAGCTGTACGCGCGTCCGTATCTGCCGCCGAGCGAGACGGAGCCGATCAAGGAACGGGTCGCGGCGCTCCGCGCGGGCCTCGGGATCGCCGATCGCCGCCGCGTGAAGCTCGAGCCGCCGCCCGAGCCGGAGCAGATGCGCCTCGCGATATAAGAGGGCCATGGGCCGCCTCACCTTCCTCGACGGCCTCCGCGGCATCGCCCTCATCCTGATGGTCCTCAACCACACGGCACGCGACTGGATGGACACCAGCGTGATGGGCTGGGGACGGTACTACCTCGTCTACGGCTCGCTGCTGCTGCCGGCGCCGATCTTCCTCTTCCTCGTCGGCTTCTGCCTGCCGATCGGCTATCACCGAAAGCGGCGCGCGGACGCGCCGGAGCCGGTGGACGAGCCGCTCGGCACGCGCGCCGCGCGGTATCTCCGGCGCGGGATCGGGATCGTCGCCGCCGGCTATCTGCTGAACCTGCTCATCACGCCGGATCTGCCGTGGTGGTGGGGCGGCGTGCTGCAGACCATCGGCCTCGCGATCATCGTGCTCGGCCCGGCGCTGCCCTTGCTCCGCTCGCGAGCGAGCCGCTGGATGCTCGTCGCCGCCGCGATGCTCGCCTATCTCGCGTTCGGCCTCGCGTTTCCGGCGCTCGCGCGCTGGGCCGCGCACACGCCGCTGAGCCGCGCGCTCTTCAACGACTTCCCGCCCTGGCCGTGGCTCGCCGCCGCGATCCTCGGACTCGTGCTCGGCTGGATGTGGCTCGACTGCCGCGCGAAGGGACCGGACGTGGAGCGACGATTCTTCACGTGGGTTGCCGTCGTGGGCGCGGCCGGCGTGATCGCCGCGCTCGTGTGGGAGTGGCTGGTGCCGACGGCGGCCACGCCGCGCATCGGATTTCCGCGCGATTTCTCGGTGAACCGCCACTGGACGCCGCGCGGGGCGACGACCGTGTTCGTCATGGGCGGCGTCGCGCTGCTCCTGAGCTTCACGTACTGGTTGATGGAGCGGCGGCGCGTCGCGCTGCCGTGGCTGGTGACGTTCGGCCAGGCGGCGCTGATGCTCTACTTCACGCACCAGCTCATCGAGCTGACGCTCGTGAAGAACATCCTCGGCCTGCGCTTCAACGACTGGCCGCTCTACATCGCGGCCAACGCCGTCTTGCTCGTCCTGCTCGTCTACATGGGCCGAGCGTGGATCGCGATCAAGGCATGGCGCGCGCGCTGCAGCGCCGCGCGCGCCGCCGCGCGCTGATCCGCCGGTTCGAGCGCGGGCTTCGCCGGCGCAATCCTCCTGGGGGAGTCTCGAGGGGGGCCGCGACGGCCCCCCTCGACCTTAGGACGAGCCGGTCGACCGCATGCGGCCGTGCTGGTCCTCGGGCCGGATGCGGTCGATCTGACCCTTCGCGCGGTGCAGCGCGTCTTCGGCGCGCTGCTCCAGCGACGAGAGCTGATCCGCCGTCTTGGTCCGGACGTTCGGCAGTGTCTGATCGACATAACGCTGGATGTCATTGCGCCACCACCAGGCCGCAACACCTCCGACGAGCGCACCCAAGATGAACCCAAACATGAACCGCCTCCTGGTCGATGGTTAGCCTCGCCCGGACGAGTGCAAACGGGATGCCCCCGAGTTTCGGCCTAACCGAATGTCCAGCCAGCCGTGCGGAGACACGCGCACGTGCTCCCCTTCCCGCACGAGGACCGTCGTGGTCGCGGATTCGAAGAGTGCCGGGCCCTTGAGCTCGTCGCCGGGCGTCAGCGCATCGAGGCGATGGACCGGCACCTCCACCCACTCGCCAAGGTAAATCCGCCGTCGAGCGCTTGGCGCCGACGCGGCCGTTCGCGCACCGACGGCGCCGCCAGCCGCGCCGACCTCGAAATCGAGCGCGCCGATGACGGCGACACGCGCGTTGACGACCACGACCTCCTGCCCCGGCGCGCTGTAGGCATAGAGCTCTTCGTGGCGCGTGTGGAAGCGCGCCGCGACCTCGTCGAGCACCGTGGGCGCGTCGAAGTCGACGCCGTCGAGGTCGACGGCGATCTCGAAGATCTGCTCGCCGTAGCGCATGTCGAGATCGCGCCGGATGCGCACCGTGCCGTCGAACCGTCCGAGCCGGCGCCGCCCTTCCTTCTCCAGCGTCGCGAACAGACGCCGGAGCTCCGTCGGCCGAAGGCGGCGGAGCTCGCTCACGTGCGAGCGCACGAGCTCGTAGCGCAGATCGGTGGCCAGCATGCCCCACGCCGAGAGCACGGAGGCGACCGTCGGCACCACCACGCGCCGGATCTCGAGCTGGCGCGCGACGTCGGTGATGTGGAGGCCGGCGGCGCCGCCGAACGACACGAGCGCGAAGCGCCGCGGGTCCACGCCGCGCCGGACGGAGACGAGCTTGATGCCCTCGGCCATGTTCGTGTTGACCACGCGATAGATGCCTTCGGCCGCCGCGACCCGGTCGACCGACAGCGCGTGCGCGATCGTGTCGACCGCGCGCTGCGCGGCCTTCACGTCGAGCGTGATCCGCCCGCCGAAGAAGTTCGCGGGATCGAGGAACCCGAGCACGAGGTCGGCGTCGGTCACCGTGGGTGCTCCGCCGCCGCGCCCGTAGCACGCGGGTCCCGGCGCGGCGCCCGCGCTCTGGGGCCCGACGTGGAGGATGCCGCCGCCGTCGACGCGGGCGATCGAGCCGCCGCCGGCGCCGAGCGTGTGGATGTCGAGCGCCGGCAGCGCGACCTTCGCGATGCCGACCGTCTTTTCGCCGGTCAGCGTCGGCTCGCCGTCCTGCAGGAGCCGCGATGTCGTGCTCGTGCCGCCCATGTCGAACGTGATGAGGTTCCTCGTCTCGAGCAGCCTGACGCAGTAGCGCCCGGCGGCGACGCCGCCCGCGGGCCCCGACAGCACCGCGCCGGCCGCGAGCCGCTGCGACTCCTTGATGGGCGCGACGCCGCCGTGCGACTGCATGACGAGCACGTCGCCGCGATAGCCGCGCGCGCGGAGCTTGGCGCCGAGGTGCGCGAGATAACGCGCGAGCGCCGGGCCGACGTAGGCGTTCACCACCGTCGTCCACACGCGCTCGTACTCCTTGATCTGCGGGAGCACGTCGCTCGACAGCGAGCGGTACGCCTTCGGCAGCGCGCGCGACAGCGCGCGCCCGGTCGCCAGCTCGTGCACGGGGTTCTGATACGAGTGCAGAAAGCAGACGGCGACGGCGTCCACCTCCGCGCGCGCGAGCGTCGCGATGGCGCGCGCGAGCGATCGCTGGTCGAGGCGTGTCGTGACGCGCCCGTCGAAGCGAACGCGCTCACGAACGCCGAGCCGCCGCGCCCGCGGCACCAGCGGCACGGGCGGCGGCATCCTCAAGTTGTAGCGATCCTCCTTCAGACCTTCACGCATCTCGATGACGTCGCGGTGCCCTTCGGTGGTGAGCAGCCCGACCTTCGCGCCCTTCCGCTCGAGCAGCGCGTTGGTGGCGACGGTGGTGCCGTGGACGATGCGCTCGGTCCGGGCGAGGAGCGTCGCGAGGTCGAGGCCGAGGTCGGCGGCGAGCGCGGCGAGCCCGTCGATCAGCCCCTCGGAGGGATCCGCGGGCGTCGAGGCCGCCTTCGCGATCGTGACGTGCCCGTCGGCGTCGATCGCGGCGACGTCGGTGAACGTCCCCCCGACGTCGATGCCGATCCGGTAGCTACTCACGCGTTCAGCGTACGCTCGAGGTCCCGAAGCCGGCGTGACAGGACGATCAGGATGCTCCGCGTGAGCTCCGGCACTTCGCTGAGCAGGCTCTGGAAGTTGCGGCGCAGGATGACGAGCAGGCGCATGTCGGTCTCGGCCCGCACGGTCGCGGAGCGCGGCTCGCCGTCGAGCAGGCTCATCTCGCCGAAGAACTCGCCGGGCAGCAGGCGCACGCGCTTGCGGCGCGTCACCTCCACCATCGCCGCGCCGTCGAGGATGAAGAAGAACTCCTCGCCGGGCTCGCCGGCGCGCGTGAGCACGGTGCCCGTGGGCGCCTCGATCACGCGCGAGATCGCCGCCACGGCCTTGAGCTGCTTGCGCGTGGAGTCCGCGAAGATGTCGACCTTCTGCAGGTGGCGGATCTTCTCGTCCTGCGGGAGGCGGATCTCGGCGTCGTCGCCCTTGCGCAGGAGATCGCGGAGGTCCCAGCTGTAGGACCCGTCGAGCACGCCGCGGATGAATTCCACCGCGCTCACCCCTTCCGCGGATAGCCGAGCGCCTTGAGCGCCTCGGTGATCTCGTCGAGGATTGCGGGATCGTCGATGGTGGCGGGCATCGTGTAGTCCACGCCGTCGGCGATGCGCTTGACCGTGCCGCGCAGGATCTTGCCCGAGCGCGTCTTCGGCAGCCGCTTCACCACCGTCGCGGTCTTGAACGCCGCCACCGGACCGATCGTGTCGCGCACCTTCTGCACGAGCTCCGCGACGATGTCCGCGTCCGGGCGCGCGACACCGGCCTTCGTCACCACGAAGCCGACCGGCACTTCGCCCTTCAGGTCGTCGGCGACCCCGACGACGGCGCACTCCGCGACGTCCGGATGCGAGGCGAGCACCTCTTCCATCCCGCCCGTCGAGAGCCGGTGGCCCGCGACGTTGATGATGTCGTCGACGCGACTCATGATGTAGACGTAGCCGTCGCGGTCCTTGAACCCCGCGTCGCCCGTCAGGTAGTAGCCCGGATAGCGCGACATGTACGACGTCTCGAAGCCCGGGTCGTTGTCCCAGAGCGTCGGCAGGCAGCCCGGCGGCAGCGGGAGCTTGAGCACGATCGAGCCGATCTGCCCGGGCGCGGTCTCCTTGCCCTGCTCGTCGAGCGTGCGCACGTCGTAGCCGGGCACCGGCTTCGTCGGCGAGCCGGGCTTCACCGGCAGCATCCCGAGCCCGACGGGATTGGCCGCGATCGGCCACCCGGTCTCCGTCTGCCACCAGTGGTCGATCACCGGCACCTTCAGCTTGTCCTCGGCCCAGTGCAGCGTGTCGGGATCGCAGCGCTCGCCCGCGAGGTAGAGCACGCGGAAGTGCGAGAGATCGTGCTTGTCCATGTGGACGCCGTTCGGGTCTTCCTTCTTGATCGCGCGGAACGCGGTCGGCGCCGTGAACATGATGTTCGCGCCATGCTGCGCGATCAGGCGCCAGAACGCGCCGGGATCGGGCGTGCCGACCGGCTTGCCCTCGTAGAGAATCGTCGTGCACCCCTTCAGGAGCGGCGCGTACACGATGTACGAGTGGCCGACGACCCAGCCGATGTCGGACGCGGTGAACATCGTCTCGCCGACGCCGAGGCCGTAGATCGCGCTCATGCTCCACTTCAACGCGACCGCGTGGCCGCCGTTGTCGTGCACGACGCCCTTCGGAATCCCCGTCGTGCCCGACGTGTAGAGGATGTAGAGCGGATCGGTCGCCTCGACGGGCACGCACTCGGCAGGCGCGGCGCCCGTCATCGCGTCGTTCCAGTCGAGGTCGCGCCCGCGCACGAGCTCCGCCCTCGCCTGCGGCCGCTGGAGGATCACGCAGCGCTGGGGCTTGTGCGACGAGAGCTCGATCGCCTGATCCAGCAGCGGCTTGTACGCGACGACGCGCGCCACCTCGATGCCGCACGACGCGGAGAGGATCAGCTTCGGCTTCGCGTCGTCGATGCGCTTGGCGAGCTCGTTCGGCGCGAACCCGCCGAAGACCACCGAGTGCACGGCGCCGATGCGCGCGCAGGCGAGCATCGCCATGACGGCTTCCGGCACCATCGGCATGTAGAGGACGACGCGGTCGCCCTTGCCGATCCCGAGGCGCACGAGCGCGCCGGCCATGCGCGCCACCGCGTCGAGGAGCTCCGCGTAGGTCCAGACGCGCACGGTGTTCGTGACGGGGCTGTCGTAGATCAGCGCGCGCTGCTTGCCGCGCCCGCGCGCGACGTGCACGTCGAGCGCGTTCTCGCAGGTATTGAGCCGGCCGCCGGGGAACCACTTCGTGAAGGGCTGGCGGGCGTTGTCGAGCACGCGGTCCCACCGCCGATGCCAGACGATGTCCTCCGCTGCCGCGCCCCAGAACGCTTCGGGGTCGGCCAGCGAGCGCCGGTAGGTCTCCTCGTAGAGGCTCTTCATGGTCTGCGTAGCTTACAACGGTCCGAGCTGTGCAACTGCGTCACCCGATCGCTACACCTTCGAGGCCGTCGACCGCCGCGCCGCCTGAGGCGGTGTCTCAGCCGATGATCTCGTTGAGGCCTTCGACGACACGATCAAGCTCCTCCTCGGATGCGCGCGCCAGACGTCGTCCGATTCGTTCGACCGACAGCGTCCTGATCTGACTGATCCTGATCCACGAACGCTTGGGCAGCCCCGAGGCGTCGCTTTCGAGAGTCAGCGGAAATCCAGCGCGCGGCTCCTGACTGCTCAGGGCTACCGCGATAACGGTTCCCGACCGGTCGTTGAACACGTCATGGCTGAGGACCAGCACGGGTCGCAGCCCGGCCTGTTCACGTCCGCGAACCGGATTGAGGTCTGCCCAGCGGATCTCACCTCTCAGTATTCGGGCCACGAGTCCCGGCTTCCCCGAAGGCCTTCTTCCGCGAGTTGGCGCTCCTCCTTGCGGTCGAGCTTGGCGCACTCTCGGGCGAGGCGCGTGCGCCGCGCGCGCGCGAGCTTCTCGGCGAGTGCTGTCTCGATCGCTTGACTCCGATTACGGAACTCGCGTCGTGCGACAAGGTCGTCGACACGATCGAGCAACTCTGCATCCAACGTGATCGCGACCTTCGTCTTTGCCACGCTTCCTCCTGGTATGACGAAACATCCTACCATGCAGGAATCGAGGGTCGCGGCGCCAGAACATGCGGAGGCGGTTGTCTGCGTACGCAGTCACGCTGATCGGTCGCCAAAACTGGCACAACGAAGCAAGACGCCGTCTGAAACTGCGGCCGAATCTACGTAGCCCCAGCTCTCTCGTGCCCTCTTTTCCGTCCGCCTACGCCAGTCCGGAGTCGAAAAACCGGCGAAGGAGTGAACACTTGCCGGACTTCGATCAGCGATGCGTCACCCCCGACGATGTGCCACGGATACAGTTGAGACATGCGCCGGACGACGGGCGTTTCTGGTTCACCTACGGTGGCATTGTCGATGATTCCGAGAGGTCTCGGGAAGCGGCTGCCACTCGATGCTCCGAAACATTCCGGTCGACTCGACACGGCCGTAGATCGGATCACCGAAGTCTCTTGCCCGAGCTTCCATCGGGGGTCTCGGATGGCCGAGTGGTTTGTCCACGCCTCGCGCGGCCCGCGGCATCCCGCGAGAGGTCGCTCCGACGGACTCGGGACCTCAGTACAGCGTCGTGCGGTAGCCCAGATCCAGCCGCTTCGCGATGTCCTCGACCGTCATGCCCTCGGGCTTCGCGTGGTCGAACAGCATGCACGCGGCCGGCTTCATGTCGCTGATGTCCGGCCACTGCTCCGGCTGCCAGAGCGACGAGCGCCGGAACGCCTTCGCGCAGTGCATGAAGACTTCCTCGACCTCGACGCCGATCGCGAGCTTCGGCACCTTGCCGCCGACGGGCATCGACGCGAGCAGCTCGGGATCGCGCGTGATCGTGGCGCGCCCGTTGATCCGGAGCGTCTCCTCGTAGCGCGGGACCAGGAAGATCAGCCCGATGTGCGGGTTCTCGAGGATGTTGCGGATGCTGTCGAGGCGCTTGTTGCCCGGACGGTCCGGAATCACGAGGTGCCGGTCGTCGAGTACGCGCACGAAGCCCGGCGCGTCACCTTTCGGCGACACGTCGCACCGGCCCGCCGCGTCCGCGGTGCCGACGAGCACGAACGGCGCGTGGGCGATGTACTCGCGACAGTGGACGTCGAGACGGTCGATCTGCTTCTTGCGCGCCATCTCGCTCGGCTCGCCCATGAGCGCGCGCAGCTCTTCCAGCGTGGTGATCGGGTCTTTGAACTTCATCGCGTCACGTCCACGAGGATCTTCATCACGGGCCCTCCGGCCAACGCCTGCTCCATGCCCTGCCGCAGCGCATCCAATGGGATCGTCCGTGTCACCAGCGGCGCCAGCGGCACCGCGCCGCTCGCGGCGAGCTGGATCGCCTCCTCCCAGTCGCGGCGCGCGTAGAGGCGCGCGCCGTGGATCGTCAGCTCGCGCTCGAACATGCGGTAGAGGTTGATCGGGATCGGCTCCGCGTGGATGGCCACGATGCTCACCGTCCCCCACACGCGCACGACGTCGGTCACCATCCGCGCGGCCGCCGGGTTGCCGGTGACCTCGAACGCGATGTCGACGCCGTCGCCGTCCGTGACCGTCTCGACGAACTTGTGCACGTCGATGTCGGGGCCCACCGTCGTCAGCCGGAGCTCTTCCAGGAGGCCGATGCGGTACGGGTTGATCTCGACCACCGCGACCTCGGCGCCGCGCCCTCGCGCGACCATCGCGATGAGCGCGCCGATCGGGCCGCCGCCGAACACGAGCACGCGGTCGCCGCGCTTCACGCCCACGCGGTCGACGTCGTGCGTCGCCACCGCGAGCGGCTCGATCACCGCCGCCTGGTCGTCGTTCAGCGTGTCGGGCACGCGGAGCATCTGCGTCACCGGCACGGTCCAGTACTCCTGCATGCCGCCGGTCACGTCCACGCCGCGCACCTTGAGCTTCTGGCAGAGATACGTCGCGCCCATCCGGCACGCGCGGCACGCCCCGCACGACACGACGGGGTCGACGACCACGCGATCCCCGGCGTCGAAGCCCGACCCTCGCGGCGCTCCGACGACTTCCGCGAACGTCTCGTGGCCGATCACGCCGCCCTTCGGCACGCGATGGTCGAGATGGCCCTGGAAGATGTGGAGGTCGGTCCCGCAGATGCCGACGCGCCGCACGCGCAGCAGCGCTTCGCCGGCGCCGGGCTTCGGCATCGGCGCGTCGACCGTCGTGAATCGGCCCGCGCCACCGTACGAGGATGCGCGCATGGCCGCGATCTTACCTCACTGCATCGGGATCGCATACGTCATGCCGTGTGGAAACAGCGGCGATTTCGTCCACGACGCCCCCTGGGTCAGCGTGTTCCCGGAGCGGGCGAGCACGGACACTAGCCCGACCTCAGGTTCTTGGAAACGCGTCCACCACCGAGGGGATGACGGTCTCGTCCACCGTGTCGATCACGCCGGGCACCGCGCGCACGATCTCCAGCGCCGCGCGCTTGTGGCCGTCGGAATCCGCGAAGCCGCGCAGCGTGAGCCGGCTGCGCTCCGTCTCGACGGAGAGGCGCTGGCTGCGCGTGCGGGGATCGGCCGCGAGCCGCGCACGCGCGAGCGCGGTGCACGCGCGGTCGACGGCGGCCGCCTGTGACTCCTCGGTCGTCTGCACGCGCTGCAGGCGCAGCGCCTCGGCCATGACTCTGACGCCGTCGTCCACGTCGACGCGCTCGGAGTTGATCGTGAGGTCGTAGAGGAACGCGTCGTCCACGTCGACGCGATAGAGGTAGCGCATCCGCGACGCGCGCTCGGTGTCGCTGTCGCGCACGGCGTCCACCGCCGCCGCCTCGCTCGCGGCCTGCGTCCGGCGGACGCGCTCCACGCGCGCGCGCTCGGGGGCGCTCACGCGCACGCGCAGCGCGTGCGGGATGTCCCGCAGCATGATCGCGGCGCCGTGGCCGACGATGACGACGTGGTCGCGCGCCGCCAGCTCGAACACGCTCGCCTCGATGTAGAGGAGATAGCGGCGCTTGGAGTCGGTGAACCGCTCCCAGAGCGACGGCCGCTCCTCCGTCACCTGGTGCAGCTCGCCCACGGCCTCGCCGAACTGCTCGGCGGCCTTCGCGATCACCTCGCGATCCGCGAACTGCCAGCCGAGCCGGCGCGCCAGCTCGCGCCCCATCACGTCGCCCAGGCTGCCGAGCGTGTCGGAAATGGCCACGATGCTCATGGGGCACCTCTCAAACCTTGACGGCCCATGGCCGTCAATTGCGGGCCGTTCCCCAAAGTGTCAGCCCGCGGTCGAGGCCGGTCAAGAACTCGCGGCGGCCGCCTCCGCGAGCCGGCGCGCGAGAAAGCGACGCTCGGCGGCCGACGGCGCGAGCGCGCGCCGATACTCGGCCGCCGATTCGGCCCAGCGGCCGAGCCGGCGCAAGAAGTCGGCGCGCGCGGCAGGCAGCAGGTGGTACGTGCCGAGCGGCTCCTCGAGCGCGCCGAGCAGCGTCAGACCGACGTCCGCGCCTTTGGCCATGCCGACCGCGACCGCGCGGTTCAGCCTCACGATCGGCGTCGGCTGCACGCGTTCCAGCTCTTCGTACAGCGCGGCGATCTGCGGCCAGTCCGTCTCGGCGGCCGTGGCCGCTTCGCCGTGCAGGGCGGCGATCGCCGCCTGCAACGCGTACGGCCTGGCGCCGCCGTCGCGCAGCGCGGACTCCGTGAGGCCGATGCCTTCGGCGATCTGCGCGCGATCCCAGCGCGCGCGGTCCTGGTCCTCGAGCAGCACGACCTCGCCGGCCGCGTCGACGCGCGCGTCCCGCCGCGCGTCGTGCAGGAGCATCAGCGCGAGCAGCGCGCGCGCCTCCGTGACGTTCGGCATCAGCCGCGCGAGGAGCCGGCCGAGCCGGATCGCCTCGCGCGTGAGCTCGTGGCGCACGCGCGCTTCGCCGGAGGTCGCCGCGTAGCCTTCGTTGAAGATCAGGTACACGGTCGCGAGCACGGCCTGGACCCGCTCGGGAAGCAGGGCGTCGGGCGGCACGCGATAGGGAATGCCGGCCGCGCGGATCTTGTGCTTCGCGCGCACGAGACGCTGCGCCATCGTGGGCGCCGGGAGGAGGAACGCGCGCGCCACTTCCTCGGTCGTCAGGCCGCCGAGGGTGCGCAGCGTGAGCGCGACCTGCGCGTCCAGCGCGAGCGCCGGATGGCAGCACGTGAAGATCAGGCGCAGGCTGTCGTCGTCGAACACGTCATGGGTGTCGTCGAGCGTGGCGAGCGCCTGGAGCGTCGGCCGCCGCGCGTCGAAGCGCGTGCGGCGGCGCAGGAGGTCGATGGCCCGGTGCCGCGCGGCGCTCACGAGCCACGCGCGCGGGTGGTCGGGCGTCCCGTCGGCGGGCTAGCGCTCCAGCGCCGTCGCGAACGCGTCCTGCATCACCTCCTCGGCGAGGTCGAAGTCGCCGAGGAGGCGGATCAGCGTCGCGAGGATCCGACCCGATTCCTCGCGGAAGACGCGCTCGACGGCCTCGACGCTAGCCTCCTCCCATGACGCGCACCGGACGCACCTCGACGGCGCCCCACCGCGCGCCGGGGATGCGCGCGGCGATGGCGAGCGCCTCGTCGAGGTCGTTCGCGTCCACGACGTAGTACCCGACGAGCTGCTCCTTCGTCTCGGCGAACGGCCCGTCCGTCGTCAGCACCTTGCCGTCGCGCACGCGGAGCGTGGTCGCCGTGGACGACGCCTCCAGCGCGTAGCCGCCCTGCATCCGTCCCGACGCCTGCACCGACTGCGTGAACTCGCGGTACTGCTGCAGCATCGCCGGCTGCTCGTCCGGCGAGGGGCTGAGCCACTGCTCGTCCCGGTTGCAGATCAGGAGGAGATAGCGCATGGCCGCCTCACATCGCGTGGATCGGCCGCACTTCGACGCAGCCGTTCCGGGCGGCGGGCAGGCGCGCGGCGACACGCACGGCTTCGTCCACGCCCTTGACGTCGATCAGGTAGAAGCCGCCGAGCTGCTCCTTCGTCTCGGCGAAGGGCCCGTCGGTGGTGAGCGTCTTGCCGTCGCGGACGCGCACGGCCGTCGCGGTCGCCGCCGGCTGCAGCCGCTCGGCCACGACCATCTGCCCGTTCTGCCGCAGGTCGTCGGCGACGGCGACGTACTCCTTCACCGTCGCCATCATGTCCTCGGGCCGTCGATTCGCCATCGCCGCCTCGCTGCCGTAGATCAACAAAATTTCATGGGGCCTCCTGACCTACAGACGAACGGGCGAGCGTGAAATCGACAGCGGGTCAGCGACGGCGGCGGCGGGCCGAGACGAAGCCGTTGGCCGCGTCCGAGGCGCGCGCTTCCCGCGACCGCTTCGACGGCGGGCCGTAGCCGCCCCCGCCCGACGACTCGACGAAGAAGACGTCGCCCGGGCGGACCGGAATGCCGACCTCCTTCGTCTTCAGCACGCGCGGCGGCCGGCCCTTCGAGAGCAGCCGATAGCGATGCGGGAGCGCGTCCTTGCCGCCGAGCAGGCCGTAGGGCGTGTGGCGGACGCCGTCACCGGCCGTGTTCGCGACGGCCGGCGCGTCGATGTCGACGCGCAGGCGGAGGTTCGCACCCACACCGCCGCGATGCCGGCCGTCGCCGGCGGAGTCGGCGCGGAACTCGTGGTGCTCGAACGTCAGCGGGAAGCGCGCCTCGGCCACTTCCACGCTCCCGAACTTGATCCCGCCGGCGGCCTGCCCCTCACCCGCCGTTTCCCAGCCGTCGCCCACCGCCGTGGCGCCGCCGCCCGGACGCGCGTGGAACATGTGCCAGATGAACGGGCGCTTCGTGCGCGGGTTCACACCTTTGATCGCGATGCGGAAGCGCCGGCCCCAGCCCGCGATCGCGCGATCCGGGCACGCGGGCGCGAGCGCCTTCACCATCGCCTCCATGATTTCCTGCGCGCAGTGGTTGGTCGACAGCGTGACGGGCGCGGGCGGGTTCGGGTGCACGATCGTGCCGGGCGTCGTCAGCACCTTCACCACGCGGAACGACCCGGAGTTCTTGGGCGTGCGCGGGTCGATGAGGTACGCCAGCGCCATGTGCACCGACGACATCGTGTTGGGAAACGACGAGTTGACGAAGCCCTTCACCTGCGGATCGGACTCGCGGAGATCGACGATCAGGCCGTCGCCCTTCTTGGTCACGATCGCCCGGATCGCGATGTCGGTGGCGCCGTGCCCGTCGTCGTCGAGCACGCTCTCGCCGCGATAGACGCCGTCCTTCCACGTGGCGACACACGCGCGCGCCTGCCGTTCGGCGCCGTCGAGGATCTCGTCGACGGCCTCGGTGACGGTCTTGGCGCCGTACTCCTCCACGAGCGCCAGCAGCCGCCGCTCGCCGAGGCGCGCGGAGCCGATCATCGCGCGCAGGTCGCCGAGGAAGTCGTGCGGGTGGCGCACGTTGGTGACGATCATCTGCAGGACGTCCTCGCGCACGACGCCGGCGTCGTAGAGCTTGAGCGGCGTGATGCGGAGACCCTCCTGCCAGATTTCGAACGCGCCGGGGTTGTAGGCGCCGTGCGTCGCGCCGCCGATGTCGCTCTGGTGCGCGCGGTTGATCGACCAGAACGCGACCGCGCCCTCGACGAACACCGGGACGAATGCCGTCAGGTCCGGCAGGTGGTTGTTGCCGTGGTACGGGTCGTTGAGCAGGTACACGTCGCCGGGACGCACCTGGCCCTCGAACGCATTCCGCACCGACGCCACCGCCCACGGGATCGCGCCGACGTGGATCGGCACGTGATCGGCCTGCGCCACGAGACGCGCCTCGTTGTCACAGATCGCCGTGGAGAAGTCGCGGCTCGAGTTGAGGATCTGCGAGTAGGCGGTGCGCAGCATCGCCTCGCCCATCTCCTGCACGATGGCCTCGAAGCGATGGGTCAGGACGCTGACGGTGATCGGATCGGCCATGGCCCTACCGTATCACCACGCGAGGATCTCGGGCCGGTGCTCCGCGATCCGCTCCTTCACGACGAAGACCGGGTCGATGCCGTAGAGCCGGCGCGCGTTCTCGCCGAGCAGCTTCTTCTGCACGGTCTCGGGCACGTGGTGCTTCGCCATGAGCTCGAGCGCTTCCCACGCGTCCTCGGCGTCGTGGTGCGGATAGTCGGAGGACCAGATCGCGACGTCCTCGTACATGTCCCACAGCCGGTACAGCGTCTCCTCGTCGCCCTCGAACGCGATCGCGCAGCGGCGATAGAAGATCTCGTACGGGTCGCCGATCTTCAGCTCGGGCGTCCGCTGGAACGCGTAGAGGTCGAGGAAGTTGCGGCTGCGCGCGAGCACGAGCGGCAGCCACGTCGCGTTCGACTCCAGCACCGCGCACTTCAGGCGCGGGAACTTCTCGAGCCACCCCGTCATCAGGACCGTCGTGAGCCACGTCATCGCTTCCATGATGAAGCCGAGCGACTCGCTCGCGTCGACCGTGGGCTCCATGCTGAACACGATGTTGCTGATGAACTGGCCGGGCGAGTAGACGACCGACTCGTCGGTGAAGAGCAGGCCGTTGCCGCTGCCCCGCGTCTGCGCGATCCGCTGTGCCCACTCCTGCGTCAGCGCCTCGCGCGACGGGAACGTGTGCATCACGAGGACCACGCCGAGGGCCTCGAACTCGCGCCACAGCGGGTCGAACTCGGGCAGCGTCGGATACCGGCCGTTCCAGAAGCACGGCCGCACCGCGGCGGCCTTGAAGCCCTGCTTCGCCACGCGACGCAGCTCCTCGATCGAGCCTTCCACGGTCTGGATCGGCAGCACGGCGCACGGGAAGAGCCGGCGGCGATCGACGGACGCGTAGTCGTCGACCCAGTCGTTGTAGGCGCGCGCGAGGATCGTGGCCGCCTGCACGTCGCGCACGAGCGCCAGCCGCACGAACCACGAGGGGAACAGCATCACCTGGTCGGTGCCGAGCGCGTCCATGTCGCGCAGCCGCGCGTGCGGATCGCGGCAGCCCTTGAGCCGTCCGAACTTCCGCTGCCACTCCTCGGTGCCCGGCGTCAGGCGGCCGACTTCCTTCTTGTCCCACCGCGGCCAGCCGACCTCCGCCGCGTTCGCGCGCTCGCGCGACGCGGGCACCGCGCGGCCGTTGATGAGCAGCGTGTCCGTGTCGGTGGTGAAGTGGAACTGCGTCTTCACCCATGTGCGGACATTCGCCGGGACGTACCGGTCCCAGATCTCGGGAGGCTCGACGATGTGGCTGTCGCAATCGAAGATCGGAAAGCTCTTGGTCGCGCTCATGCCGACCTCCTTGCCGCTGGTGCTGGGAGGCTACGCCGCCGCCTTTCGGCGGTCAACGGGGCCGCGGAGCTCGGCGGCACGGCCTCAGGCCGCGCGCGACCCCTGCGACTCGCCGGGGTGGCGCTCGTGCAGACGCTTGAACTGTTCCTGCAGCTCGGCGAGCTCGTCGTCGGTCATCTCTTCGAGCGCCACGAGCTTGTTGCGCGCGCCTTCGAGGGCACGGATCAGCTCGTCCAGCTTGAGGTGGAGCGCCTTCGCGTCGCGGTTCTGCGTGTTCTGGATGAGGAAGACCGACACCACCATCAGCACCGCGAGGAAGAAGGCCCAGGGCTCGCCGACGCGGTCCGCCGTCGCGTGGGCGAACCGCCGGAACCGCTCGCGCAGCGGGGCTCTGGCGGTCGGACGAGCGTTCTCCAT
>Ga0194120_10002681_pt1 | contig 30248 bp, 23 predicted proteins | sample TA2MahCa65mmetaG_FD_148642 | JGI IMG/M metagenome (GOLD analysis project Ga0194120, IMG submission 148642) | Freshwater microbial communities from Lake Tanganyika, Tanzania - TA2015019 Mahale Deep Cast 65m | ecosystem: Environmental > Aquatic > Freshwater > Lake | place: Tanzania: Lake... | reverse complement strand
CGACGGTCAATTCAGGGGCAATAACGACCGCATTGTAGATATTGAGTTTTCCTTTGAGAAGATTCTGGGGGGAATGCTTTATAACGATTCTGGGGATTTTTAGAGACTTGCCCAGAAGATCTTCGGAGGTGCCTGCAAAAGAGAGGTTATCAATGATAATCCCTTCCAAAAAATCCATGTGTGCACGTTCAATTTTTGTTTCTCCTAAATCTTTTAATGCACTCAATAAACGACTCTTTATTGCCTCATCTGATGTTGCCCGTTTGACAATAATATATCCGGATGCTACAATCCCGGCAATAAGGCAAACGATGACAGAGACAATAATTAATGTTTTTTTCATTAATAATTTAATTGTATAGGAATTTTCATTTTATTTATGCTGGTTTCCCGCATATTCTGGTAGCCGCAGGCTTCAGCCTGCGTTCCAGTCCTAATGTTTGACCTTGCTTTAACTCCGCCATTCATGGCGGAGATATGCAGGAGTATAAAAATCGGCTTTAGCCATGATTTCCCCTGGGTCAGGGCTAAAGCCACTATTGGCTTCGTTCTCTCACCTCAGGCTAAAGCCTGAGGTTAATTTAAATTTTCTTTTTCAAAGATACACTTATAATAAAGGTTACTTTTATTCCGGATTTATTTCAAGGGTAAATTTCCAAAAGGGTTAAAGTGAACATATGCCAAAATATTCTCATAGCAAACTATCAGCATACGAGAATTGTCCTCAACAGTACAAACTCAGGTATATTGACCGTATAGAACTCCCGGAAGGTATGGAAGGCATAGAGGCCTTCCTCGGCAGCCGGGTGCACGAAGCCCTTGAAAAACTCCACAAAGAACTCATCCTCACAAAACTCAACAGCTTAGAAGAACTGCTCAAATATTACGAATCTGTATGGGATAAAAACTGGAATGAGGATACCATTGCAATTGTAAAAAGGGATTATACAAAAGACCATTACAAAAATGCCGGAAGAGAGGCAATTACAAACTACTACAAGCGATACCATCCATTCAATCAGTCAAAAACCCTGGCAACAGAACAACTGATTACTTTTAAAATAGAGGACTACACAATACAGGGATATATAGACAGGTTGAGCCATAATGGCAAAGGCATCTATGAAATTCACGATTACAAGACATCCGGTTATCTGCTCTCTCAGGAAAAATTTGATAACGACAGGCAGCTTGCACTGTATCAGATTGGAATCAAAGAAAAATTCAAAGATGCAAAGGACGTCAGACTGATCTGGCATTATCTCTTGTTTGACAAGGAATTCACGTCTATACGCACCGATGCGCAACTCAAAGACCTTAAAAAAGAGATACTTTCACTGATTAAGACCATTGAAAAAGATACGGTATTCAATCCTGTTGAAAGTAATCTCTGCGATTGGTGCGAGTTCCCCGAATATTGTCCTGCAAGAAAGCATGAGATAAAGGTGCAGGAATTACCCTTGAATAAGTATCTCAAAGAGAAGGGTGTCTCTCTTGTCAATAAATACGCCTCAATAAAGGCAAAAATCAACGAATTGAGAGAACAGGAAACCGAACTTTGGGAAGAAATAGCCTTGATAGAAGACGCAGCCAAAACCTATGCGGAAAAAGAGGGGATAACCAATATTACCGGCAGCGACCATGTTTTAAAGATAGTCGAGAAAACCGTATTACAATTCCTTCGTTCCGGAGAGGAAGGTCGCGAAGCGCTTGAGAAATTTATTAAGAAGGCTGGGATATGGGAAGACGTCTCGGGACTTAATCTTTCAAGACTTTCAAAGCTGGTTAAAGATGAAATGTTCGATAAAAAAACAATTGCCAGTTTATTAAAATTTGCAGAAGAAGTGCCTGATGTAAAGGTAAAACTCACGAAGAAGAGAGAGGATGAGGACTAAGTTGGACGCAGATTGCCAGGATAAGTAGGATGGGTTAAGCAAGACGAACCCATCAGTGCCATCTAAAATTCGAACAATTGAGGCAAAGAGAAATATGAATATGAAATGGATACCGATATTTACACTTGTATGCGGTGTGGCGATTGGTAGTATGGGTAATATTGCACATGGCAATACCGACGACTGCCTGATTTCTTCCAAGAAAAGCACGATAACCATGTACAGCAAGGAAGGCAAACTGCAGGAACGCATCGTCATCAGGAATAATAAAATAACCGTATACGACGGGAGCGGCAAGACAAAGAACCGTGGGGTTGTCAGGAATGGGCAGATAACCATGTATAGTAAGGAAGGGGCGGTAGCGGGCAGGATGGTAATCGAAAATGATTAAATTCTAACCCGAACGAGTCGGAAAAGGTTATTAATGATGGTCTCATAATAGTCTGTACATTACAGTTGTCATTCCCGCATGTTTTTAGCGGGAATCCAGTAGTATTTGCTCTCCTTCGCTGGTTCAATCGTCCTCGATTGAACCGGAATATTTGGTGTATTGGTAGTTTGAAATATCATTCCAAGTCCTTGGGATTATTTAAAATGTATGGTTCAATCTGTAAAATTGAATCAGCTATGAAGCAACGAAAAGGGTATTGCAGGCGATGCGAACGCTTTCCTGTGTAATTTGACATCCTGTTTGTACCTGATATAATGCGCAATGGCTTTGTACCAAATTTCTAACATCATGTTTGTAAGGAATGAAAAGAGGGAGAAGGCAAAGATGACAGAAGAAATGCACTTAGGTGTGTATGAATATTTCAAAAGATTTATGCATATTGTTAAACACAACATTAAGAAGAACTGCTGAAAAGAATCAATGCAACAAATGTTAATAGAAAGGATTCAACGATGACTGACTGGTTCATCCCTGAAATGGAGGAATTTGTAACGCAACGAGCCCTTTTAAATCTGAACCTGAACAAAGCCATTCGTCATTACCGTGAACTGGTAGCGCCGGGTATCGGAGGAGTTTGGTTTGTTCGTCAGATGTCATGGGCGGTTGCCGGAATTCAACTTGCGCAAGAGATAAATAGCGGTAAACCGGTAAAAATTGCCAATGCGATTGAGGCCCTGGCATGTAAGCTGGCGTGGTGTAAGGATCAGAATCAAGGTGTGCGCGGCAAAAGGGCATTTAATAAAGATAAAGAACGGGTTGTATGGAGTTTTAAGGAGCTTTCACAGCCCCAGTATTATGTACGTATTCCGTTTCGTTCATCAACTGTTCGCGCTCTTTCCGGCCTTGGATTAACTACGGGGACGCGGTTTAATTCTATGGTATTAACTCAGAACGGGTCGGATCTGGCGGAAGCCTTTTTAAACCAGAAAAAGGGTGGGCAAGGCGGTAAAAGTGTTCGAAAGGCAATTACAGACTGGATTGGCGGCGATAAAATAGGAAATATTGTTTCTGGTTTATGGAGAGATGGTGTAACAGATGAAGAAAAAGAAATTTCTCGGAATCGCCTTATGTCAAATTCAAACGATTCTTTTGGGCGCAGGGCACACTTAATTGAGGCATTTGGTAATTGCGACGAACTAAATTTAGATAGTGTAAAAAAGAATCTTCATCCTGATCAGGTAATTGAAATTGAAACGGCTCAGGCGTTTGATGGACTTCTTAAAACGGGCCGTGATTTGATTCATAAATGCGCTGAAATAATTGACGAAGACAATATCCGGGTTGCTGGGAGATTAGCCGACAGAGTGGATGAAATGCTGGAAAAATTGCGCTCAGCAGCAAACAGATACCAGGAATGCGTTAATAAGTCGAAAAAGCCACACCATGATGCTCGTGATTTTACCGAGATTTGTTCGTGTGATAGTGACGAGAAATTGCTTTTAAAAGTAATTGAACGAGATGGTGTTATTCTGAAAACAACGGAAGAAAACACAATTGAAAAAGGTCACCTTTTCTCAAGACACAAAGAAATTAGTGAAAACGGAGAGAATGAAAGAGGTGAGGAAGTTGTTGGAACGGAAGAATCCTCAACAGAACTTAAAATCCGCCAGCTATTTAAACTACGGAGAGATTGTCAATGAATGACGAGAAGAATGAAAGGAAATCGCTATTAGATTTGTTTTACCCTCCTGATGAAAAGCACAAAGGCGTATTCGGATTGCTCTGTGCGCTTTCAGCGGATAAACCGTTTGTGGATAGTATCCTGGAACGGTTTTCAACTCAGCGCATGTATCCCGGACATCTTTCTATGGCGCTTTTTCTAGACTGCCATAACGAACCAATTACTAATTTACTAGGACTTTGCTGGGCTTATCCTGATGAGCGGAAGTGGAAAGAAAAAACCAAGCTCCAGCACGCAAAGGTTGCGCTGTTAGGTTTTGGAGAATCTAATAAAAAATCGCCTGATTATTATCGACTAATCGTTTTTACCGGCAACTGGACCAATGAAGCTGTCAACAGCAGTATCAACCTGGCATGGTATTGCGATTACGATACTGCAAGCAGTGAAAATCAAAAGCAAGAGGCTTCCGATATTTGTGAAGCGGTGGATTTTTGGTGGAAGTTACTGGGAAATGACGGGAACGGAGGCTATTACAAACTAGCAAAGAGTTTTAGAGACCGCATAACAGAATTTTTAAACGACATTTCAAAGGATGTCATCCCTCCAGAAAGAGGCTATCCACCCCGATTTGTCTCTAACTTGCTTAATACTGAGGCAAAGAAAGAAGGTGATTTTAAAGAAAACTCGATGGGTGCGCAATTTATTAAATTTATCGATGATAATGAAACCTCTCGTAATTTTATATGCTGTGGTTCTGGTTTTTTTGAGCAGACGGATAAGGAGAACTTCTTGGAAGAACCAGAAGTCCTTAAACAACTTGTAGACGTCTTAAAAAAGAAAGACCGTTTGGCAAAGAATATATCCGAGGAAAATAAATGGATTGTAATTAATCCTGAAACATCTGGTGCGTTGGGGGAGTGGATAAAAAATACCCATGAAGATGATCTTACATGGTTCCCACGTCAATCAAAGCACCCCGATAAAGATGGTGCGTATTTTCATGCAAAATATATTTTTATTGCGAATAAACGGAACGATAGTTACTCAAATGGTCTTCTCTATCTTGGGTCCGGTAACCTAAGCAAGCAAGGTTTTGCGTTAGGACCGGGAACCAACGGCAATATTGAGGCGGGAGTATTTCTGACTATAAGTGATTCTATAAAAGAGGAATCTCTTTGTGAAAAACTTGGAATCGATCCTGATAACCCGCTTAATAAAGAATTAATTACCGAGAACTCCGGTGAAGAGGCAGAACAGGAATTAACAGAAATACAACCATCCCCACCGATAATATCTTGCAAGTGGAATCGAGAAACACGCTTGTTGACATGGGAGGATTCCTCAGATACCTGCTGGGAAGAAATCAAAATAAACAACACCCCTATTGATAGTAAAACAAAAGAAATAGTGATGGATGTGAATTATTTTAGTATCAAGTTGGAGGCAAAACTTGCAGGTAAACTTTACAGATGGGACATCCCCGTATTCAACAAAAATGGTGATTTTTGCTCGCCGCCTATTCAGCCCAAATCTATGCCAGAAATTCTTGATATGATTCGGAATTTTCCAGTGACTTATGAGGAAGAGGAAGAGGAAGAAGATAATATGAATGATCCTGTAGAAGATAGTCAGACTGGAGGCCTACGGAATTGTGCTCTAGAGGATTTTTTGGAATTGCGGAATCAATATAAAAATTCACCGCTGCATTCGGCTACCGCACTCGTTGAGACTATAGCAGAGCAAAACCAGCAAATCAGAGGGGCGCAGATGGAAGAATGGATCGATCATCTTCGACGAATGCTTATCGAAGGAATGGAGGATGAGACAATTAAAGAATTACAGTCGCTCGATATCAAGGAGTTTTTGGAACCACTCAAGAAAGAGCCGGGATTTGCACCTGTTGAACCAACACCTGCATACGAAAAATTCATTGAAGAAGTCATTGATAATTGGAAAAAACGCAAAGTTACTGATAGAAAGGGAGCGTAGTGATGGACTGGGATAAAGCGATACAAGAAATGAACAATTTGGCAAAGCGGCAAAGCACGTGGAAGTTTGGACAAGATGATACTATCAGATGGATGTCTGATCGCCTTGAAAAACAAACGGGTATCCTAATAGCCGATGAGGTGGGGATGGGCAAAACCCGTGTTGCTATGGTTGCTATAAGGTCAGTACTGGATGCCGGTGGTTCAGTAGCTGTAATAGTCCCTCCAGGTTTGATTTACCAGTGGAAAAAAGAATGGGGGGAATTTATTAAAAGCATAGGTAATAAAGGACATGACACAAAAAGCAGTAATGATCCGGTCATGCTTCGGTCGTATTATTCGCTTTTCGAGGATAAAAGCCTTCAATTTCCTTTGGCTCAAAATGCCGGGCGATGGCTGTTGATTTCGCATCAGTTTGGACCGCCACTGCTTAGAACTAATACCAGACCTCGACGGTATATGTTGCCTGTTGTAGTAAAAGCGCTAATAGATATAAATAATGGAAAACATAAAAGTAATAGATACTGGCAGCTTGCTAAGGAGTTATATAAAGACAATGAAGAATGTATAGGCGGCGCATTTTGCCCATCTAAAAATACAGAAGACAAATTACCTGACTGCCATATTAAAATTAAAAAAAATATAGATTGTAATGAACTACCTCAAATAAACAAGGCTGCCAACTATTTGATGAAAGATGCAATATCTCTATTTGATAACGATGATTTGCCATCTTATAATCTAGAATCTGAAAAAGCTAAAGAATATTTTAGAGGTTACTTTAATCATCCAGATCGCGGGCGGAAAATGATCAAAAAATTACTTGGCCCTATTGACCTTCTTATTATTGATGAAGCCCACAAGAATCGTGAAGCTGAAAATGACCCTAAAAGGCTTGGCATTATCCTCAGGGATATAATAGAGACGAATAATAATGCCAGAAGAATTGCCTTGACCGCTACGCCAATGGAACTGAATGCTGACCAATGGAAAGAAATATTCATCCGGATAGGTGAAGACAATTATCCAGAAGAATCTGTAAAAAGATTTGTAGATGCACATAGAGAAGCAAATAAGCACCCCGACAATATCGAAAAAATAGAGAATTTGATTGAAGCAAGTAAGGAGTTTGTTGACAAACTAAAACCGTATGTCACCCGCCGTATGCGTACAAAACAAAAGGAAATGCGTGAATTGATTGGGGAAGAGATGTGTAGAAATCAAGCGCACCCTCACCGCGATCTAGATGAGAATCTGATAGAAATTGATTACAACAAGATCGAAGATGAGTGGAAACGCTCCGTTTTTGCTTTGGAAGCGATAGGTAAGACTGCGAAAGGTTTCAAAACTGACGATAATGAACTGAATAAACTACTAGGACGATTAAAAATTGCGGATAGTCGTTACGCAGCGGGAAAGATTAGCACTTCTGGCGCAGATTCAATAACCAAAAAGACTGATGAGAATGAAACAGATGAAAGCAACGACCAGGAAAACCTAGATGAGGCTATTAATAAATATTCAAACAATATGCCTATCAAGACCGACGATGGTGATGAATATAATCGGCAAAGGTATATTCAAGGAAAACTTCGTCGAATTCAGTATTGGAATCGTGAACTGAAATCAAACAATGCCAGCCTTTCAGGGCATCCCCGGATCAGAAACACTGCGGATAAAATTGAGGAAATCCTCTGGGATTCTACTGGCCAAATGAGGCAGGAAAAAGTGCTGGTCTTTGGTACGTTTCTTGAACCGATGAAATCGCTTTGGGATGTTCTAAATCGTAGAACTGTTCTGCGTCTCCTCAACCGCAAGAAATCTAAAGATGAGCCTGAACCTCCGATTCCTGGCGTAAAAATATGTATAGATAATCTTGAGGGCATTTGGGCAGAACACCAACGAATGAAGCCATGCCTTTCAAGAAAATATTCCTCGAAAGATGAATTGAAATCTGCGATTGAGGCTGGCGGGAAAAGTTATGCATTGCTTCGAGACAGATTGGCAAAGCATATTAATGAATCATTTGTAGCGGAATTGCCGGGAGATGCGGCAATTAAAAAAATTAATATTGAAGATAAGGTGGCGGAACTTTTACGGGTACGCCTGGTCAACGATATAATTTGTGGTGACAGGGAATTTAATAAATTCGAGGATTACGCCACAAAAGATATAAAGATGAAAGCGCTGGACATCTGGTGTGAGTATTTAAAAAGTTTTTTTGATAAATGGGATGATGAGAATGAACCGGATTGTAAGCGCGAGCCAAAATCGGAATGGACCAAGCGTGATTATTTCAGAGGCAATGAGGAAAAAATAAAAGAGTTCATCGAATTAGATAATTTTGCTGATAATGTAGGCGAAGAGGCGCTAAAGGGACTTCTAGAAGATGAATCTGAACAACTATCAGGTCGCTTTGGTATGTTTGCCCGTATGCTTTATGGCGATGTAAAAATGGAAACTCGACGTGTACTTCAGTCGCAATTTAATGATAAAAACTCCTTCCCTAGGGTTCTCATCGCTCAAAGTCAAGTTGGACGGGAAGGATTAAACTTACATAAAGCCTGTCGTATAGTCGTCCAGTTTCATTCGGAATGGAATCCGGGCATAATTGAGCAACAGATTGGACGCGTGGATCGGATAGATAGCTTATGGGAGGAGAAAGCCAAAGAATGGAAGAAAGCCAATGGCAAACAGCATGATATGCCAAAAATAAAGGTCATTCCGGTTGTTTTTAAAGGGACTTATGATTCTTTTCAATACGGGATATCTAAGAAACGCCGGGAAAATCTTAAAGCCCATTTGTTCGGCGAATTATTGAACGGAGAAGCGATTGGAAAACTACCAAATGATGATTTACGTGGTAAACTGATAAATGCAGCGCCAAGTTTTGATCCTCCGAAAAGTGCTATCGTATAATTAGCTGCAAAACATAGAGGGATTGGCATAATTATGTTCAAGTTACAAGCTTGAACCGCAAGACCTGAAAAATGGGTTTAAATTAAAATGGCAAGTCAAAAATGTAGCAAAAGATATGATGCCATATTGTTTGATGCTGTGGGTACTTTGCTATCAAAAAAACCAGAGGATTTTGAAGTACTTGCAGAACGATGCAAAGAAGTGGGAATAATATTAGATAGTGTTTGGATGGAAACAGTCAAAGGCCAGGTAGAATAAGGCAAAGCAGGTGGAAATAGTGAATGAAGAGCATTGAATATATTCGTTTGAAATGGTAAAATATGGCTAAAACAAAGGGATTCTTGGTGTAAAGAGTCCAAAGATTCGATTCATGAACAAAAAGGCAAAGGACATTCGACAGAAGATGCGAAAGAGATTTGAGCAGCAGATGAAGCTTGGGGCCATATCGATTGCAGAAGTAAAATTACCGTTAAAGAGCCGGGATGAGCTACCGCCGATCTTGAGGGCATTGCAGCATATCTATGTCACACCGGAATTGAACGAGGAGGTATTCAGGATCTTAGAGGCGAAGGTAATGAAGGGGAAGAAAAAGACGGGGAGATACGGGATGGAATTGTGGCATATCCTGGTCTTGTCAGTAGTGAGATTGGGGTTGGATGCAGATTACGACCGGTTGGATGATTTCGCCAACCATCATAAGCTTATCAGGCAGATACTTGGGGTAGAGACGACATGTGGAGAGGGCAAGAGGTTTTCAAGGCAGAGTATCAAGGACAATGTCAGTTTATTGGATGAGGAGACCATCAACAAGATCAATGAGGTGGTGGTAAGAGCGGGACATAAGTTGGTTAAAAAAAAAGACGGAGGGCTTCGTATTAAGGCAGATACATATGTATTGGAGAGCGATGTACACTTTCCGACCGATGTGAATCTGTTGTGGGATGCGGCACGCAAGAGTCTGGACGCGATAGAGGATGCAGTCAGAGAGGGGCTTCTGGAGGGGAAGGGATGGCGCAAGGGAAAATATTGGAGGAGAGAGCTAAAGAAGCTGATGAGGATCAGCACCAAGACGTTATTTGGAGGGGGAAAAAAGAAGGAGGAGACCTCGAAAGATCGGGTAAAGAGGTATCTTGGATTGGCGAGGGGCTTGAGTGAAAAGATAGAGGCGAGTACGTTGGCACTCTATGAGAGGGTGCTCTGCATAAATCAGGGAGCAGTATATGCCATGAAAGTAGAGAGACTTGAGTATTTTCACGGGATGTTGAAAAAGCATATTGACCTTGTGGAGAGGAGGGTATTAAGAGGCGAGAGAATACCTGTGGAGGAGAAAGTGTATTCACTGTTTGAGCCACATACGGAGTGGCTATACAAAGGCAAGGCAAATCAGCGGGTGGAGTTGGGACATAACATTCTGGTGGCAAGCGATCAATGGGGTTTTATCGTAGAGCATCAGGTTCTTGAGAGACAAGCGGATGTGTCGCTATCGATTCCGCTGGCAGAGAGGTTATTGAATCGATTGGGAGACGATGCGATAGAGAGCATAAGTTTTGACAAAGGATTTTATAAGCGGGAGAACAAGGAGTTGCTGAGTCTGTATATACCTGAGGTAATCATGCCCAAGAAGGGCAAGAAGAATACGGCGGAGCAGGAAGAGGAATCGAGGAAGACGTTTCAGAAGCTCAGGCACAAGCACTCGGCAGTGGAATCGGATATCAATCGTTTGGAGCATCACGGCTTGGATAGGTGTCCGGACAAAGGGTTGAAGGCCTTTAAGAGATATTGTGCATTGGGTGTGTTAGCTGCAAATTTGCACAAGCTGGGGAACGTTCTTCAGGAGAAGACACGAAAGAAGCAAGAGCGGTTGCGAAAGGCAGCCTAAAAGCTGGGGGAAAACTGCATACCGGAGAGATACTCTGTCCAGACGAGTCCAATATGACGGGAAAACAAGAAAAATGAGGAAAAGGGCCTTGCTTTTGCCAAAAATCTAGCAGCAAACTTGAAGAAAAGATTTTCGTAAGCATCAAACCACCCTGGCGCTTTTTTAAAAAAGCGTGTTTTCGTTCAGACACTAGATACAAACTCAGCGCAGAAAGGTTGGAAACAATCCGAAAGATGGATTACCGATCAACTTCTTAGTGAAATGGCAGGAGAACCCAGGATGCCTGATCATGAGTTTTTCAAACAACCTGATTTCGTTGCCTTACGAACGGTATTCAGCGAAAAGACGGACGAAGAGATATGGGAAATGGTTTCACTTATCCTCCCACTTCAAGGCACAAGACAATCCTGGCAGATAGTCGAAGGAATTCGCGTAACATTGGAAAGGCTGATGCATGCGGGTTATAAGCTGGGAGTCGTCTCAAATTTTGATAACTCGTTATCAAAATTATTAGAGCAATTTGATTTAAACAAATACTTTAATGCCGTCATAACTGCATCCTTTGCTGGCGTGGAGAAGCCGGACCCGAAAATCTTAAAAATTGCATGTAGCCGCCTAAAAGTTAACCCCAAAAAATCCCTCTATGTGGGAGACCATCCGTTTGATGTGGTATGCGCAAAGAAGGCGGGAATGGCGGTGGCATGGATATGTGATGAGTCGGATACATTGCCCCCACAGATGAATTACAAACCCGATCACCGTATAAGCTCAGTGACGGGTATTGAAGAACTGCTGCTCTAAAAATTCTTGCCGTATATGAGAACTTGGCATATAATTTGGCTGTTGTTTAATCAGGACGCAGATTTACAGATTAATAATGTTATTCCCCATGACAAACAGAGAAACACTGGAAAAAGAGTATCCAAGCTATAAAAGGTGCATTCAGGACGCTTTTGAACTGGGTCAGTCCCACATTTTCAAGTGGTGGGACGAAATAACTGATGCAGATAAGAGGCGCCTATTAGAACAAACAGCCGCGATTGATTTCCAATTTGTACAAAAACTTTTCAATGACAACCGCCATAAAACCCAAAATACCCATCAGGGAGACTTGGTTCCACCTCAGATTATAACCGTCCCTAAAAATGCTTCTGAATTGGCGCTTGCGCAAAAGGCAAGGCAGATTGGGGAGGCCTCTTTGCGAAGAGGAGAGATTGCTGTCCTAACGGTTGCCGGCGGGCATGGAACAAGACTGGGAAGCAACGGGCCAAAAGGAACACTCCCTATTGCGCCGATTAGCGGCAAGAGTGTCTTTCAACTCCATGCAGAGAAAATACGCGCAGTTCAGCAAAAATACGACACCTGTATTCCCTGGTATGTTATGACGAGCGAAACGAATGACCGTATGACGCAAGAATTCTTCCACTCACACCGATTCTTTGGATTAGACTCTCAGCAGGTATGCTTTTTTGCCCAGGGTATGTTTCCGGCTGTGGACCTTAACGGGAAATTGCTGATGAATTCTAAATCTGACATTGTTATGAGCCCCAACGGCCACGGAGGCACAATCATTGCCCTCAAGGAGAAAGGTGTTCTTAAAGATATGGAAGCACGTGGTATTAAAAACATTTTTTATCATCAGGTTGATAATGTGTTAATAAAGATTGCCGATCCGGTTTTTGTTGGCTATCATTTGAAAAATGAGGCAGAGATGTCATTGAAAATAGTTAAAAAGTGCCATCCTGAGGAAAAGGTAGGTATCGTAGTGCATAGCAATGGGCATTTACAGGTGATCGAATATAGCGAACTGAGTTGGGAGGATATGTATGCAAGGGACGGGAATGGCGCTTTAAAATATGATGCGGGAAATATTGCGGTGCACATGATTCGTATCGATTTCCTTGAAAAAATATACCAACACGGAGACGCCCTTCCTTTTCATTCCGCACTGAAAAAGGTACCCTGTCTGGACGAAAATGGTGATGCGATCAACCCTGAGAAAAACAATGCCATAAAATTTGAGAGTTTCATCTTCGATGTGCTGAAACACGTTGAAAAGGGTGTGATAATGGAAACGCTTCGCGAAGATGAATTTTCGCCGATAAAAAATATGGAAGGGGAGAATTCTCCGGCTACTGCAAGGCAGGACATGATTAATTTATTCGGCCGGTGGCTGCGTAATGCGGGCATTTCTATTCCTGTGGATAATCATGGGAATGTCATTGGTTTAATCGAGATTAACCCCTGCTTCGCACTGGACGAAGAGGAGTTGAGAAATAAGATAGATAAACATTTGCAATTTAACGGCAATTTAAGCCTATAAACTATTATGATACATACAAACGAGGATATAAATGGAAGGTAAACAATCAATACACTTCGATTTTAACAATATGATGGCCGATACCATCGGGCCTGAACATGGCATTACCGAGCAGGAGTTGAAAACCCTTGAACTGCCGGCAAGCCGATATATGAATGACGTAAAAGAAGAACGCAATAAAGGGAAATTGCCATTTCTTGATCTGCCTTACCAAAAAAATATTGCAGCAGAGATAATCGAAACCACAAATACCCTCAAGGGAAAATTCAAAAACGTTGTTGTGGTGGGTATCGGTGGGTCAGCGCTTGGCAATTTTGCTATCCATACAGCATTAAATCATCCCTTTTACAATATCCTTACTGATCGGGAAAGGAAGGGCTTCCCGCGTGTTTTTGTGCTGGATAATATCGACCCCGACAGGTTTTCCGGACTTTTAGATATTGTTAAACCAGAAGAAACCCTCTTCAATTTCATCACGAAGTCAGGTACCACGGTAGAAACAATGGCTCAGTTTTTGATTATAACGAAACGGTTACGTGACAGGCTTGGCAAAGATTACAAAGAGCATGTGATCACGACCACGGATGGCGAGAAAGGCACTTTGAGGGAAATTACAAGTCGTGAAGGGTTCCGATCATTTGAGATTCCGGCTGGAGTTGGGGGGAGATATTCAGTGTTAACGCCCGTTGGCCTGTTTTCTGCGGCGATGAGCGGCGTTGATATTGAAGCCTTGCTGGATGGGGCGGTGTTTATGGACAAAGTCTGTAAGTTTGACAATCTGTGGGAAAATCCAGCGCTTATGGGCGCTGCGCTCTATTATTTGAGTCATACAAAAAACGGTAAAAATATATTAGTCATGATGCCTTATTCCAACGCCCTGAGCGGAGTGGCCGATTGGTTCTGTCAACTCTGGGCGGAGAGTCTTGGTAAGAAGTTTTCGTTACATAACGAGGTTGTCCATACCGGTTCGACACCGGTAAGGGCTATTGGTGTCGTAGATCAGCATTCACAGCTTCAGCTTTATATGGAAGGTCCCTATGACAAGGTGACAACTTTCCTGGCAATCAAGCGGTTTAGCAAAGAAGTATCTATTGTAAGCGGAAATGATGTTGAAAGTGATTTGGTTTATCTGAAAGGACACTCACTCAACAATGTTATGAATGCAGAGTTTGAAGGGACACGACTTGCTTTAACAGAACACAATCGCCCGAATTGTACGATTACACTCGATGGACTTTCTGCATTTACGCTGGGGCAATTATTCTATCTGTTTGAATTACAAACGGCATACGCGGGGAAGTTTTACAACGTCAATGCATTCGATCAGCCGGGAGTGGAGGCTGGAAAAATCAATGCCTTTGCGATGCTTGGCAGAAAAGGATTTGAACAGAGGAAGAAAGAGATAGACATCCATTTACGGAAAGCACAAAAGAAGTATTGCATTTAGTGTTCTCATTGGTTGTGGGTTGATAATGTAAAAAATGTTTGACTGTAATCTTTCTTATAGTGTATAAGTATATAGCAAGCAAGCTTAAATAAAGTTTAACTGATTGTAATTTGTTGTTGGGTTTACGGGAAAATGCTATTTCCAGAATGCAAAAGAGTAATTTATAAGAAAAACCCCTTAGATGTGGTGATATGTCAATTAATATTTCCTCCTATACTAAAAATTGATACTGAAGTTCCTGTCGCATTTCAAGAAAGAATTCGTAAGTATTTTCCCAACTTCTCGGAAGTATCAGAAATGTTAAATATAAGTATTCCTTCTGGTGCGATAAATCAAATTCAGCCCGAACCATCCGAGCAAATTTTAAAGGCATTAAGTTGTAAGAATTATGAATTTTCCTCCGAAGATGAAGAATGGAAGATTAATTTAACACGAAATTTTGTTTCATTGAAAACAAAGAAATATGAACGGTGGGAAACTTTTAAGGAAAAACTACTGATTCCATTCGAAACCCTGAAAGAAGTATATTCCCCTAATTATTTTTTAAGAGTGGGATTAAGGTATCTCGATGTTTTTAAACGCTCATTTTTAAATTTTCCTCTAAACACTGAATGGGATGAATTATTGCAACCTTACATATTGGGTCTCATTGGAAATCCCAGAACCGACTTAAAAGATAAAGTTAAAAACTTTGCAAGTATATATGAAATTGGATTATCCGATGGAGAAAGCAATGTGGTGATAAATACTAAATTAGTTAAGGCTGTAAAAGACGATGAGATTTGTTTTATGATTGATAGTGATTTTTACAATGCCAATAAAACACCGATTGCTTCGACTATGGAAAGACTCGATTTTTTTAATGCGCATGCTTCAAGGTTAATTCGATGGTGTATTACTGACCGATTACACAACGCTATGGAGCCTCAATCATTATGATTAAGACATTTCAAGTAAGCAATTCTGGACAGAGACTTCCACAAGAAAACCGCATTTCTGGGTATCTAGATTTAAGTTCTCAGGAGGGAAAGTGGATTTCATATTCGTCTATTTCTTTTAATGCTCAGTTTACTCCGCAAACTAATTATGTGCCGGTGTTATCAAAAAGAGACACCCTTGAATTAGCTAGGAACATAATCCACAAGATTACTGACAGTAATTTGCTTCAACAAGCCGTGAAATTATTATCAGCAATTCAAAACGTTCTCAATACCCAACCGTTTTTGAATATTATAACTTGTATTCCTTATTTGCATGCCGCTACACCAGAAGATGGTTCTCTATTATTTGAATGGATATCTAATGATTATCGAATAGGATTCCATATAGAGCCTAATCCTCAGGAATCTAGTTGGTCATTAGTTACTAAAGAGAACTTGGGAGAAATTATTGCATCAGGCTCCATTGCTGATATTGATCTGCACAAACTTGTTTCCTGGCTTTTGTACTTTATCATCTCTCATTTATAAAATGGATTATCCAGATAATTGTATAAGAGGTCTTTCGAAAGGCAGCGAAATAACGGTGGAAGGTTTTGTTCCCGAAAACGCGTTTTATTTCAAAAATGTTAATCGAAAAGACGGATGGGATGAACAATCAATTAATTGGGAGGACGATGATTCTGTCATCGGATTTACCTTAAACCAAAAAAATGAGAATGGTGAAACTAAATATGTAAATGGAGTGGCAGTAATTTCCCGATATAAAATTGATAGGTTAATAGATAGAATAGAAAAAGGTTTACTCAGATACGAAAGACAACAAATAAATGATAATCATTATCATGGAAATATACTATTAAAATCAGAGACTACAAAAAAAACTATGAAAATAATAGCAGCAGGAATCTCATTGGCAGTCGAAAAAATCGTTCCTCACATGGAAATTAAAAGATAACGAAATCTATGAATGTTACCCATAGATGCCTATGAAAAGCTGATTATGAAATTTATACATTGCAGATAAAACCAAATCAACCATAACCTAATGAGAATAATATTAGCGTGATGCCTGAAGCTCTTCAACAGTCTTCCTTATTGCGCCCGCCTCTTTATTTACTGGATCCAGCCTCAAAAATTCCTGAAAACAGTACAATGCCTTTTGAACATCTTTTTTATAATTTAGGTAGATTAATCCCAGGTTTTTGTAAGCATTGGGATAATTTGGTTTTTGCCGGATGGCCTCTTCGATTTCCAAAAGTGCCTTGTCGAATTGCCCCTTGTTGGCGTAAGCCGTGCCCAGGCAACTATGCGCCTCGGCATGGTCTGGTTCGTAATGAATAGCCAATTCAAATTCACCTATTGAGGCATCTAAAAGTCCTTTCTTAAAATAGGCAAGCCCCAGGTTATAATGGGCATCATAATAATTTGGTTTAAGCCGAATGGCCTCTTTGAATTTTAAAATTCCTTCGTCAAAACGTCCCTTGTCTATGAGGATATTACCCATATTATTGTGGGTAAGGGCGGAGTCGGGGTTTACTGCCAGAACACGATAATATTCTTGCAACGCCTCTTCTTTCATGCCTTTTTTTTGATAAGCCATTCCTAAATTATGATGATATTCAGGATCAGACTCAAGGGCTATTGACGCTTGAAATTCGCAAATTGCTAAATCAGTTTTATCTTTCTGGAGATAAATCATACCCAGATTGTTATGCGCCCTGGAACTGTTGGGTGAATCTTCTACCGTTTTTGACCAGAAGATGAACGGGTCTTTCCAAACCTTATTTCTCTTAATAGTAAACAATGAATACGAAACGACAGGGGTTAATATCAAACATGTTGCAAAAATAAGAGGGAGGCGATTGAAAGAGGGAGGCGAGACGCATAGTCTCCCACCTTCCCACCTTCCCATCTTCCCATCTTCCCGTGAAATAGAAGCGTAAGCACGTCTCCAGATTCCTGTTGAAATGTATGCCAGTATTGCACAAAATCCAACCGAGGGGAGGTAAAGGTATCTTTCAGCCATAATGTTGGCTATGGGCATAATGTTCATCATGGGGGCCAGGGTAACAAAAAACCAGAGCATAAAGAAAAATAGACGCTTTGAATGATTATAAAATTTGTAAGTAATTACACCGATTATATTCAGAAATATAATGCCAAGAATAAAAGTTGCAGCATAGGGGGTTTTGGTATGTGCTATGATATATTCTGCGTTAAAACGGATAGGAAAGAATAATAATTTTATGTATGAGCAAAAAATCTTTGGCATGGTTAACAGGTTTATCAAAAAGCTATTATCTGGATACGTCAACTGTTTTTCTACAGGATTATGAAACCACACAAATCTCAGGAACAGATAAAAGCCGCTTACCAGTATGAATCCTAGATAATAGTTGATAATATTTTTCTTGACCCTGTCTTTATCGCCCAGTAACCAGTCTAAAAGAAAAACAATAAGGGGCAACGTAATCGCCATTTCCTTAGAACATAATGCCAGGAGATACGAAAACAGTGATAAAGGGTATAGGTAATTGCGAATTTTAGATTGCGGATTGCGGATTGCGGATTGGATAAATAGCAAAGCAGAACCAAGAAAAAACGTGGTGGCGAAGAGATCCTCCCGGTAACTTATACCGTTTACAGCCTCTGTTAATATAGGATGCAGGGCAAACAGGATACTTGTGAGAAAAGAGGCGGTACGCGACCTGGAAACAGCAGAAACCAGTAAGTAAACGAGTACTGCATTAACTGCATGGAGCAGGATATTGGTCAGGTGAAACCCGGCAGGGTTGAGACGCCATAGAGAGTAATCGATGAAATAAGATAAGGTTACTACCGGGCGAAAGGTTACCTCGCCTGAATATTTAAAATAATCGTCAGTAAAGAAAGCGGGGAAATTCCCCCAATCCCTGATGAAATAATTATCGGTTATGGTAAACACATCGTCATAGACGAAGGTATTGTCAAGTGTGTTGAGAAAGGCTATAAGCGGTAGTGCGATAATAAGTAATATTTTTAAAGCTCGTATCATAAACAGATAAATATTTGTAAATTTATTTTTTTGAAACTACATTTTTATACAATTCAGAGTATTCCTCAGCAATTGTATTCCATGAAAAACGTTTCCCATATTCTGCTATAGCTTGATAATCCCATTCCTTTTCAAGCGCTTTCTTGAGTGTTGCAGCCAATTCTTCCGTATTATTGGGTTCAACCAAAATACCGAATGTATCATTTGTCACGGCCTCCGGAATGCCGCCAACCTTTGTGGCTACTACAGGTCGTCCGCATGCTAATGCTTCGACAATTATCGTGGGGAAGCCTTCGTTGCGACTGGGTAAACAAAGGACGTCACAGGCGTTCAGCCACGCGGGGATTTCATTGTGTCCTTTAGAACCCATAAAATTAACATGAGTCTCGATGTGTAATTTTTTTGTTAGAGTTTTTAACTTGCGTTCTGATTTGCCTTTTCCGATGATAATAAGATCAATACAATCTTTTTTCTCCATGCCTGCAAAGGCGCGGAGGAGCAAATCAATTCCTTTTACAGGGAGCAAATTACCGATAAAAAGGATAATTTTCTTGTTAATCGGTAAGCCGAGTCGTTCTCTTGCGGTTGTTTTATTGAACGGGAAAAATTCTTTGTGGTTTACGCCATTTCGAATTACCGATATTTTTTCTGGGAATCCATCCAATTTCAAGATTGAATCTTTTAGTGACTGGCTTACGGCCACGATTTTATGCGCTCTTTTTAACGTAAAGTGTACCATACGCTTTAGAAAAAAATATCCGGGGAAAGAATGGATGTCAGAGCCATGCACCGTGACGATTACTGATTTTCCAAATAACATCCCCAATAAAACAGCTGCGAAGCCGGCAGGACCGGCCATGTGTGTATGAATGAGATCAAAATGGAATGTTTTTCTTAATTTTCTCAGTAAAGGTAAGACCCCAATAAGAAAGACAAATGCTCTGAAGAATAACCTGTCCCCTTTCGGCAGTATGAACAGTTTAGGTCGGTAGATTTCCATGTCATTCATGTGAAGATGGTAACTCTGTTTTTCTTTGCAGGATTTTATATTAAATGGATTCCAAAGCCGTGGGTGAATGACAACGACCTGGTTTTTGCATGACACAGCTTTTGAAAGCTCGTAGACAAAGACACCAGAAGTGGGGTCATCCCCGCTTGGAAACATATCCGTTAAAACTAATATTTTCATTTGTAAAAGTAAATTATTGTTTAGATTTGCGTGCGGTTACCAATAAAAACTTGCCAAACCGTCCTGGATTTAAGAATCGGGCAAGCAGTCGATCCAGGTAAGTTGTCCAGAGCCCGAATCGCTGAAGTCGCAGATGCTGAACAATTAAAGGCTGAATGGAAATCTCATCGAAACCGGCTTCTTTTACCAGCGCTTTTATTTCATCATCCTCAAAAGCATAACGATATAACTTTTCCGCATAATACCCCTCTTTGTTTGTCCATACTGCCCCATTCCATCGAAAGACGGTAAATACAAGATGTCCACCCTTTTGGAGCAACCCGTGGAAGGTTCGGAGTACTGATAACCGTTTTTCGTGGGATGGGATGTGCTGAATGACTTGAACAGAAACGATTTTATTGAAGCTGTTTCCCCGAATAGGCATTTTGCTGATATCGGCAGCAATAAAATGAACCTTGGAATATAAATCAGAGGGTAATTTCTTTTGCAATATTAACAGGCTGTCTATTGAAAAATCAACACAAATCAAACGTCTTATCTGTGGAGCTATCCGTATACTGATTCTGCCAGTGCCGCATCCAGCATCGAGGATGACGTCTTCTTTTCTGCAAGCCAACAGAGAGACTACGGAGTCTATTTCCACTTTATTATACCAGATACCTTTGTCCTGGAGGTACCATGTATCAAAATTCGCTGCCTGAAAGTTTCGCATTTCTTGCTCAACACGTTGATCATATTCAGGAGTGCGTTTCATTGTCCCTTTCCGCTAAAAACTTCCGAACGTCGTTATACTGCAACTAAACTCTTGTATAGCACTTCAATTTGCTTCATTATGACTTTCGTACTGTATTTTTCTTCCGCAACACGCCGTCCCTCAGATCCCATGGTCTTTCTTGCATCATTATTCCGGATGAGATACAGTATCTTTTTAACAAATGAATCAACGTCAACCTTTTCCATGGTTTCTACCGGCTTTTCGGGAAAAGGTAAAAATCCAGTCCAGCCATCGATAACAATTTCCGGAGTTGGATAAACATTAGAAGCAACAACGGGTTTTCCTGAAGCCATAGCCTCAATGAGCACCAACCCAAAACCCTCACCATAATAAGGTGTGAAAAGGAGTATGTCTATGGCCGCCATCACCTCATCAATATCCATCCTGGGACCTGTAAATATAACATCTTTTTCGATGCCTAAATCTTTGATAACCGCTTTATAAAAATCTTCCTCTTTACCATAACCACATAAAATAAATTTCAATTTAGAATGTTGGATTCGAGCCTTTGCAAATACCTGAAAACATATTTCAAAACCTTTACTTCTTTCAAAACGGCCTACGCTGCCAATGATGATGGTATCGTCGGGGATATTGTATTCAGCGCGAAATTTATTTCCTTTTTTCGAAGGGTTAAAAAAATCGATATCTACCTGGTTAGGAATTACCATAACTTTTTCGGCCCTTGCAAAATTTTCGCGTACAGCCATACGCTTTAGCAGACCAGAGGCCATAATAATCCTGTTCGACAGAATGGTATTCACCAGGGTATATTGGAGTTTAGAAATACGCGTTTTTTCCAAATCCGGCCCATGTAAGGTAACGACAGTTTTGCAATGCCTGAATAATTTGGCAATTAAACATCCCCAGAAATCTGCGGGGACAGTGTGGGCATGAACGATGTCTATTTTTTCTTCATCGATGAGTTTCATATATTTTCTAAATGTTTCAAAGTCTCGCCAGGTGGTTAAACCAAGCCGCTCGACCCGAATCCCCATTTTTCCAATCTGAACAGCAAATGGCTCAACCTGCGACAGGTTTCGACTGAAAAGGGTGCAAACTACAACATGAAACTTATCTTTATCTATATGCTTGCACAACGTAGCTACGTGCTGTTCCGCTCCGCCGATAAAGAGCGTATCGATAACGTAAAGAATATTTATCTTTCTGTGTATCATTGTTGCGCAACAAAATTTATTGAGATATTTGCTGAGATTTTACGACTAGGAGAACCACCCCTAACCCCTCCCAAGAGGGGAATTTTTAACTTGAGCTCTGTAAATATCAACTAAACGTTCTACGTGTTTATCCCAGGAATACTTTTGCGCCTCGATACGGGCGTTTTTTGCTAAATAGCTTCTTAACGGTTCATCGCGGGCTAATCTTATAATGGCATTTCCTAATTCCTCAACACAACCCGGCGTTACTAATAACGCCGTGTGCTGATCTTGCAATACCTCTGCGATTTGTCCGATCTTTGAAGCAACAACGGCCTTCCCAGCACAGAGATATTCGAATATTTTAATAGCGGATCCAAAAAAGGTCATTCCCAATTCCTTAAAAGGAGCAACCGCAACATCGGCAATGGAAAGTACCTCTGGAATTTTCTCATGCGGGACGTAGCCCATAAATCTTATCCTGTCAGAAACCCCTAAGTTGCGTGCCAAAGCTTCAAGTGTCATTCTGGCCTGTCCCGTCCCAATAATTAACAAGCAGGCATTGGGTATTTCTTTAAGAATTTGCGGAAAGGCTGCGATGAGGTCTTCAATGGCGTACCATACCTGGAGTGTCCCGGTGTATGCGACAATAAATTTATCTTCGAGATGGAGAGAAGCTTTTATACTTTGTGCATCAAATTGCTTATTGAATGCCGTTACATCAGCGGCATTTGGTAAAACGGTAATTTTATCTCTCCGGTTAATCAGGTGATTATCCAATAAAAATGACTTTAAATTGTTTGAAACGGCAACTACATGGTTTGTATTTCTGAGACAAAATTTGCGAATCATTTTCGCGGTAAACTTCTGGATTGGGGTAATATCTTTTGTAAATAATTTTTTTTCTTCTATGCCTGGACCATTAACCTCCGTTATATGCGGAATATGGAGCATTTTAGATGCCAATATTCCACCGTAGGAATATAAACCAAAACGTTCGTGTATAATGTCGAAACGATAAGACTTGTTCAGTCTAAGGATTTGCAGCAGAATATTTATACTGTTTATAGTCCCTGTAAATGGGAAGAAGCGGTGGAAAAAAAGGCGCAAATACTTATGTTGTATAGTTCGGTAGTTTTCAAATTCAGATAATAAGGGGTTTTCATTTATGGTTAATAAAAATACTTTGTGCCCGTTTTTCTTTAATCCATCGATGATTTTCAGTACATGAATTTTATATCCTTCTCCTTTTGTTAAGTCCAGTCCCCTATCACCAATGAGATATAATATGTTAAGACCGATAGCCATTTTTTAATAAAGATTATGGATTTTTTGAGAAATATTCGTGGCTGTTCGTGGAAATTCGTGGCTAAATAACACCTCTAAACATTTAAAATAACCTTCCCGCACTTTCCCTCCTTCATGAGTTTCATGCCCTTTTCGTAGTCCTTTAAGGGTAACCGGTGGGTAATGACGGGGGTGGGGTCTACAAGGCCGGCAGACAAGAAACGTGAGGTCTTGTGCCATGTGGAAAATATCTTACGGCCGGTAATTCCATAAATGCGGATTTTCTTAAAAATAACGTCCTCGTTCAGATCAATATTGACACGCCTTTCATAAATACCCAAAATGGAAATCCTGCCTCCGGGCGTAACAACCTTCAAGCCCTGATTCAGCGCCTGGTTGTTGCCGGAAAATTCCAGGACAACATCCGCTCCGTTATCTTTCGTGGCTTCCATGACAAGTTCAGTAACGTCCTGCCTTCTGGGATTGACGGCAATGTGCGCCCCCATCTTCTTGCTGATGGCCAATCGGTAGTTGTTGGGGTCGGAAACGATAACTAACGAGGCGCCGCATACCCTGGTAATGCCTGTGGCAAAAAGTCCAATCGGTCCAGCGCCAAGAATCAAAACAGTCTTTGCCGAAACATCTTCAGCAAGCACGGTATCAACAGCATTTCCAAAAGGTTCCTGGATGGTTGCCCATTCATCGGGAATTTTTTGGTCGTTCTTCCACAGCACGTGTTCAGGTAAGACAAGAAATTCGGCAAAGGTGCCGTCATGATCGACACCCAACAATTTGAAATTCCTGCAGACCTCTGAATATCCGTTATTGCACTGATAGCAATACCCGCAGGTCAGATGACTTTCGGCAGAAACCCGGTCTCCAACCTTTACATGGGTCACTTCCTCTCCAATCTTTGCAACGTTTCCCACGAACTCATGACCGATGATGCGGGGCGGTGTGAAGCGATGCTGCGCCCAGCGTGTCCAGTCAAAGATGTGCACATCCGTTCCGCAGATCGAAGCAACATTGACCTTAATCAGCACGTCCCTGAGGCCTATTTGGGGAACGGGAACTTCTTTGTATTCCATTCCCTTCGCATGTTTTGTCTTTATAATAGCCTTCAATTTACAGCCTGAATCTTTTCATACTTTATGCATTCATCGTATTTACCGTAGGGGCAGGTTTGAAACCTGCCCCTACACCATGCGGTAAAATAGTATTGTTATTGAAATTTTTCAAAAAACCTAATTGTTACAAAAGGACTAACGTGCTACCATGTTTTCAAACCCGTCCCTATTGCCCTGCCCTGTCGGCATCGGTCTTCTCTGAAGGCCAGTAATAGGCGTCGGGGGTATTGCGGGCGCCAAAGATTGCCGTGCCGATGCGCACCATGTTTGCGCCTTCCTCGATTGCTATCTGGTAATCTCCCGACATGCCCATAGAGAGATATTTCATCTGTACCTTATCAATGCCCTCTTTGATAATGTTGTCGTTTATTTCTTTTAGCGCCTTAAAACACTTCCGAATCTTGACCTCATCCTTAGTAAAGAGGCCAATGGTCATAAGCCCATATACCTTTAATGTATCGTATTTGGCTGTTTGCCTGACCAAAGAGATTGCCTCTTCAGGTGAAATACCATATTTACTTTCCTCATGAGAGGTGTTGACCTGTACCAGAATATCCATGGAACGGCCTTCTTGCTGTAACCGCTGGTCTAGTTTTTCTACCAGGGATAAACGGTCCACGGAATGGATCATGTCCGCAAATTTCAAAACGTCTTTGACCTTGTTTGTCTGCAGATGCCCGATGAAATGCCATTCTGCATCCTCGTCTTTTAATACTTCGTATTTTTTCATGGCCTCCTGGATCTTATTTTCTCCGATGATACGGCCGCCCGCCCTAACGGCCTCGCGTATTCGTTCCGTATCCACCGTTTTCGTCGCCATAACCAGGACAATGTCTTCCGGTCTTTTGCCCGCCTTCACGGCTGCATTAGCAATGTTTTGTTTTACCTGTTCTAAATTTTCTTTAATTGACATCTCCACACAATTTCCTTTCTAACAATTCCTTATACAAATGTTCTGTTTTCGATACCGTTTCTCTGATATCGAAACACGCCTTCAATCGTTGATATCCGCATTCAGCCATTTTAACGGCAAGAGAGGTATCTTTTAAGAGCTGAATTATGCCTCCGGCCAATTCTACAGGGTCTCCCGGAGGCACAAGTATTCCCGTCTCTCCATCCAGAACGACCTCAGGCACTCCACCCACGTTCGTTGCGACAATGGGACATCCCATGGCCATCGCCTCCAATAACACGACACCAAATCCTTCGTTAACGGAGGGCAGGACAAACAGGTCGCCACATGAGATGATTTCAGGGACATCGCTGCGCATTCCCGGAAATAATACCTGTTTTTCCAAGCCAAGGGTTTTTACCTGCCCTGAAAGTTCTCCTCTCAGTTCCCCATCTCCAAGCAAAACCAACCGTATATTCGGTATCTCTGTAATTACCTGAGCAAGGGCGGAAATCAGGTATGTCTGGCCTTTTACAGGCACAAGTCTTCCTGCCGTTACAATTAAGAAATACTCATTCTCAATTCCGAGTTCCTGTCGTTTCTGTATCCTGTCGACCTTTCTTTTCTCAAGGCTTTCTACGTCAATTCCATTGTAAATATAATCAAACTGAGATTTTTGGCCAATTCCAGCTTTCAGGTAAGGTCCGATACCGCTTTTTGTCAACGTAATGATTTTGTCTGTAAACCGTGCGGAAAACCGTTCGAGCCATATAAAAAACCTGGTTTTAATCTCCCCAAAATACCCTTCAAAAATATCACCGTGGGGAGAATAAATAATGCATTTTACGTTTGCCATCCGTGCCGCCAAACGGCCAATAAAACCACCCTTTGATGTATGACAGTGAACGATATCATATCTGCTCCGAAGAATCAAAAAATAAAGTTTTAAAAGGGCATATATATCTAAAAACGGGTGGATGTCCCGAATAAGGGAAGGAATAACCACTACTCTGAACCCTGTATCTTTTGCGAATGAAATCATATCATCTTCCGGTGCTTGCGACAAACCTGTCGCAATATGATGTTCAAACTGTGAAGTATCGCAGCGTCGCAACACTTCAAGAAGGACGGCTGGTGCGCCGCCCCTTTCAAGGCGTGTAATTACGTGCAATACCCTGATCTTTTCTGCTGATTTATAATTGCTCATTCTCCCTTCGTGTTCCCGGAAGGTGAACCAAATTTCACGAATATTGGATTGGACAGGATGCGCGAAGGGCCATCGATATCCAGCCGGTAATAAATCTTTTCACCCGGTTTAACATATTTGTCTTCATATGTCATCTCAGTATTTCCGGTAGATTCAAACCGATGTATTACCTCGCCGTTTCGAATAATGTCTACTTTGTATTTTACGTCCCTCGCTGTTTCCGGAAGGGACACGTGAATCTTTAGCTGGGGGTTTTTGTCTGTCTCTAATTCCTCCCCCATATAGGCCTTTGAGGATTGGGTTGTATCTTCGATTATGAATGTGTCCAATACCAAAGCCGGAGACTTTTCACCATACAAATGAGCCGCATACAAACGGCCTGCCTTAAGCGCTTCGATTACGGCTTTTTCATTCTTTTCCTTTAACAGAAATACGGTTTGTGAATCCTTGATAGAAAATGTGTCTTCATCCCCAAAATCCACTTCTCCGATAGCCCAGACGGGTCGTTCACGTTCTCCTTTGCAGTATTGATTGAGGATCTGATCCCAAACACCACCCGGTGGCGCCAGGTACTTAATCCCTTCCGCAAATACTGCAAAACCTGTATAATTCTGCGCTTTAAGCAGGTCTTCATGATAGGGTTTTGTAATAAGTTTAACCCCGCTTGTTTCCTTATTCACATCTTCCACTTCAGGATGCGCCCAGAAGGTCACGCCGCCGCGTGTGTTGACGTAGTCAATGACCGTCTGATACGGCGCTATCCCGCGATCTCCATGATATTGGTCATACCGGGGCGACGCGAACGGAAAATTGTTTATCGTGAAAATTATACCCAGCAAGAGACACAGCACGCTTGCAGCTTTAAGGGGCATGGCGCTCACGCCTTCTTTTGTTATGGAGAATAGCAGCCAGCCAAAAACAAAAAAACAGAGAGGCCAGAGACTGACCAGGGTATCAAATCCAAACCCCCTGGAATAACCCTTCCCAATCGAAGGGAGGTTTTTATAATCTGAGGCATTATTCAATCCCATTACCAGGATGTGCTTGTGCCCGTCCATCATCTCCAGGTCATTAGTAAAGTAGCTTCCTTTCCACCAATAAAACGGAATTGCCTCCGCCCCGTGCATAATTAACATATCAGGATATTTTTGATTTAATCCGGAGATCGTATTGACATAGTTCTCCTCACCGTAACTATGAATTGAGCCTTTTTCTACGACCTTTCTGATAAATTTTCTGAGCGGTGGTATCCCGTATTCCCATCGCATGGTATCGTGGTCGGTAAAGACAGCAATTTCCACCCCGGCGTCATGGGCAATCATGGACATCTCTTCGGGAGGCAATTTTCCGCCGCTAATGGTGGAATCGAGATGAATAACACCGGTAAACAGCTTGTATTCTTCGCAAAATGCTTTGCCTTTAAAACTGAAAACCAAGAAGAAGGCAAGGCACAAAAGAAATATTTTGATTTTGTTATTCATAACTTTGAAATTCCCTGAATATATGACCTATCTTTTTCTTATTCCCCTGCTTCCTTGGTTTTTCATCTTTTTTTCTTTCAGCCGATAGGTGTCTTCCAGACTGGTTAACGCCTCTTTAAGGTCTGGTGATATTTCCAATGCCCGTTTATATTCGGAAATGGCATCATTGAAATGTCCCTGTTTTTGATAAACGTCTCCGAGTTTGTGATGGGCTGCAGACACCTTTGGATTAATCTCGATTATTTTTTTCATATCTACTGTGGCATCATTTAACCTACCGCTTTGTATATAAAGGACACCCCGATTATAAAGCGTTGAAAGGTCGTTTGGGGTCAGCCGCAAAGCTTCATTGTATTCATCTATAGCTTCCGAGGTCATTCCTTTTTCTGAGTAGACCACACCCAGGTTAAAATGCGCGCCTGCGTGGTTTTTGTTTAAAGACAGCGCCTTTTTGAATACAGAAACGGCTTCATCGTAATTCTTTTTTTTTGTGAAGGCAACTCCCAAATTATTATAAGCCTCTCCAAAATTCGGGCTGATTTCAATCGCCTTCTTGTAAGTGGCAATCGCATCGTCAATCATTCCCTTGTCAACGTAAACGGCGCCGAGATTATTATATACCTCCTTAAAGTCTTCTTTGTTTTGTAAGGCTTCTTTGTATGCAGAAATCGCTTCGTCACTTTTTCCCTGTAATGCCAGGGATACACCCTTATTGTTACAAAGCATGGCGAGTCTGTTCTTTGTGTCTTTGTTGTCAGCGTCTATTGATAATATCCTTCTGTAAGTAAGAATTGCACGGTCTTGTGATCCATTTGATTCATATGCTGAGGCCAGGTCCAAAAGCATGGTTATATCTTTGGAGTTGACTTTGGAAGCTTTCTCAAAAGATTGAATAGACTCGGCCGTCTGTCCCTTTTTCCTATAAAGATATGCAATACTTTTGTGACTTTCTGCAAGGTTCGGATTGATCTCTATAGCCTTCTTATATGAGGAAATGGCGTCATCGATCATCCCTTTGCCAGTATAAGCGTTCCCCAGATTGTGAAAAATTCCTGCATCGTTCGGATTCATGGCTGCGGCTTTTTTATATGAGTCGATGGCATCGTCAAAAAGGTTCTTTTTATTGAAAATGTTGCCGAGGTTATAGTAAGCCTCAGAGTCATTAGGATTGATATCGAGCACTTTACGAAACTCTCGAAGCGCTTCGTCAAACAGGGCATTTCTGTAATACAGAATACCCAGATTAAAATGTGCATTAAGATTGGAAGGTTCTTCCAGAATTATTTTTTGATACTTCTTTATAATTTCACTGTCGAGGGTACTGATAGATTCTGCGGGTGAAGGAATTGAAACTTTCAGGCATAAGAAGAAAGAGATACTGAAAATACCCGAATAGATATATTTTATGAAGTGCCTGCGCATAGTGCGGTTCCGGAAAATAGTTACAATATTTTTCTCAATAAGGTGCGCCTTTCATACGCAGAGGCCTTTTCCTTGTTTATGAGTTCTTTTATTTGATGAGGATTTTTAACACCCTTAAACACAAAGCTAAGGCGTTCGGTGTTTATGGTGAGATTGCCGATTTTAAATCGTTTTTGCATCGACCCTTGCTTTATCGTAATATTATTGACGTCACAATAACTCATTTCCCTGAATTTTCCTGGGGAAGGGCATTTTCTAATCAAAATTCCCTGACTTGTGATTGCATATCTCGTCGTGAAGACTGAAAGAAAAATATAGATGATAATAAGCCCGCAAATCGACAACATGCTCAATCCTGTAATAGTGTCTATTCCGAATGCGGAAAAAACCAAAAAGACTGAAAATGCTAAAATGGTAAAGAGTAACCAATATTGCCGAAAAGTGGGTTTGAAGGATTGAAGAATTTTTGTTTCTGTTGGTTTAATAAAAATAGTTTCCTTATTCACGGTTTTTTACAGGTTATTGAGATTTAACATTTACTATGGAATCCAGTCAAATATGCGGCACCAACGGTTTCTTTTACATTCGATCCAAATCAATGCCCTGTCTGAATTTTCCACAAAAGACACAGGGTGTTTTAAGTTGAATTATAGGTAAGGAGATTAATCATGTCAAGGCAAATGCAGGACAATCGTCCGTCCCGGAACATTTTAAATAGAGAAAAGTTATTTCTGTTTTTTTAATGGCTATAAAGTGGACAGCCTGGTTTTATATAGTGAAATGCCCAGCTACCAAAATAGGCAAAACACATGAGCGTTGCCCAGAAGGACTTTAGAAAATCGGTATATCTGTTATCTTTCGTGTAAAATTCAAGCCCCTTTGCAGCCAGGGTAATCAACGCCGGATTCAACAGGATATCATTGGTTCCCGGAGGGTAGTTGGCGCCTATAAAATTGATAAGTATGCCAATTACAGCGCTGATAAACAATGAGATATATATATTCTGTTTAACAATGACAATACTAGAAATAACGAGTGCATGTGATACTACGGACATTATTACATAATGGGAACTCCTGTAAAATTCATACGAAGTAATAAAGTAAGGAATAAGAAATATAAATAATATAGCATCATTATCCTGCTTTTTATTGTATGCAAGCAAGAATAACGAAGCGGGGGCAATAAGCTTAAGTACGTCGTTGTCGCTCCA